>Ga0193959_1000238_pt1 | contig 22569 bp, 24 predicted proteins | sample FB_2_MG_FD_140333 | JGI IMG/M metagenome (GOLD analysis project Ga0193959, IMG submission 140333) | Microbial mat bacterial communities from the Broadkill River, Lewes, Delaware, United States - FB_2_MG | ecosystem: Environmental > Aquatic > Freshwater > River > Microbial mats | place: USA... | reverse complement strand
AAGGTAATGTATAATCCAAAGAAGATGATCTTTTTGCTAAATTATCCCCTCCCCAAGGAGTAGATATCGTGATAAATTTTTGTACTACTTCTAATTCTTTGTTTGTCATTAAAGATAACATATTTTTCATCACTAATCCACCCATACTATGAGCAATTATTGGCATGTATTGAAAGTTATACTTTTTCATTAAAAAAGACAATCCATTATAAATTACTTGAGAACTTTGAGCAAGTCTCATGCCAGATGCATATGAAACTACAATAATTTGAAAATCATTTTCTAATTCAGTTATTAATTTTTCCCACTCTCTTGGGTTTCCTCCTGCACCATGAACTAATACAATTGGAATTTTATTTATATCAAAAGAGTTTAAAAAATAAATTCCCCCACCAATATCCTCAACAAATTTCATAGGTAACCAGAGTCCTGTTTTGCCAAAAGAAGGATCAAATTGATCAAAGTTTAATGAAGCGATACGATCATATGTAAAATTTTGTTTATACAATGAAAGTTGGTTTTTCATCTGAATTGCATTACGTTCGTAATCTTTATTAAAATTCATAGATGCTTTAACATCTTGTTTTAATTCTTGATAAGTATTTATAATTCCACATCCATTAAATGCTGTAATGATAATACAAAAGAGGAATGTTTTTAGTATAAATTTATTCATTCGAATTAGTATACAAAATAAAGTTTTATAAAATGATAAAGTTACTTCTTATCAAATTTTAAATAATATAATAATATAATAATTTACAAATATAACATATGGAAAATCATTGAAAAAAAATATTTTAGTTATTTCTTATTCTCAAACAGGACAGCTTGGTAATGTTGTAAAAAACTTTACTTTACCTCTTGAGGGACAAGACAATATACAAATAACGTATCAAAATATAGAACCTATCAAACCATACCCTTTCCCATGGGATTTGATGACTTTTATGGATACCTTTCCAGAATCAGTTCATCTTAATGGATGCGATATCAAAGAACTTGATGATGACACTATAGAATATGACTTAATTATACTTGCATATCAAGTATGGTTTTTATCGCCATCTATTCCTATTACAGGATTTTTAAAATCTGATTATGCTAAGAAGAAACTTCATAATAAACCAGTAATTACACTTATAGGATGTCGAAATATGTGGGTTATGGCACAGGAAAAAGTAAAAGTGCTTTTGAATAATATTGGTGCCAAACTTATTGATAACGTTGTTCTCATTGATAGAGGTAATTCTCTTGAAACTTTTATTACCACACCTAGATGGTTGCTAACAGGAAAAACAAATTCTTTATGGGGTATGAGTGAAGCAGGAATTGATCCACAAGAGATAAATAGCACTAAAAGATTTGGAAATGCCCTTTTAAATGCTTTAAAAAATGATAAGGAAAAAGGTAATACTCCTTTACTAAAAGGACTAAAAGCGGTAGAAGTGAATTCAAAACTTATTAGAAGTGAGAAAATTGCAACTAAAAGCTTCCATATCTGGGGAAGTTTAATACAAAAACTAGGAAAACCAGGTGATATAAAAAGAAAGCCTATTGTGATCCTTTATCTTCTTTTTTTATTACTTATTATTGTTACCATCGTTCCAATCAATATGATAATCCAATCAATTTTACGAAAAACAAATAAAGAACAAGTCCAAAAAGAAAAAGAAAAATACGAGCAACCCTCGGGTAATGGGGATGAAAGAATGAAGGAATTTATGTTAGATGAATAATGTGTATATCAATCAAATAGAAAAATTTATGCCAAATGAACCTATTGGGAATGAAGAGATGGAAGATTATCTTGGATATATTGGTGGTAAAAAATCTAAAGCTAGAAAAATTGTTTTAAAAAGTAACGGTATAAAAACAAGATACTATGTACTTGAAAAAGGAACTGAAAAACCACTTTATTCAAATGCTCAACTAACTGCAAAAGCAGTAAAAAAACTGGAAAATGAAGCTTTTTCTTTAGATGAGATAGAGTGTCTTTCTTGTGGTACAACTTCACCAGATCAACTTTTACCAAATCACACATTAATGGTTCAAGGAGAACTCAAAATAAGTGAGATAGAAACATTAAGTGCTAGTGGAATTTGTTTAAGTGGAATTAATGCGTTAAAATACTTGTATTACGGTATTAAATGTGGTGATTTGTCGTGTGCAGTGGCAACAGGAAGTGAAACTTCTTCTCCAATTTTAAGTGCAAAAAATTTTCAAAAAGAATCAGACCATCTTATTGAGGAACTCAAAAAAAATAGTAGTATTGCTTTTGAAAAAGATTTTTTAAGATGGATGCTTTCAGATGGTGCTGGAGCAATGAAGCTACAAAATAAACCAAATCAAAATTTACTTTCTTTAAAAATCGATTTTATTGAGGTACTTTCTTATGCAGGAGAGATGCCTGTTTGTATGTATAGTGGACTTAATGTAGAAGCAAACAATGTTACATCATGGAGAGCCTATACACAAGATGAAGTGATGGAAAACTCTTTGCTAGCAGTAAAACAAGAAGTGAAATTATTAAATGAAAATATAATTGAATATACTGTTACAAAACCTATAATCAAAATTGCTAAAAAAAGAGATTTAAAGCCTGAACAATTTGACTATTTTTTACCTCATTATTCATCAACTTATTTTAGAGATAAGGTTTATGAGGGATTACAAAAAGCTGATTTTGAGATACCTTATGAAAAATGGTTTACTAATTTAACTAAGTTTGGAAATACTGGAAGCGCATCTATTTATATCATGTTAGAAGAACTTTTTAATAGTGGCAATCTACAAAAAGGTGAAAAAATACTTTGTTATATTCCTGAAAGTGGAAGATTTTCTACTTCATTTATGGCCTTAGAAGTAGTATGAAACAAATCAAAATTCCACAAGAACAAAATAGTACTTTAGATGGTCATCAAAAAGTAATGTATGCCCCAAGTTCTAATGGAAAATTTCAAACATATAACTATGGAAGTAATATTGAAGAATATGCAACTAAACTAGCTGTAGAAGAATATGAAATATTACAAAAAGAGTGTTTGAAAAATATTCAAAATAATATATCCTCTCCAATAGAATATTATATGTATCAACATAGAATGGATATACCAACATTAGCTTCTGTAGTTGGTTTTTTCCAATTTCGTGTTAAAAGACATCTTAAAGCAAAATATTTTAAAAAATTAAATGATAAAATTCTACAAAAATACAGTGATGTATTTGATATCACAATAGATGATTTAAAAGGTTTTAGTAATGGAAAATAACTTTAAACATAATCAGTTTGCTCATTGTGAAAGTGGAGTTGTTTCAACACTTTTAACTAGTTATGGTCTTAAAATTAGTGAACCTATGGCATTTGGAATTACACATTCATTATCTTTTGTATTTTTGCCAATTATTAAACTTAATAATCTTCCACTTATTGCATATAGAGAAGTACCTAAAAATATAATCAAAAACATTGATAAAAGATTGGGTGTTAAAATTTTTAAAAAACAATATAAAAATATGGTTCAAGCTAATGAAGAACTTACTCGTTTAGTGCAAGATGAAAAAAAGCTTGTAGGACTTCAAACTTCAGTATATTATCTTCCTTATATGCCTGAAGATATGAGATTTCACTTCAATGCACACAACCTACTTGTATATGGAAAAGAAAATGATGAATATCTAATTTCAGATCCTGTATTTGAAGATGTAGTAAGAGCTAAAGAAAATAAACTCACCATAGCAAGATTTGCAAAAGGTGTGTTTGCCCCAAAAGGTTTTTTGTATTATCCTGAGCATATACCAGAAACTATTGACTACAATTCTATATTAAAAAAATCTATTCGAAAAAATGCCAAATCAATGACTACTCCATTTCCTTTTGCAGGAGTTAAAGGGATGGTAAGATTAGCAAAAAGTATTGAAAAAATACAAAATCATCCTGATGAACGATACATAAAAAATTATTTAACACACATTGTAAGAATGCAAGAGGAGATAGGCACTGGTGGAGGTGGATTCAGATTTTTATATTCAGCATTTTTACAAGAAGCAAAAGAGCATGGACTAGATAACCATAAACTTCAAGTGGCAAGTGAACTTATTACACAATCTGGTGATATATTAAGAGAGTTTGCTTTAAAGTGTGTTATGGGTGCAAAACATATTAATAAACTCGATTCAAAAGAGATCTCTAAATCTTTGATTGAAGCATCTAAAATTGAAAAGGAAGCTTTTCAAATTTTAAAAACAATCTAATTCATTAATAAGTAAAGATATTATAAAATGATAGAATATTTAATAGAAAGTAAAAAGGCAATAAATGGTAAGTAATACAGATTTAAAAGAGGTTTTAATAAAATATTTAAATCTTGAAGATATAGAAAGTGATGAGATTGATGACAATGATCCTCTTTTTGGAGATGAAGGTTTAGGATTAGACTCTGTTGATTCTATAGAACTAGTTCTTGCAATTGAAAAAGAATATGGTGTTAAAATTGCTGACTCAACTCAATATGATACTATATTTGCAACAATTGCATCACTTTTAACTTACATAAATGACAATAAAAAATAAAGCTTATATAACAGAAACAGCTTTACTTTGTTGTTCTGGAGAAAATGAGGAACAATTATTTCAAAATATTTGTAATCAAAATAGTTCTATCAGTACAGACTCAAGTTATTTCAATAATACCCCTGCAGCAATTGGAAAAATTTCTTCAGATAAAAACTTTTTCGATAATTTAATCTTAAAATGTGAAGAAATTTTAGATAAAAGTAACTTAGAAACGTTTCAAGATACATTACTCATTGTTGGTTCATCTGTTGGAGGGATTGCAATTACTGAAGATATATATCTTAAAAATGGTGATTATAAAAATATTGATCCTGCTTATCATAATATTCATGCTATACAAACAATACTTGAAACAAAATTTAAATTTCTTGATGGTGTTTCATTTTCGACAGCTTGTACATCAAGTGCAAATGCTTTAGGTTATGCACATGAAGTTTTAACCAAAGGTTTATATAATAATGTACTTGTTTTAGGAGTAGATCAACTCTCACAAACCACAGTTGGCGGATTTCTTGCTTTAGGAGTACTTTCAAGTCAACCATGTAAACCTTTTGAGATAAATAGAGATGGGATGAATGTATCTGAAGCGATAGCTTGTCTTTTAATACAAACTGTACCAAACAAAGATAGTATAGAAATTTGCAGTGTTGGATATAGTTCTGATGCTTATCATATGACACACCCTCACCCAGAAGGATTAGGAGCACAAAGTGCTATGCAAAATGCTTTATTACAGGCAAAACTTACTACTAAAAATATAGATTATATTAATGCTCATGGAACAGGAACAGGGGCAAATGATTCTGCTGAAGCAAATGCCATTGAACGTTTATTTGGTAATATCCCTTATGTAAGTTCAACTAAATCTATTACGGGGCATACATTAGGAGCAGCCGGTGCAGTAGAAGCGATTATTAGTAAGCTCGTAATCAATAACCAAACTATTCCTACAAGTACCAATCTTTCTCATCCAGAGAATAAAAATATTAATTTATCAACACAAAATATAACAAAAGAGGTGAATTACGTACTTAGTAATTCATTTGCTTTTGGTGGAAATAATTGTAGTTTGGTGTTTGGAAAAATACAATGAAAATAAACCTAGAAATATTAAATGCTGCTTGTATTTATGATGAAAAAGAGATTTCAGAACTTCGAACAAAAGAATTAGTTCCTAAAATGGTTACACGAAGAAGACTTACCCGTGCTGCAAAAATAGCAATATATTTAGCAAATGAAGTTGATTTTAAAATTGGAAGAGTAGTATATGGAAGTGGCTTTGGAGAGATTCCAGCAACTGCCAGTATCTTAAAGAGCATTAAAGATAAAGAACATATAAGTCCTACAGATTTCCAAAATTCTGTTTATAATACTGCTGCATCATATTTATCAATGTTATATGAAAATAAGAATGAAATAATGACTATATCCAGTGGTGATAACACAGCAAAAAATGTACTTAAAATGGGAGCTATAAAAGCTCTTGATGGAGATGAAATTCTTTTAATTGCAACAGAAACACTCAATATTCCAAATATTGAAGAGGTAAACAGTTGTCTACAATATCTTGAATGTGGTGTTGCTTTAAAAGTTAAAGTAACTCAACTGTCTCCAAATATCACTATAACAAATAACGATTTTACAATAAAAATTCCAAATTCATTACGTGAATTATATTTTATAGCAAAAGAATTTGATGAAACACAAACCAATATAATAGAGATTAAAATATGAAATTACCTCATTTAGAACCTTTAATTTTTGCTAAAAAGGTTGTACAAAGAGATGAAAATAGTTCTATTGTATTCTGTGAATTCAAAGAGATACCAACTTTAACAACCTTTATTGAAGCAGCAGCACAATCTAGTTCATCATTTGTAGATCAAACTAAACCTATGTTGGGATTTTTAGCTACTATTAAAAATATAGAACAACACCAAAAATTTGACTGTTTAAAGTATCATGTACATTTAAGAATAGAAGCTCAAATTGCTGAATTTCAACAATTTTATTTTGAAGTTTTTAATCTATCTGATACAAATAAATTATATATTTCAGGAAATTTTAGTGTTATTATTAAAGAAGCATAAAAGGGAACAGGGTTGTTAGAAAATTTATTTACTCTATTAAAAAAAACAGATGAACAAGTTATTATAAAATTAAGTGATGAAAATCATCCTATATTTAAAGCACATTTCCCAAACTATCCAATACTTCCGGGATTTTTACTTTTAGAAATAATTTCTAATATACTCAATATCAATATAAAAAAAGTAAATTCTGGTAAATTTATTTCACATACTTTACCATTAGATACAATCATATACAATATAAAAAAAGATGAGATCAAAACTAAAATAAAAATAGTGAAGGATGATCAAAAAAATAGTAAAATTGCAGAGTTTACATATGAGTAAGGAAAATACAATTGTTGTTGTACCTACTTTCAACAATCCTAAAACAATTAAAAATGTAGTAGATGATATTTTAAATAATAACTATAATATAATCGTAGTAGATGATGGTTCGACATATAATATATCAAATATTTTAAGTGACGATAAATATAAAAATGTCCACATCGAAACTCACCCCTATAATATTGGAAAAGGTCAAGCAATTTTAACAGGTGCAAAAAAAGCAAAAGAGCTTGGATATAGCAATATTGTTAGTATGGATGGAGATGGACAGCATTTAGCAAGTGAAGTATGGAAACTTATTGAAAAAAATACAATAGAAAATCAAATTGTTATAGGCTCTCGAAATTTCAATATTAATAATATTCCAAAAAAATCTAAAATAGGAAGATCTTTTCATAATTTCTGGATAAAACTCAATACTGGATTTGATATTGAAGATTCCTTAAGTGGATTCCGACTTTATCCTATTTCAATAATAGATTTAAAAACTACTAAAACGGGTTTTAGTTTTGAAATAGAAGTATTGGTTAAACATTTCTGGAAATATCAACAAATTACACAAACTACAATTGAATGTTATTATCCAAAACCTGAAGATAGAGTAAGCCACTTCGATAACTATAAAGACACTACTCGGTTTATTTTATTACACTTAAAACTATTCTTTTCAAAATTTAAAAATAATTTCGTTTTTAACTATCTGTCAAAATAGTTAGTAGGATCTCAGAAGTGATAAAATTTAAAATTAAACGATATCAACTTTTTGAATTTACTGATTTGCAATGGTGGCCAAAATACTTACGTTCTATGATAACAACATTTTTGCATGCTAATATCGAAAAATATAAACCTTATTCTCAAAAATTAGATTTAATTACCTTAGCACTTAGTTCAAATAAAAATAATCAGATTATTGATCTATGTTCAGGTGATTTAGGTCCTTGGGTACATCTGAAAACAGAACTAGAAGAAAATTATAATCATAAAATCAATATTATATTTACTGATAAATATCCTAACTATAAATATACTCAATTCAATGATTTAAAAAACTGTAGCTATTATCGAAAACCTGTTGATGCGAAAGATGTTCCTGATGAGTTAGTTGGTACAAGAACAATTTTTAATGGATTTCATCATTTTCCCCCACAAGATGCTCAAAAAATTATTAATAATAGTGTTCAAAGCAAACAGCCAATTCTTATTTTTGAATTACTCAATCGTCACTGGAAAGATATAAGTATAGTTACTTTTTTCACACCTTTTTATGTATTCTTACTCATGCCTTTTTTAATGAAGTTATCTTTAAAAAATATTTTTTTCACTTATGTTTTTCCTATTTTTCCTATTATATTCACCTGGGATACAATTGTTTCTCACTTAAGATGTTATTCTGAAGAAGAGCTTGAAATAATGATTAAAAAAGCAGATACAGATGATAAATATAAATATACTATCGGTAAATATAGACATGGGAATTTTCCTGTTTTATATATGATAGCTTATCCAAAATAATTTTTATATTTATAAAATAGGTAAATATTGTAAAAATTATACAAAATTTAGAAAACTATTATAAATTCTTTTGTACCATATATCAAAATACAAAGGAATCAAAATGAAAAAAATTCTTCAATTTATGGCAGGTACGTTAATACTACTAGTACTTACAGGATGTGGCGGTGCTACAATATACAATATAGATAATAGTAATACTATCGCAAATAAAAGCTCTCTTAAGCAAGTAGAAACTGCTATTAAAAAAGGTATTCTGAAAAAATATTGGAGTGTAAAAAAAGAAAGAAGTGGACTTTTAACTGCTACAATAAATGTAAGAAATAGACATATTGCAGTTGTGTCGATACCATATACTTCAAAAGGTTACAAAATCGACTATAAAAGTAGTGAAGGATTAAAGTATGATGCTACTAAAAATACTATTCATCCAAATTACAATAAATGGGTTGGAAATTTAGAAAAAAACATCAACTATGAATTAGCTAAAATAGGGATGATACAAACTACTTCTGCAATTAGAACAACGCCTACGGTACCAACTACGAAAGCAGTTGCTAGTAATTTAAAAAAATCTGGTACAGTAAATATTGAGAGTAAAACTATATATATTAAAAATATCATCCCTTATGCTGCCACTGCTCCTATAGCTCCAAATATTAAAGCTGAATGTACTATTGATCAACAATTAAGTGACTTTATTATCTCTTCTGCAAAAGCAAGTGGATTAAATGTTGTAGCCAAAAATAATATTGGAAAAAATGATATTGAACTGAAAGTTGAGATTGTTGATGCCGTTAGTCGTGGGGGAGCATTTAGAGGCCATAATAAATATGTATCTATCAATGGTTCAATAGTAAAAGGAAATAAAGTGTATCAATCTTTTCAAGCAGCTAGAATGTCTGGTGGTGGATTTTGGGGAGCATATAAAGGCTCTTGTTCTGTCCTAGGGAGAACAGTAAAAGCTTTAGGAAATGATGTCGGAATCTGGCTTTCAAGTCCAGTAGATGGTGCTAAACTTGGTGATGCTTATCTTATTAGATAAAATGAACATTAAAAAAGATTAGTGAAAATTCCACTAATCTTTTTTAACATAAACTTACGAGTGTATCAATCTTCTCTTTTGTATTTGTTGTGAAATAATTATCTTCATCCCATACATACCCTGATAGTATAGAAGCTATTGATTTTTTGATAGTTGCTGACTTTTTAGAACAATAGAATATTTTTCTAAGTTTTCCTTCATACCAAGCATATACAAACTCTCTAAATACATTAATACCTATCATCATATACTCTTCATAATCTTTTTCCCAGTCTGGACTTTCACCTTTAAGTTCTTTGATAATCATATCTGCAACTCTATCTGAAGACTCTAAAGCAAGTGTAACACCTGAAGAGAAAACTGGATCTAAAAACTCAGTGGCATTTCCACTAAGAGCAAATCCTTTTCCATACATTTTTTTAATTGCAGAAGAATAACCTTCTATAATACCAACTGGTTGTAATTTTACTGCATGTTCTAATTTTTCTTTTAAATAAGGATGTGTATCAACAACTTTATCAAAAAAATCTTCTAACGATAAATTTGTATTTTTAAAATAGTTTTCTTCACATACTATTCCCATCGAAGTTGTTCCATCACTAAAAGGAATTATCCAAAGCCAAGCCTGATTGTTATCATGAATAACAATATCAATAAAACCCTCTTTCTCTTCTGGTCTTCTTTTTTCACCCTTAATTCTTGTAAATATTGCATTTCTAAGTTTTAAATCTGATGGAATATCCAAATCAAGTAATTTTGGTAATACTCTTCCATAACCAGAAGCATCTAAAACAAATTTTGCTTTGTATGTATGTGTTATATTTTCATCATCCATTGCTGTAATGATATTTTTATCATTATTATAATCAGTTACTGTATATTTATGGTGTACATTTGCCCCTAATTTTTTTGCTGACTCTAAAAGAACATTATCAAATTCTTCTCTTTTTACTTGAAAACTTGTTCCCCATTTTTGCCCAAGGTTTTCTGTAAAATCTACCACCTCTTCTTGTTTCGTTTCATCTATGAAAATAGCTCCTGGTTTCATCATATAGTTTTGATCTTTTATACTATCTATTAATCCATTTTTATCTAAAATTTCATTACATCTAGGTAGTAATGACTCACCAATTACAAATCTAGGAAACTCCAACCTTTCAAGTATAGTAACGCTATAACCTTCTTTTAAAAGTTTACAAGCAGCAAGACTACCACTTGGACCTCCACCAATTATCAGTACATCAGTATTTATCATCATTTCTCCTAAATTAAAACATAACAATAGTATATACTTAGTTAACTTTAGTTATAATTTATTTTATAATTTTAATTATAAAAAATAATACTTCATATCTAGGAAAAGTGCTACATGTCTCAAAAACAAAGAGTCGGCGGTATAGTCGTAAAAACTCTTTATAAGTTATATCAGTTATTTGGTTATAAATTTGTTTATTACAGTTTATATCTTGTAGTATTTTATTATTTCTTATTTGCTAAAAATGTACGAGAGTCACTTAAGATATACTACAAACATCTTAATATTCCTTTTTCAAATAAACTTTATTTTCAGCACCTTTTACATTATTCGATTACAACTTCAGATAGATTTATATCTAAATCAAATCCAGAACTTTATAAATTTGATAATGACAAAAAAAAAGAATTACTCAAAGAGATACAAAGTGGTTCAATTTTACTTGCAAATCATTTGGGTGGTTGGGCAACTGCAATTAATTATTTTGATTATAATAACACTAAATTTCATATCGTAATGAATGAAGCTATGATTCAAAGTGCAAAAGAATTTGAAGATATAATTCAGAAAAAAAACACTAATAGTGTGAATATTATCGATTTATCAAAAGGTTTTATTAGTGCCTATATAACAATAGCCAACGCATTGTTAAATAATGAATCAGTTGCCCTAATGGGTGATAGAGCAATTGATGATAAACAAAAACATTTAATGGATTTTTTTGGAGAAAAAGCAAGTTTTAACAAAAGTCCATTTATAATTGCTCATAAAACACAAAAACCAATTATATTGGTTTTTGTTATATTTACAGATTTACTTAACTATAAAGAAGTTTTTTACAAAATTGAACTAGATTACACTGTACCTGTAGAAGAAGCAATTGAACAAAGTATGAAACAATATGTCCAGTATCTGACTGATATCTTGAAGCAGTACCCGACACAGTGGTTCAATTTTTACAATTTCTGGCAGAAATAATTATAAAAAGACTAGGAGAATACATAATATATGAAATTAACAATAGATAAAAGAACGATATCTTTAGAAGAGATAACCAAAGCTACAAATATAGAGATTTCAAAAGATGAAAAATTTATAACTTTTATGAATCATACACATGATTTTATGATGAATACTATCAAAGCTGGTAAACCAATATATGGTATCACAACAGGATATGGAGCAAGTGGTAAAAACTACGTAAGTTATGATGATGCAGCAACGTTACAAACAAATCTATTTCGTTTTCATGGATGTGGTATAGGGAAAAATCTTAGTTATGAAGTGTGTAGATATGCAGTTATTTGCAGAACTATTTCATTGAGTAAAGCTCGTTCTGGTGTTTCTATGAATCTTTTACATAGACTTGAAATGCTTATACAAAAAGATATTATACCAGTAATTCCATCACAAGGTTCTGTTGGAGCAAGTGGAGATTTAACACCACTTTCATATATTGCTGCTGTTATTGCTGGAGAGAGAGAAGTATATTATAAAGGCGAGATAAAAGATGTAATGGAAGTTTACAATGAACTTGATATTACACCTTATAGTTTTGAACCTAAAGAAGCACTAGCAATTATGAATGGAACAACAATTATGAGTGCTATTGCATTAAAAGCAATAGAAGAATTTGAAGTTATCTTAGATTCTATGGAATCTTATGTTGCAGGAATGTTTGAGGTTCTTTTAGGTGATGATACACCTGTAGCTGATTTTGTACACGATTCAAAACCTTTTAGTGGACAGATAAAAGCTGCAAAAAATATACAAAATAAAATTTCTGGATCAAAACTTACACATGGTAGAGATGATAGATATGATAAGTTTTTTGCAGATAATGAATTAAATATTCAAGATACTTATTCAATGAGATGTGCTCCTCAAGTTTTAGGGGTAATCAGAGACAATCTTGAAATCTCTAAAAATTGGGTAGAAACAGAAATAAATAGTGTAAATGACAATCCACTCATAGATGGTGAAAATCAAAAAATCTATACTTCTGGAAACTTTTATGGTGGATATGTAGCTCATGCAATGGATACACTAAAAATTTGTGCTGCTAATTTAGCAGATCTTTTAGATAAAGAGTTTGCACTTTTAGTTGATCATAAATTTAATCGTGGGTTAGGAGAAAATCTTAAACTTTCAAAAGAACCATTTTTTCATGGATTTAAAGCTATGCAAATTAGTTTGAGTTCATTAAGTGCTGATGTTATTAAAAATACAACGGCTGCTTCTATCCACTCAAGACCTACAGAATCACTTAATCAAGATAAAGTATCTATGGGAACAACAGCTGCAAATGATTTTGCTAAAATGATGCCAGATTTACATAATATGCTTGCAATTGCATTTATAGGAATGGCTCAAGCGGTTGATATCAGAGGAGAAAAAGAAGTTTCACCTCATCTTAAAAACATCCATGATGAGATAAGAAAAATAGTAAAACCGTTATATGAAGATAGAAGAATGGATGTTGATATTAAAAGTATTAAAAAAATTCTACAAGAAGCTAAATTTATATAAAGAAGTTAAATATGGAATTAAAAAAAGTATTAGTAACAGGTGCAACAGGAAGTATTGGAGAAGCTATCGTAAAAGAGTTTGCTAAAAATGGTTATTTTGTATATATTCACTATAACTCAAACAAAGCTAAAGCTCTACAAATCCTAGAAGATATAGAAAATTCTGGAGAACTGCTCACATTTAATATTAAAGATAAAAATAGTATACGAGAAAATTTAGAAAATGTTAGTGTTGATGTACTTATAAATAATGCAGGAATCATCAAAGATAATCTTTTTTTCTTCATGGAAGATGATGAGTTTGAAGATGTAATTGATACAAATCTTAAAGGTTTATACTATGTTACTAAAATTTTATCAAAAGATATGATGATGAATAAAAATGGAAGCATCATAAATATGGCTTCCATCTCTGGAATAGTAGGTAATAGTGGTCAAGCTAACTATTCTGCTTCTAAAGGTGGCATTATCGCACTTACTAAAACTTTAGCTATTGAACTTGGAAGATACAAGATAAGAGTTAATACAATAGCTCCTGGTATTATAGAATCAGAAATGACAGAAAATATTCCAAATATGAAAGAGATGAAAAAAACCATCCCACTTAATAGATTTGGAAAACCTGAAGAGGTAGCAGGTGCTACTTACTTTATGGCTGTTGATGCTACATATATTACAGGAGAAACACTCAACATAAGTGGAGGGATGGTTAGATAACTCTAGCTATTAGATAATGGAGATTTTTCTTTCTATTCTTTATGCTCCTTTTGTATATTTCGCGTTAAAGTTTTTTGATATTCAAACCGTTTCTGTCATATTATTTAGTATGTCACTTATTTGGTTTGTTTTTTCATTTATGAAAGATAAAAAAAGTTCTTTTGTTCCATCTGTTTATCTTATTATTTCATTTTTATGTTTTTTTATAGAGGAGTTTATGCTTCTTAAAATACTACCTTTGTTACTTTCTATTTTTGTAGCCCTTATATTTATAATCTCATTTATTAAAAAAGAATCTATTTTATTTTATTTTATTAAAAAGTTCAGAAAAACAGAACTTAGAATAGAAGAAAAAGAGTATGTACACAAATCAACTCTTTTTTGGATATTGATTACTGTTTTAAATGTTTTTTTACATATTTTTGCATATGTAGGAGAAAATATAAATTTTTGGCTTTTTTACAGTACCTTAGGTGGTTATTTATTAATCGCTAGTGCTGGAATCTTACAATACTTACATAAAAAATTTATTTTTAAAATAGAACCTACAACAATGGAGAAACAATGATAGATATAATTCTAATTAATCCCCCTTATGAAAAAGTATCAAAAGGTTTTGAATGTGTTGATCACTTATCTAATCAATCCCCATCATTAGGATTATTACATTTAGCTGCACAATTACAAAAAGACAATTTTAAAGTGAACATTATAGAAAGTGATTTAGAAAAGTTAAGTCCACAAGCTGTAGCAGAAAAAGTTATCAAAACAAATCCTAGATTTATTGGTATAACCCTTTTTACAGTTGGTGTTGATAATGGTGTAAAAATTGCTCAATTAGTAAAAAAAGAGCTACCTCAAATAAAGGTTTTAGTGGGAGGTCCTCATATTTCATCAATGGGATATGAAACTATGAAAAGATTTCCTAGCTTTGATCTTGCAGTATTAAATGAAGGGGAATTGGTTGTCTCAAAAATATTAAATAACTATCTTCAAAACGAAACTCAAACTAACATCAATGGAGTTATTTTTAGGGAAAATAATGAGCTTATTACTACGTCACCTTCTAAAGAACAAATTGAATTAGATGAATTACCAATTCCTGCATGGGATCTTTTAAAAGATTTTCCAAATAAATATCCACTCGCTGTGTTTGATTATCCAAAGGGTCCAGTAGCAACATTTTCTGCTTCTAGAGGATGTCCTTTTAAATGTGAATTTTGTGATACTTCTACATTTGGTACAAAAATAAGATACTATTCTCCCTCAAAAGTTTTTCAAATTATGCAAAATTTACAAAAAGATTATGGTATTCAACACCTTCAATTCGTTGATGATTTATTTGTTGCAAATAAAAAAAGAATTCAAGAACTCTGTGATCTTATAATCCAAAATGATTTTAAAATGACATGGAGTTGTACTGCAAGAGTTGATACTATAAATTTAGAAATTCTTAAAAAAATGAAACAAGCTGGATGTTGGGAGATTAGTTACGGTTTAGAAAGTGGTTCAAACCAAATGTTGCAACATATGAAAAAAGCAACTACCGTAGAACAAGCAAAACAAGCTATAGTTTGGACACATCAAGTGGGAATAAGATCAAAAGGCTTGTTTATGTTAGGGTATCCACATGAAGATACACAAACAATCCAACAAACAAAAGAATTTATCAAAGAGTTACCACTCACAACTATGAACCTTTCAAAATTCACTCCATATCCTGGTTCCCCTATTTACAGAAGACTTTATGGAACCTCAATAAGAGATGAAGACTGGGAAAGAATGAATGGGATGAATTTTGTCTATAAACCAGATAATATTAGTATGGAAAAACTTGATTATGAATACAAAGAAATACTTTTAACTTTTTATAAAAGAGGGATAATATTACGACACTACCTAAGTGTCGGATTAAAAAATCCAAACCATTTTTTAAGGCTATTTAAATTTTTATTATGTGGATTAATTGCTAAATGGAAAAATAGATGAAACTGCTTTTATATATTTCGCTAATTACTACTATACTATTTTCACAAGAAATAAACTTCAAAGAAACTAAATATATTTATGCTTTAGATAATGAGTTACATAAGAATGGTACATTAAACATTAACAAAGATACTATTTCATTGAGATATACTAATAGTGATCAAAAGATCATCTATACAAATGACAATATACAAATAAAAACAAAAAATACTACAGAAATTTATACACATGAAGAGAGCATTGAATATAATATTTTTTTTCAACTTGTCTTAGGAGTATATACAAATAATAGTCAAATTCTTATGGAAAATTTTACAATAAAAAGTCAAGATGACATGACAACGCTGTTACCAACGGAATATCTCGCTTCTGTAATAGAAACAATAGAATATAAAAAAGAGGATGATAAACTTAAATTTCTAAAAATAAATTTTACGAACCAAGATAGGATAACTATTGAAGAGATTGAGTAAATACCTTAACTTTATTATATTAGTAGTTTTATTAATAATTGTTTTTACTAATCACTTATCTAAAAATATTTCAACTCAAATTACAAGTATTCTTCCACAAGGAGAAAACAAAGAACTTTTAAAAGAATTTGAAAAATTAAATACGAATAAACAGCTCTTTATATCCTATAAAGGACAAAGTAAAGATAGTTTACAAAACTTAAAAAAGATAGAAAAACAACTCCTCCAACATAACAACATACACCCGATAACAACTCCTAGTATAAATAAAGAATATGAAAAAAAATACTACTATTTACTACATAAACTTGATGATAAAAAATTCAATTCCTTAGATATAAAACAAGAACTTACTATTATTCATAAAAAAATAATGGTATCAACATTTAGTTTTTCACTAGATACAATTGACCCACTTAATCTATATGAAAAAAACTCTTTACCCAAATCACCTTATTTACAAATAGAAAACTATGGATATGTAACTATCTTACAACTTGACAAAGGTATCAATAACTTTGATAAATATAAAGAAATTTATGATTTAGTTCAAAATATAAAACAATCTAATCCAAATATAGAAGCATTTTCCACTATGTTTTATTTTGTAGAAAATCAAGAAAAAATCAAAAGTGATGTAAATCTCATCATTACTCTTTCTTTAACTGTATTATTTATCTTATATATTGTAATTCTTAGAAATATTAAACTTTTAATTCATACTATCACAACACTGAGTTCTTCTATACTATTTGCACTTATTATAAGTATTTTTATTTTTAATGAATTATCTATATTTACTATTGTTTTTGGTATATCAATTTCAACGATTGCTATTGACTACATGTTTCATAACTACCTTCATGGATATTACGAACACAAAAAGACTTTAAATAAAGATGTTTTTTTTGGTATGTTTACCACTCTAGGTGCTTTTTTTATACTCTCATTTGTAGATTTTAGCTTTATTCAACAACTTACAGTTTTTTCAATTTGTTCTTTATTATTTTCATATATTCAATTTACTTTTTTATTTCCTCATTTAAATATAAAATCAAAACAATCAAAACAGATAACAAAAAATAAAGTTACTATAAAACCTATCTTCATATCACTAGTTTCTATAGTTTTAATAACAGTTGCAATCCCTAATATTAAAATCGATTTTAATATTAAAAACCTTGATATAGATAATCAAGAATTACATGATTTAGATGATTTTTTTAATAAATTCATAAATAAAGATAAAAAAACAGCTGTTTTACTTTATGCAAATTCGGTGGAAAATTTAATAATCAACGCGCATAAACTACAAACAACTTATCCAAAAACGCTAAATCCTTTAGGAAATATACCCACACAAAATAGTTTTGAAAAGTTTGATATAAATAGATTTGAAACACTCAATCAAGAAATAAATAGAATAGCAAAAGAGATTGGATTTAGAGACAATATATTCCAAAATAGTTATAAACTTTTAGATGATATTCCAAAATATACTTACAAAGAATTAAAAGAATTTCCAATAGGTCAATACAAAAATATTTTTATAACTTATGCAATCGTATCTAATAGTAACTATGACAATATCATCAAAGAACCCTATATCAAAACATTAAGTTTTAAAGAACTCTTCAAAAAAGACTTAACACAATCATTAAAAAATTTACAATTTTTCTCTTTTATTGCACTATTGTTTATTTGTACAATGCTATTCGTAGCTGTTAAAAGCAAGTTTTTTCAAGCTTTAAATTATATCTTGTTTCCAATAGCTGTATTGCTTCTTTTATCTTTTTATATAAAATTGAATATCTTACATATTTTTATGATGATTGTTCTTATAGCTTTAAGTATTGATTACGGAATTTATATGAATAGTTCTAAACTTACTAATAGTACACACAAAGCGATATTTTACTCTTTACTTTCTACTTTTGCTGGCTTTGGTGTTTTAGTATTTTCAAATGTAAATGCCCTCTTTTCAATTGGTCTTATATCAACTATTGGTATAGTGTCACTGATTATTTTATTATTAACACATAAGGTTCCTAAATGACACTAAAAGTTTACAATGATAATGGCTCGATATCAGAACATATCATATCTGCTGATACTATGAATAATGAAAAGATACAACATGATATCTCATCAATTGGACTTAGTACAAAAGAGGAAAATATTTTAAATATTTTTAAAACTTATTTTAATAATTCAAAAGCAATTTTATTCGACAAAAGTAATAAAGCAATCATCGAAAAAGTAAATAACCTTAATTTACAAGAGTTTGCACAGTATGATTTTTCTTTCATCTATTTTACCTCAGGAACAACTGGTTCTCCAATTGGTGCTTTAAAAACAAAAGAAAACTTTTTAAGTGAAATTAAACAACTGACAAAACTTTTTGAAAATTATACTATTAAAAGAATCATCGTTACTGTTCCTTTCATTCATTTTTATGGTTCGCTTTTTGGAGCTATATATCCACTTATAAATGATATAGACATTATTATAAAAGAGCATTTTTTACCTCATGATTTATTAGAGCTTGTAGATGAGTATTCTATGGTAGTAACAACACCTCTTTATATAAAATCTCTTAATAAAATTCAAATAAAAAAAGATTTGTCTAAATCAATTTTTGTAAGTTCAACTGCTCCACTTTTTCCAGAAATAGCAAAAGAATTTCACAATAATTTTTCTACTGATATTATCCAAATATTTGGCTCAACTGAAACAGGTGGCATTGCATATAAATATAATGATGATGAAAAATGGACGCCTATGAACACTGTAAAAATATCTCAAAATAAAGAGGGAGAACTCAGAGTAAAATCACCATTTATTTCAAATGTTCTCTATGAAGACAAATTTAAAGTTAGCAATCAGGAAATTCAAACTTTTGATTATGTAGAGATAGAAAACAATCAATTCAAACTTATTGGACGCAGTTCACAAATTATAAAAATTGCAGGTAAAAGATACTCTACCATACAAATAGAAAATATATTAGAGACACAACCACATGTAGAAAAAGCTGTTGTATTTGTAACTACAGATAAAGACGCTTTACGAGGTGAAGAGTTACATATCACACTTCAAACAAAAGAAAATATACTGCTAAAAGAGATTAAAACCCTTCTTAAAAAAGAGTTATCAAATATTAGATTTACAATCAAGTTAAAATTAGTAGATGAGATAAAAACAACCCTAGTTGGGAAAAAGATGTTGATACAATAGATGGCTATAGAGATAAAAAACCTAACAAAATCTTATAAAAATGATAAGGTCTTAGATAATCTTTCTTTACAAATCAAAGAGGGCTCTCTCTTTGGACTTTTGGGACCTAATGGTGCTGGAAAGACTACCCTTGTATCTATTATGAACTATTTACAATCAGCTGATTCTGCAGAGATAACTATCTTAGGATATGATTATAAAAAACATAAAAGAGAAATCAAACAAATCAGTTCTTATGTTCCCCAAACCTATGCTTTTTATCCAAATCTTACCGCTTATGAAAATTTAGAGTTTTTTGGGGCATTATATGGACTTAAAAATAATGATTTAAAAAAAAGGATACGCTATTGTGTAGAAGTAACCTCTTTAGAAAAATTTTTAAATAAACAAGCACACACCTATTCTGGTGGTGTAAAAAGAAGATTAAATATCGCTATAGGCTTACTCAATGATCCTAAAATACTTTATTTAGATGAACCAACAGTAGGGATTGATCCTCAATCTAGAAAATATATACTTGATGTTGTAAAACAGATTAATCAAGAGAAAAACACAACTATTATTTACACTTCACATTATATGGAAGAGATAGAATACCTTTGTGATGATATTGCAATACTAGATAATCATCAAATTATTTTACATGAAAAAAAAGAGTTTCTTTTAGAAAAAAACTCATTTATAACTATAAAAACAGATGAAAGAGATATTCATGTTAATATTAAAGATGATTACACGAATCTCATTGAAACATTGAATCTTCTGAAAAATAACAATACTCCTATAGAAAATATTATTTTTAATAATAAGAACTTGGAAGAACTATTTTTAAATCTTACAAAAGGAAGTTTACGAGACTAATGTTTAGATATATTTTAAAAAAAGAATTCTTACTCCTTAGCAGAGATATTCACTCACTTTTAGTACTCTTTGTAATGCCTACAATTTTTATTATAATTATGTCTTTAGCATTACAAAACACCTATTCCAATACTATCGATACAAAGTTTCAAGTTGCTATAAATACTATAATAAATAAAGATACAAAATATTTAAGCCAAGAGATAAATAAAAATAATTATTTTCAAGCACAACTTACGAACAACGAAAATATAAAAGAGCTTATATATAAGAAAAATTTTGACTATATTATCAATATTGTAGAGCACTATAAAACAGAAATCAACACAAATAAAAAAGATTTTCATATAGACATTTATTTAAATCCGAGTATCTCAGTACAAAATCAATTGTTATTCAAAAATTTACTTACAGAGATTATTTCAAAGCAAATTATGAAAGAGTATTTTATTAAAAATAAAATAGATGCTAAAACATTATCTAAACTCAATGAAAAAATTATCATTATTCCAACTTACAAAGAAGAAAAATTTAAAATAAAACCAACTTCGGTACAATATAGTGTACCATCTTGGCTTGTTTTTTCAATGTTTTTCATTCTTATCCCTATTTCCAATGCTTTTATAAATGAAAAAAATTTTGGTACCATTGATAGATTGAAAAGTATGAATATATCTTTTATTTCAATTATTTTAGGTAAAATGGTACCATATTTTATAATAAACCAAATCCAAGTATTATTTATGATACTAGTTGGAATTTATATAGTACCTCTACTAAATGGGGATACTTTACAAATCAATGGAAACTATGGTTTAATTTTTATGATGAGTAGTGCAATATCATTTGCAGCTATCTCTTTTGCTATGTTTGTAGCAAATATAAGTAGTACGTCAGAGGAAGCCACTACAATTGGTGGTGTTTCTAATATAATTTTAGCGGCACTCGGTGGTATTATGGTGCCAAAATTTGTAATGCCTGAATTTATGCAAAATATCACAACTTTTTCTCCTATGAACTGGGGGCTTGAAGGTTTATTAGAAATTTTTGTAATGGGCGGTGGCTTTTATGATATAAAGAACTATATTTTATATCTTGTGATATTTGGATGTGGATTTTTAACTTTATCATATATAATTTTAAAGAAAAAGGAAAATATATAATGTCAAATCTTGACACAGAAGAATTAAAAAATGAATTGAAACAACTTATTATAGATGAGTGTGAAAAAGAGTGTGAAGTTGAAGATATAACAAATGATGAAATACTTTTTGGTTCAGATTCAAATCTTCAACTAGACTCATTAGATGCTTTACAAATTTCACTTGCTTTAAATAAAAAATATAATCTTAACACTACAGATAGCAAAAAATTGCGACAAATTATGCTTTCTATTAATTCACTAGCAGAACACATACAGTCAAAATAATGAAACAAGTATATATCACTGGATCATCATTAATTTGCACATTGGGTAATGATAAATTTCAAAGCATAAAAAATGCACAAAAAATAAACAACTCAAATTATAAAGACTTTTGTCAAGATAATCATGATGGATATACTTTTTTTAAAATCAATCAAACTTTTCAAAATGAAAAAGAAAAATTTTATACTTTATTGAACAATAGTATTTCTCAAGCAATTGAAGATTCAAAATTATCAAAAGAGGAACAAAAAGAGTTACATATTTTTATAGGTTCTACGTGTATGTCTATATCTATAAACGAAGAACAAAGCCAACTTTACTATAATAACCAGTCAACAAAGATGCTTGAAGAGATTGGTTATGGGAATATTGGAACTTTTGCAGAAAATATTGTAAACTCTAAACACAAAGCTACTTTACTACAAACAGCTTGTACCTCTACCGCAAATTCTTTAGCATATGCATCAGAACTTATTCAAGAAAATAAGATAAAACGAGCGCTGATAATTGGGATTGAACTTTTT
>Ga0193959_1000234_pt1 | contig 22977 bp, 17 predicted proteins | sample FB_2_MG_FD_140333 | JGI IMG/M metagenome (GOLD analysis project Ga0193959, IMG submission 140333) | Microbial mat bacterial communities from the Broadkill River, Lewes, Delaware, United States - FB_2_MG | ecosystem: Environmental > Aquatic > Freshwater > River > Microbial mats | place: USA... | reverse complement strand
CGCACCGACGCCGATGACACCCTGGAAGCCGCCGATATCCTCGCAACCTGGCTACAGGAAACACGCCCGAGTCTGCCGGAAGGCGTGCAGCTGGTCGCCTTCAACGAAAGCTGGCAGCTGGTACGCGACCGCATTCAACTGCTGATCAAGAACGGCCTCAGCGGCCTGCTGCTGGTTATTCTGATCCTGTTCCTGTTTCTCAATGCCCGCGTCGCCTTCTGGGTCTGCATCGGCATCCCGGTCTCCTTCATGACCGCACTGGCGGCCCTCTGGGGCATTGGCGGTTCGATCAACATGATGTCCCTGTTTGCCTTCATCATGGCGCTGGGGATTATCGTGGATGATGCCATCGTGGTTGGTGAGGATACCCTGACCCATGTACAGCGTGGCGAAGCGGGGCTACCGGCGGCGATCGGCGGCGCCCGGCGCATGGCCGCTCCAGTCATCGCCTCATCGCTGACTACCATCGCCGCCTTCCTGCCGCTGCTGCTGGTCGGCGGCATCATCGGCAAGATTCTGATCGACATTCCCACCGTCGTGATCTGCGTGATTCTGGCTTCGCTGCTGGAATGCCTGCTGATCCTGCCCGGTCACCTGAGCCACAGCCTGCGCAGCATTCAGGACCTGCGACCCTCCGACCTGAGACTGAAGCTGGACCGGGGCTTCCAGCACTTTCGTGACCACCGCTTCCGTCGCTTTATCGAGCTGGCGCTGGATCATCGCGGCGCCACCCTGGCACTGGCGCTGAGCCTGCTGGTCGTCGGCATCGGCCTGATCGCCGGCGGGCGGCTGGCCTTTACCTTTTTCCCCAGCGTGGACACCAATACGCTGACCGCCAACGTCAAGTTCGTGGCCGGCACCGACCGTTCCCATGTCGACCGTTTTCTGGCACACCTGGACAGCACGCTGGCAACCACCGATGCACAACTGGAGGGAGACCTGGTCAAGATCACCCTGCGAGAATCCGGCATGGCCAACTTCCCGCGCAGCACCGCCACCGCCTTTACCGGCGACACCTACGGCTCGCTGTATGTGGAGCTGATTCCGGTCGATGACCGGGATATCACCAACCAGGCACTGGTCAACCACTGGCGCGAACAGATCCGCCTGCCGGCCGGCATCGAGAAATTCAGCATCGACATGGCGCAGGCGGGACCTCCGGGCAAGCCAATCGAGGTCAAGCTGACCGGCCCCGATATTGATACGCTCAAACGGGCATCCGTATCACTGCAGGACAGCCTCGGCCAGTACGCAGGCCTGTCCAACATCGATGATGACCTGCCCTGGGGCAGCACCCAACTGATCTACGCCCTCACGCCCACCGCCGAAGCCGCCGGCCTCACCCTCGACAGTCTGGGCAGCCAGCTGCGCTCCGCCTTCGACGGACGCAAGGTGCAGGCATTTTACGAAGGACGCGACGAAATCGAAGTCCGCGTGATGCTGCCGGATGCCGAGCGTGACCAGCTTGCCACCCTTGGCTCCCTGCCGATCGTACTGCCGAACGGACAGGTGACACCGATCGGTAACGTCGTCACCTTCGAAGCACGCCGCGGCGTCGACAGCTTGCAGCGTATCGACGGCCAGCTGGCGCTGAATGTGTCCGCCGATCTGGATGAAGCCGTCACCAACGCCGATGACGTCATCGCGCGCCTGCAGGAAGAAGTAATCCCAGACCTGAGCAGCACCTTTGCCGTGCGCGCCAGTTTTGAGGGCAAGAACCGCGATCAGCGCGAAACCCTGGCTGACATGAAGGTCGGCCTGCTGCTGGCCCTGACCCTGATCTACATTATTCTGGCCTGGGTATTCGGTTCCTGGAGCTGGCCGGTGGTGGTGATGCTGGCGATTCCGCTGGGCCTGACCGGCGCGCTTTATGGCCACCTGCTGACCGGACTGGACCTGACCGTGCTGTCGCTGTTCGGACTGTTTGGTCTGTCGGGTATCGTCATTAACGACTCCATTGTACTGGTCACCTTCTACAAGGGCCTGCGCGAGGCCGGCATGGCCGTGCGCGAAGCCATTATAGAAGCGGCCTGCCAGCGACTGCGGGCGGTACTACTCACCTCGCTGACCACCATTGGCGGGCTAATGCCGATTCTGTTTGAAACTTCTCTGCAGGCACGCTTTCTGATTCCCATGGCAACCTCCATTGTTTTCGGCCTGGCATACGGAACGCTACTGATTCTTGTCATCATTCCCGCTATGCTGAGTCTGCTGGAGGAGCGCAAATCTCTTCGCTTCAAGGTGCAACAGATATCGCCCTGAACAGAGGGCAAGGAGATGCAGTATGGCGAAACATACCCGAACCGAGCGTGACAGCCTGGGTGAAATCGAGGTACCGGAATCCGCGCTCTATGGTGCCCAGACTCAGCGCGCCGTGGACAATTTCCAGTTCAGCGAACTGAAATTGCCGGAGCACTTTATCGCCACCCTGGCCCGCGTCAAGGCCGCCTGTGCCCGCGCCAATGCCGAGCTGGGACTGCTGGAGAAGGAGCAGGCCGACGCCATCGTGGAGGCCTCCGACCTGATTGTCGCCGGCGGATATGCGGCCCAGTTCCCGGTCGATGTGTTCCAGACCGGCTCCGGCACCAGCACCAACATGAACATGAACGAGGTACTTGCCGCGCTGGTGAAACAGCACGGCGGGCTGGAACTGCATCCCAACGATCACATCAACATGAGCCAGAGCTCCAATGACGTGATCCCGACCTGTATCCATGTCAGCGCCCTGCTGTTGCTGGAAAACAGCCTGCTGCCGGCCCTGCGCCGCCTGATCGGCACCCTGACCCGCAAGCGTTCGGCGGTGTCCCATATCGTCAAGACCGGTCGCACCCACCTCATGGATGCCATGCCGATTCGCATGGATCAGGAGATTTCGGCCTGGATCCAGCAGATCGAAGACAACGTTACCCGCCTGGAAAGCATCCGTCCGCGCCTGACTCAGGTCGCACAGGGCGGCACCGCCGTCGGCACCGGCGTCAATGCACCGGAAACCTTTTCGCGCCTGTTCTGCCGCTACCTCAGCGTGCGCACCGGCCTGACCCTGCAGCCGGCCGCCAACCATTTCAGCGCCCAGGCCTCCCAGGATACGGCGCTGGAACTGTCCGGCCTGCTCAAGACCTGCGCCACCAGCCTGATGAAAATTGCCAACGACCTGCGCTGGATGAATGCCGGCCCTCTGGCCGGGCTGGGCGAGATTGCGCTGCCGACCCTGCAGCCCGGTTCATCCATCATGCCCGGCAAGGTCAACCCGGTGATCCCGGAAGCGGTGATGATGGCCGCCGCTCAGGTCAGCGGCAACGACACCAGCATCGGCATCTGCGCCCAGCATGGCAACTTCCAGCTCAATACCATGCTGCCACTGATCGCCTATAACCTGCTGCAGAGCGAAACACTGGTCGCCAACGCCGCCGTGGCGCTGTCCGACAAGGCCATTCATGGCTTTACCGTCAACCGGTCACACATCGAATCAACACTGGCACGCAATCCGGTTCTGGTGACAGCCCTTAACCCGGTGCTGGGCTATGAACGTGCTGCCGCGCTGGCGAAAAAGGCCTACAGCGAATGCCGCCCCATTATTGACGTGGTGGCCGAAGAAACCGATATCAGCCGCGAGGAACTTGAGCAGCTGCTTGACCCGCGGCATCTCACTGGCGCCTGACAGGCGCCATCCGCTATACTTTCGGCCCCTGAACTTGAGCGAAAACCCTGAATTCTGCAGGGTATGACAGGAAAAACGCATGAACCCAGATCTCGACAGACTCCAGCCCTATCCGTTTGAAAAGCTGGCCGTGCTCAAGGCCGGCATCCAGCCTCCGACCAGCCTGGAGCATATCTCGCTCGGCATCGGCGAGCCCAAGCACCCGGCTCCGCCGTTCGTGCAGGACGTGCTGGCGGACAACCTGAACTGCCTGTCGAACTATCCGACCACCAAGGGTATGCCGGAACTGCGCCAGGCCATCGCCGGCTGGTGCGAACGCCGCTTTGAGCTGCAGTCCGGCAGCGTCGATCCCGAACGCAACGTGCTGCCGGTCAACGGCACCCGCGAAGCGATCTTCGCCTTCACCCAGGCGGCTGTGGAACGCAAGGACGATGCACTGGTCGTGTCGCCCAACCCCTTCTACCAGATCTACGAAGGGGCCGCCTATCTGGCCGGTGCCGAACCACACTATTTGAACTGCCTGCCGGAAAACGGCTTTATCCCCGACTACGATGCCGTGCCGGCGGATATCTGGCAGCGCTGCCAGGTTCTGTTCGTCTGCTCGCCGGGCAACCCGACCGGTGCCGTCCACAGCATCGAGACGCTGAAAAAACTGATCGCGCTGGCCGATGAGCATGACTTCATCGTCTGCTCCGACGAATGCTACTCCGAGCTGTACCCGGATGAGCACAACAAGCCGGCCGGTCTGCTGCAGGCCTGTGCCGAACTGGGCCGCCATGACTACGCCCGCTGCATCGTGTTCCACAGCCTGTCCAAGCGATCCAACCTGCCGGGCATGCGTTCCGGTTTCATCGCCGGTGACGCCAGCCTGCTGGAGCCCTTCCTGCTGTACCGCACCTACCATGGCTGCTCCATGCCGATTCAGCATCAGCTGGCCTCCATCGCCGCCTGGAATGATGAAGCCCACGTGCTGGAAAACCGCAGTCAGTACCGGCACAAGTTTGATGCCGTGCTGCGCGTGCTGCAGCCGGTGATGAACGTGAAGCAGTCCGATGCCAGCTTCTACCTCTGGGCACCGACCCCGATCGCCGACGACGAATTTGCCAAGGGTCTGTTCGCACAGCAGAACCTGACCGTACTGCCGGGTCGCTACCTGTCCCGCGAAGTGGATGGTGTCGTACCGGGAGCCGGCTTCGTGCGCATGGCGCTGGTGGCCACGGTGTCCGAATGTGTCGAAGCGGCCGAGCGTATCCGCCGCCATGTTGAATCGCTGTAAGGGACTTGATGTGACCACTATTTACGGAATCAGCAACTGCGATACCGTGCGCAAGGCCCGCAAGTGGCTGGAAGCCGAAGCAATCACGTTCGATTTCCACGACTTTCGCAAGCAGGGCCTGAACGCCGAACAGGTCGAGCGCTGGTGCGCAGCCGCCGGGCTGGACAAGGTGCTGAACAAGCGCGGCACCACCTGGCGCCAGCTGCCGGATGCGGTCAAGGCCAATACCGACGAAACGGCCCTGAAGGCACTGCTGGTGGAACAGCCGACGCTGATCAAGCGCCCGGTGCTGGAACTGGACGATGGCCGGATCGAAATCGGTTTCAAGGCGGATCAGTACACCGCCCTGTTTGGCCGCTGAGCACTCGGCAGTCAGGCAGATTAACGAATTATCTTTATTTGCATTATTGAACGACGGAGTAAACGATGGCGAATTTCGCACTGGGTCTGGGTGTAGGAACCAAATCTTCTGCCGGTGAATGGCTGGAGGTGTACTACAACGCGCCGCTGCTGAACGCAGATGAGGCACTGGTAGCTGCTGTGGCCGACAAGGTGGGCTATGAGGGTGGCAACCAGACCATCGAACTGGACGCAGGTCAGCTGAAAGCGCTGGAAGCCGCCTTCCTGTCCGTAGACGCCGAAGAGCAGGCAGAAGTGGTTGAGATTCTGGAAGGCACCAAGCAGCCGCTGGTACTGTGCATTCTGGAAACCGACGCCGCACCGCAGACCACCGCCGAGGTCTACCTGAAGCTGTCCCTGCTGTCGCACCGTCTGGTCAAGCCGCACGGCATCGACCTGAGCGGCATGTTCCCGCTGCTGCCGAACGTGGCCTGGACCAACGAAGGTGCCGTGGCACTGGAAGACCTGCCGCGCCGCCAGCTGTCCGCCCGTGCCCAGGGTCGCGTACTGGATGTGCAGTCCGTGGACAAGTTCCCGAAAATGGCCAACTATGCCGTACCGGCCGGTATCCGTGTCGGTGATGCGGCCCGTATCCGTCTGGGCGCGCACGTGGGCGAAGGCACCACCGTGATGCACGAAGGCTTTATCAACTTCAACGCCGGTACACTGGGCGTGAGCATGGTTGAAGGCCGCATCTCTGCCGGTGTCGTGGTCGGCAACGGTTCCGACATCGGTGGCGGCGCCTCCACAATGGGCACCCTGTCCGGTGGTAACAACGTGGTCATTTCCGTTGGCGAAAACTGCCTGCTGGGCGCCAACGCCGGTCTGGGCCTGCCGCTGGGCGATCGTTGCACCATCGAAGCCGGTCTGTACGTCACCGGCGGCTCCAAGGTGACCCTGCTGGACGCACAGAACAACTCGGTCGGCGTGGTCAAGGCCGGCGAACTGGCGGGTCAGCCGGACCTGCTGTTCCGCCGCAACTCCCAGAGCGGTCGCATCGAGGTGAAAACCAACAAGAGCGCGATCGAGCTGAACTCCGAGCTGCACAAGCACAACTAAGCCGCCGTTCAGCCCCTCTCAGCCCCGCACGCCGGCACGGCCTGCGGGGTTTTCACCTTTTGCAACGCAGGACTCCCGCATGACACAGCTTTCGCCGACACTTGAACTGGCCAAGGATCTGATCAGCCGCCGTTCGGTCACCCCTGAAGACGCCGGCTGCCAGGAACTGATGATCAGCCGCCTCGAAGCGCTGGGCTTCAAGATCGAACGCCTGCCGTTCGAAGAAGTCACCAACTTCTGGGCCCGCCGTGGCGACAGCGGCCCGGTGTTCTGCTTTGCCGGTCATACCGATGTGGTGCCCAGCGGCCCCGAAGACAAGTGGCAGCACCCGCCCTTCGAACCGATGATCGAGGAAGGCTACCTGTGCGGCCGTGGCGCCGCCGACATGAAAGGCAGTCTGGCCGCCTTCATCACCGCGCTGGAACGCTTTATCGACCACCACCCGGACCACAATGGTTCCATCGCCCTGCTGATCACCAGCGACGAGGAAGGCCCCTTCGTCAACGGCACCACCCGGGTGATCGACCATCTGGAAGCGCGCAACGAAAAGATCGACTGGTGCATCGTCGGCGAACCGTCCAGCACCGACAAGGTGGGCGACATCATCAAGAACGGTCGCCGTGGCTCCCTCAGCGGCAGCCTCAAGGTACGCGGCATTCAGGGCCATGTGGCCTATCCGCACCTGGTACGCAACCCGATCCACGAAGCGGCACCGGCACTGGCGGAACTGGCTGCAACGGTCTGGGACGAAGGCAATGAGTTCTTCCCGCCCACCAGCTTCCAGATCTCCAACATCAACGCCGGCACCGGTGCCACTAACGTGGTACCGGGCGAAGTGGACGTGGCGTTCAATTTCCGCTTCTCCACCGAAGTTACCGCCGATGAACTCAAGGTGCGCGTGCGTGATATTCTCGACCGACATGGCCTGGAGTGGGATATCGACTGGGTTCTGTCCGGTAACCCCTTCCTGACCGCCGCCGGTGATCTGGTCGACGCCAGCCGCGATGCGATCAAGGCGATCATGGGCTATGACACCGAACTGTCCACCTCCGGCGGCACCTCGGACGGCCGCTTCATCGCGCCCACCGGGGCTCAGGTCGTCGAGCTGGGACCGGTCAACGCCACCATCCACAAGATCAACGAGCGGGTCCGGGCCCAGGATCTGGACGACCTGTCGTCCCTGTATGAAAACATCCTGGCCCGCCTGCTGGTCGCCAAGGCATGATCGCACCGGCACTGGCCTGCCCGGTCTGCCGCGAAACGCTGGTGCAGACCGATAAGCGACTGAGCTGCGCCAATGGCCACAGCTTCGACCGCGCCCGTCAGGGCTACTGGAACCTGCTGCTGGCACAGAAAAAACGCAGCAAGGCACCGGGCGACAATGCCGAGATGGTGCAGGCGCGGCAGCGCTTTCTGGAAGCCGGCCATTACACACCGCTGGCAGACCGTATCGGCAGTATGCTGCAGGAGTATTTGAGCCCATCGGCAGAGACGCAACTGCTGGATCTTGGCTGCGGTGAAGGCTGGTACACCGATCGGCTGGCACGCCGGCTGGGGGGCTGCACCACCGGGCTGGATATCTCCAAGGAGGCGGTGAAGGCCGCCTGCAAGCGCAACGGGGACGTGCACTGGCTGGTGGCCACCGGCGCCGACATTCCGCTGGCCGACGCCTCGGTTGATACCGCAACGCTGATCTTCAGCCGCCTGATGCCGGCCCCTACCGCCAAGGTACTCAAGCCTGGCGGACTGCTGCTGGTCGTCACGCCCGGTCCCGATCACCTGCTGGCCCTGCGCCAGCTGATCTACACTGAAGTACGGACCCGTTCCGGCTTTGACCCGGCCAGCCAGCTGGCGGAACTGTTCGAGCCGGTGCAGCAGGAGTCCCTGCGCTTTGCCTTCACGCTGGACTCGGCTCCAGCCATTCAGGACCTGCTGGCCATGACCCCGCACGGGCAGCGCCTGAAACCGGAAGCCCGTGAGCGTCTGGCTCAGTGTGCCCGACTGGACGAGCAGGCCGACTTCAGCCTGCACCTGTTCCGCAAGCGATGAAACCGAGCCGCCTCAAGGCCCGCCTGCGCCAACAGGCAGAAGACCCGCGCCGTAACCTGCGCACGCTGATGAGCGGTGCCTTCCTGTTCTTTGCCGGACTGGGCGGGGTGATGATGGCCCAGTACAGCCTGCCCACCGGTCTCAAGGCTGAAATTCTGGCGCTGGCCGGCTTGATCCTGCTGGGGCTCGGCAGCATACTCGCCCTGTACGGTTACCTGAGCCTGAGCCTGCTCCGTATCTGGCATTTTCTGGACGACGATGATGAATCAAGAGACAACGCGCCACCCCGACATTGAGATCTACATCAAGAGCCGCTCACTGGAGCAGATTCTGGCCTGGCTGGAACAGCTCAGCAGCTCGCTGCAGGCGGTCGAAGCCGGTGGAACCACCCATCACCTGTCCTGCGTCATCAACGGCCAGACCATCCCGGTGATGATCCATGAGCGTGCGCTGGGCAAGGCCTGGACCAGCCTCTGGTTCCGCTCCGACGCGACGCCCTGGCAGCGTGATCTGGACTGCGCCGAAGATGCCTCCAAGGCACTGGATACCCAGGTGCGCTGCATCGTGTCCGGTTGGGAAGACGGTGACGATCCGGACGAATGGTGGCGCATCGAAAACGGCAATACCGAAAAAATCAGCTGGCGCACCGAATAGGAACCTGGCCATGGCCCTTGCCCCCTCGCCCCTGCACGCCCTGCTTCTGGATGGCCAGGGCGGCGCCACCAGCCTGACACCTGCCGAAGTCGACGCCTGGACACCGGATCAGGGTCTGCTCTGGCTGCATCTGGACTATACCGACAACGAGGCGCGAGCCTGGCTGGAGCAGCACAGCAACCTGCCCGAACTGGCAGCCGATGCCCTGCTGGCCGAAAATACCCGCCCCCGCGCCGCCGTGCTGGGCGAACACCTGCTGCTGGCACTGCGCGGCGTCAACACCAACCCCGGTGCCGATCCGGAAGATATGGTGTCGATTCGTCTCTGCATCTCCAGCAAGCGCATCATCTCCACCCGCAAGCGCCGTCTGCTGTCGGTCATCAGGCTGGTCGAGGATCTGCAGCAGGGACAGGGCCCCTGCAACAGTGCCGACCTGATCGTTCAGCTCAACGAGCGCCTGGTCGAGCGGATGGGCGTTACGGTGGAAAATCTGGACGATCAGCTATCCGACCTGGAACTGGACCTGCTGACCGAACCCGGCAGCGAGATGCGCAACGCCGTCCGCAACCTGCGCCGCCAGAGCATCAGCCTGCGCCGCTATTACGCCCCCCAGCGCGATGCCTTCACGCAGCTGCAGGGTGAACGGCTGGAGTGGATGACAACCGATAACCGACTGGCGCTGCGCGAAATCAGCGACCGTCTGCTGCGCCATATCGAAGATCTGGACATGCTGCGCGAACGCGCCGTCATGGCGCAGGAGGAGCTGGCCAGCCAGCAGAGCGAACAGCTCAACCAGCGCATGTATGTGCTGTCGATCATCTCGGCCATTTTCCTGCCACTGGGCTTCCTGACCGGCCTGCTCGGCATCAATGTGGGCGGCATTCCCGGCGCCGACAATGACAACGCCTTCCTGCTGTTTCTCGGCAGCCTGACCCTGATGGTAGCCGGACTATTCTGGCTGTTCCGTCGCTGGCGCTGGCTCTGATCGCTTCGCCCTCTGCTGCAGCACCACGGCACCAACGATCAGGCCCAGGCCTACAAACGTGGCTGGCACAATCGGCTCGTTCAGGAACAGCCGGATAAACACCAGCGACAGGAAGGGCGACAGAAAGATCAGGTTGGAAATACGGCTGACATGGGTCGCGGCCCGCAGCGCACCCAGCCAGAGCAGAAAGGTCACGCCCATCTCGAACAGCCCGACATAGGCCGCTCCGAGCATCCCCTGCAGCGGCGGCAGCTGCAGCGCCCCCTGCCAGGCCATCAGCGCCCATACCAGCGGTGTACCGAACAGGAAGCACAGCAGCAAGGTGACGGCCGGCGAGCCCTCCGCACGGGTGTTCAAAATCCAGTACAGCGCCCATATCAGCGTACTGCCCAGCGCCAGCGCAACACCGGTCGGGCTATCGAACTCCAGCGCCAGCAGGTCTCCCCGAGTTGCGATCACCAGTGCCCCCAGATAGCCGAGCAACATTGCGATCACATCAACACGATACAACTTCTGTTTCAGCAGGGGGACCGCCAACAGAGCCAACGTCAGCGCCCAGGTATAGTTCAACGCCTGCGCCTGCTGCGCCGGCAGCAGGTCATAGGCACGGAACAGCACCAGATAGTACAGCGCCGGATTCAGCACCCCCAGGGCACAATAAAACCCCGGCCGCTGTTTCACCTGCTGTAGCAACTCCCCCCATTGCCGCTGCCAGCTGACCGCAGCGGCCAGCACCAGCGTGGAAAACAGGCCGGACCAGCCCAGCAGCTGCAGCGGACTCATGACCTGCAGCGACAGCTTGAATGCCGTCGCCACCGTGGACCATAACAGGACTGCGCTCAGACCGAGCAGCATGGCGCGTGATTGGGATTTTGCCGACATATGACACCTGCGCAAGGGAAAGCCAAAACGCGCTAGGAGAACATATTTGCCGCCCGGTGTCAGGCCTCGACGCGAATTGAACTGCGGGCCTGTGCGATCTCACCGGCCAGACTGCTGGCAGCATAGAGCGCCACCTGCTCAAAACGGTCGGATCGCAGCGCCTGAGCGCGGGGAATGCGTGACTGCACATCCAGACGTGCAACCTGAAACGCGTAGTCACCCGGATTGGGATCGTTGATGGAATGATTAAGACGGTCAACTACCTCAGGTGTATGCAGCTGCACCGGGTCTGGGTAGCTCAGTGCTGCCTGAGTCGGCAGTTCAAAGCCTGCACCGGCCGGAGCCAGCGGCTGCAGGGGGCGGTAGATCTCCTGATTGGAGGCAATCAGGCTGAGCAGAAAGGCGAATTGGGCACCATTGGGCGACTGCACTGCCTGCGGCAGTGAGGCCGTATAGGTTTCAATTCTGTTCTGGATTTTATCTGCTTGCATGATTCCTCTCCGTACAGACTGGTATTATCGGCAACCACCTGTAATTCTTTATCTTTTTCTTACGGAGAAATGCACATGGGACGCTGGCGACCACCGCAGGCCAAGAGTTCGCCCTATATCACGCGGGAAGGCTACGACAGCCTCAACGAAGAGCTGAAATACCTGTGGAAGGTCAAACGCCCCGAGGTTACTCAGGCGGTCAAGGAAGCCGCTGCTCAGGGCGACCGGTCTGAAAATGCCGAATACATCTATGGCAAGAAACAACTGCGCGAGATCGACCGCCGGGTGCGCTACCTGTCCAAGCGACTGGAACATATCAAGGTCGTCGAACACACGCCGGACGATACCAGTCGCATATTTTTCGGCGCCTGGGTCACTCTGGTCGACGAAAACGATCAGGAACGGCGTTACCGTATCGTCGGTGCCGACGAAATCGACCCGGCCAGGGGATACATCAGTATCGATGCGCCACTGTCACGGCAGCTGCTGAAAAAACAGGTGGGCGATGAGGTCGTGATCGAACGACCCGATCAGGATGAGCTCTGGCTGGAAGTGCTGGCCATCGAATATTGATGGTCGGCCAGACCACTCAGCAACGCAGAATATTCAAACGTCAGAAAGCTGGTGCTTGAGGCTGTATCAATAACAACAAGAAAATCAGGAAAACGGATCAGGAATACATCAGAAAGGAAACCGGAAGTGGTGGGTCGTATAGGACTCGAACCTATGACCAATTGGTTAAAAGCCAACTGCTCTACCAACTGAGCTAACGACCCTCCGGTTGCGAAGAGAAGAGTGGTGGGTCGTATAGGACTCGAACCTATGACCAATTGGTTAAAAGCCAACTGCTCTACCAACTGAGCTAACGACCCGCTCTTTATGCTCTACGCATCGATCAAGCCAGACAGGCTAGATCTTCATGATTTGGCTCCTCGAGCTGGACTCGAACCAGCGACCAATAGATTAACAGTCTACTGCTCTACCAACTGAGCTATCGAGGAACTGCTCAAATCATCATCCTAAATGGCGGAGGGGCAGGGATTCGAACCCTGGGAGCCTCTCGACTCGTCGGTTTTCAAGACCGGTGCTTTCGACCACTCAGCCACCCCTCCAAAGGATGGGCGCAGATTTTATAGAGTTCAGATTTTCTGTCAACACCCTTTGTGAAAAAAGTTGCATAATTATCTGAAATGGTTAATTTTTTATCTGTTGTTCACCCAATTCAGACAGTGGACGCGGCGCCGAGAACAGATATCCCTGCAACTCATCACAACCACGGTCCTTGAGAAAATCGGCCTGAGCCCGGGTTTCGACCCCTTCCGCTACCACCTGCAGGCCCAACGAGTGCGCCAGCACAATGATGGTTTCGACAATGACCCGGTCATCTGCGTCGGTTTCGATGTCACGCACAAAAGAGCGGTCGATCTTGAGATAGTCGATCGGCAGTCGCTTGAGGTATTCAAGCGACGAATAGCCGGTGCCGAAATCATCAATGGCCACCTTGACGCCCAGCGCCTGAATTGCAGCCAGTTGCTGTGACGCCATATGGAAGTTTTCCACCAACGCACTTTCCGTGACTTCGATACAGAACTGCTCGGGCCGCAATCGGTGCGTCTCTATCGTTTCTCTCAGTGTCTCTGCCCAGTGGCCATCCTGGAACTGACGCGGTGACAGGTTGATGCTGATCTGCCTGCCCGCCAGCTTGGCACTCTGCAGATCCCTGACAACCTGTTGCAACAGCCAGGCCGTCATCTGCTCCAGAACATCCGAGGCTTCTGCCAACGGGATGAATTCGACCGGCGAAACGGCACCCAGCTCACCGCTGTGCCAACGCATCAATGCCTCATACCCCACCACCTGAGCATTTTCAGCGCTCAGCTTGGGCTGGTAGACCAGACTGAACTCGCCCTGCTCCAGCGCCTTGGCCAGCGCCGTCTTGATTCGCATGGCACGCTGATTGCGCGCGTTGATCTGCGGGTCAAAGAAGGCGAAACGTCCACGCCCCAGCTCCTTGGCAAAGTACATTGCCGCGTCCGCATGGCCCAGCAGGGTATCCGGGTCGTGCCCGTCACGAGGATAACTGACCGCCCCGATGCTGCAGCCGATGCGCACATCCTTGCCTTCCAGCGAAAACGGACGCTTGAGCTCGGCAATCAGCCTGTCGGAGACAACCGCCAGGTCGGTGTCGGTTTCCTGCCGTGGCAGCAGCAGCGTGAACTCATCCCCGCCCAGGCGAAAGGCCCGATCCACATCTCGCACACATCCCTGCAAGCGTTTGGCCACTTCGCACAGCAGCTCGTCACCGGCTGCATGCCCCAGGGAGTCATTCACTTCCTTGAACAGGTCCAGATCGATAAACAGCAGGCCAAACGGCTCGTGGTAACGCTCCCCTCGATGCACGGCCTCTGTCAGACTGCGCATGAACTCGGTCCGGTTATACAGCCCGGTCAGGGAATCATGATAGGCAAGGCGGTACAGGTCTCGCTCAGCCTGCTTTTCGTCGGTGATGTCCTGAAAAATACCAAAATAGCCATTCAATTTGTTCTGCCGATCATAGATCCCGCTGACCGACAAACGCACCGGGTAGAGGCTGCCATCGGCACGCCGATTGCGCAGCTCACCGCTCCACTTGCCCTGTGCCTGAAGCGTCTCCCACAACTCCTGATAGAACGTCGGCGCCTGACACCCCGAACGCTGCAGCGATGGCGGCTGCCCCAGCATCTCCTCTCGGCTGTAGCCACTCATCTGCACCAGCGAGTCATTCACATCCACGATGCGATTATCGGCATCGGTGATCATGATCCCTTCCGTGGTGTGTTCAAAGAAGCGACGGGCAATACGCGCCATATTTTCATTGCGCTCCTGCTCCGTCACATCGGTTGCGACCGTGCAGACGGCATAGCACTGGCCCTCTTCATCGACCAGCGGAAACTTGACCATAAACCAGTGGTGCATGTCGCCATGCACCGGAAAGTCGATCTGGAACTGGACCGGGGCACTGGTTTCAATCACCTGCCGGTCCCGCTCGACGATCTGGCGTGCATAGGGTTCATCCAGAACATCAAACACCGTCGTGCCGTCTTCATCCGGTTGCCCCAGCACATCGACAAAACGCTCGTTGACCAGGCGATAGCAGCCGCGCAGATCCTTGATGTACACCATCGACGGAATGAAGCGTAGAATGTTTTCCATCTGCCGATTGAACTTGATGATCTGGGCCCGGTTCTGCTCCAGCCGTTCGGCCATCTGATCCAGTACCTGGCCAATCTGACTCAGCTCATCGCGCCCTTCCAGCCGGGTACGCTGGCTGAAATCCTCCGCTGCCAAGCCCTGCACCGCCCGGGTGATACGCACCAGTCGGCGACTGATACTGCCTTCCAGTAACCACCAGATCAGCCCTGCAAACAGGGCAACGGCCAGCGTTACCCACAGAAACAGTCGGTCCAGCTGACGCACCATAGGTGCCAGTACCCGTTCAACATCAAGCTCCATCAGAATGACGCCCCGCTTGTTACGCAAGCGGTTTTCCGGGTCCGGGTAAAGGTAGGCGGCCAGGCCATACACGGTGTTTTCGCCCTCATGCTGGCGTTGATACACCGGCTCAACCGAACCTCTGGCACGTGCCAGCAGTTCAGGTGACAGGTGCAGCGCCAGCAACTGCACCGGTTGTCCGATGTGCGCCAGGCGACTGGAGGCCAGCACCTCCCCGGCTTCATCCAGCACCAGCAGGTGCTTGACTTCACGGTGCGCACTGGCAACCGCCACTTCCCGCTTCAAGCCCTCCAGATCCCCGCGGCTCAGCATGTACTCGGTCGTACCCTGAATGCGGTTAAGGGATGACCTGAGCCCCTCTTCCATATTCTGGTAGATCAGGTCACTGACAAAGGGCTTGATGACCCCCAACGCCAACAGCAGCAGCAATACCGCCAGAACCAGGATCGACCCCGGCAGCAGACGCCGCAGAGGTATTTGGTTTAATCGATTCATGACTCGGGATACCGCCTGTACACCAGCCCGCTCAGATCGGGCACTTCATCAATCAGATGGTTGGCCCGCATGATATCAGCCAGGCGTTCCGCCTGTTTTTGCAGAGGAGCCACATCACCGCTGAACAGTTCGATGCTCTCCTGATGTCCCGGCAGTCGCAAACCACCCAGACTTTGCTCGACGTCCGCCGGTGGCAGCTTGAGCCGTGACGCCATCAGTCTGGCGCTGCGTGCCGGCTGTGTCTCGATAAAGGCCAGTGCCTGGTGCCAGGCGTTGATCAGATACCTTACCTGCTTATGCCGTTTCTCAAGCACCGATTTGCGTACGACCAGCACATCCACTATTTCACCCGGGATCACCGAAGAATCAAACAGACGTACCGCCTGATCCGGGCCGATCTGTTGGGGTACCGGATCAAACGTCACCAGGGCATCGACCTTGCCTTCCTGAAACGCCTGCACATGTTCATTGACCTCAAGGTGAACAACCTTGATATCGGCCAGCTCCATTTCATGAATCTCCAGCGCTCGCGACAGCATATAGGCGCCCAGCGCAGTTGCCTCCACGCCCACCCGCTTGCCGCGCAGATCGTTCAACGTGACGATGCCGGGACGTGCAAGGATCACATCGGCTCCCATGGAAAAGTTGGTGACCTGCACAATGACCGGCTCCAGCCCCATGACGCGCAGGTTGATCACTTCATCCAGCGTCAGTGCCGCAGCGTCGATGGCCCCATTGCGGAAGGCTCGCATCACTTCACTGGCCGAGAGCAATTCCACCAGCGCCACTTCATTTTCCTGCAAGACACCGATTTCGCGCCCTACATAGAGAGGCTCATAACCCGGCCATAGATTGGTGCCCAGCTTCATGGGAGGAGTGGCCTGAAACAGCAGCGAAGACGCCAGTATCAAGGCACCAACGCTGATCAGGATCGCGAGTCGAATACCAGTACGCATTGGGCGGCTCCGATAAGTAGTGTATCCATGGGGCAGTCAGCCTGTGTTTCGAGTTCCTGTCATCCTGGCCTTCAGGCTGTGGATAGCGCCAGCCAGGGACTGAAATAAGGGAAAATACTCACATATTTGACCACAGAATGCCGTCATGTCCCGGATTGTTGAAAACATCCTGATTTTGCTCACACAATCTGTGTACAACCTTAAGGATAAGTTTTGGAAAGCTATCCACTCATAAACATAACTATTTGATTAATAACGATTTTGAAAAACAGTACAATTCTTGATCGGTGTGTTTCAAGTTGTCCTCACGCTCAAGTTGTCAACCCCGGCTCACTGGTTAATTAACAGCCATCCCGTGAATTTCCGTAATAATCAAGCATTTCTATAAACAGGCAAAAAGTTTTTTATGACAGTCTCGTGACCTGTGCATAACACTCATTCCATCACGGCAGGCGGCGGGCCATCCACCAGGCGTCGGCCCAATAGGGATTATCCAGGTGAGAGAGAATGACCCCTTTGCTGGTCGAGGCATGCATGAATTCACCATTGCCCAGGTAGATGCCCGCATGGCGCTGTTTAAAGCCGGTCTTGAAGAACACCAGGTCGCCCGGTTCCAGCTCGGACCAGGATACCGCCCGCCCCAGTTCAGCCTGCTGCCTTGTGGTGCGCGGCAGGTGCCTGTCGGCAAAGCCACGGTACACCTGCTGGATGAAGCCGGAACAGTCCACGCCACGACGGCTGTTGCCACCATAGCGATAGGGCGTGCCTTCCCAGTGCGCGTACTGCTGCAACAGCGCAAAACGAACGGGGTGATCCGGGTCTACCGGAGCAGACACTCGCGGTGCCGAGCTGCAAGCGGTCAGCAACAAGGCCAGCCCAAGCGGCAACAGCAAACGGGCAATGCGTGTAGGCATCTCGATCCCTCCAAAGCCGTACGGCCCCCTGCGCAACCTCAGAGAAACCCGGTTTCTCTTGCCGCAGCAGGCAATGTATTACCGTGCAAACAGGTGGCCAAAGCCGATATCGACCATCTGCAGAAACGCCTTTTCATTCAGGGGTGGCGCAAACAGAAAGCCCTGTACCTGATCACACCCCATCCGCAGCAGCATTTCAAGCTGCTCCGGCTGCTCCACACCTTCGGCCACGGTCTTGCAGCGAAAGTGTCGTGCCATGCCAATAACGGTCTCGGCCAACCGCTGGTCCTGCTCGCTGATATGCAGATCACGAATGAACACCCGGTCAATCTTCAACACCGATACCGGCAAGGTCTTCAGATAGGCCAGCGACGAGTAGCCAGTGCCGAAGTCATCAATGGCAATGCCAATACCGGCCTCTGCCAGCGCGAGCAACTGTCCCTTGGCTCGCTCGACGTCTTCCATCAGACCGGATTCCGTTACCTCGATCTCAACCATCCGAGGCGGCACTCCAGCGGCGCGAACCTGCTCCACCACCCGATCGGCAAAGTCAGACTGCATCAACTGTGCACTGGCCACGTTGAAGGCCATGGTAAAACGCTGACTGACCAAACCCCGTGCATACCAGTCCCCCAGACGAGCGATCGCCTGCCGCTGCACCCAGTCACCAATGGCCAGAATTTCGCCACCGGCTTCGGCCATGGGGATAAACCGGGCCGGCGAGACGTTGCCAAAACGGGCACTGTTCCAGCGCAGCAGCGCCTCGGCACCACAGAGAGCCCCCGTGGCCAGGTCCACCTTGGGCTGGTAGGCCAGCTGGAATTCGCCAGCTTCCTGTGCGCGCGCCAGTTCATCCTGCATCAGCTGACGCTCACGCAGCTGTTGTTCCAATGCAGCATCGTAGCGCTGCCAGTGTCCGGGGCTATCCGGCAGCGCCAACGCCGCCATCCGCACCAGCTGCTCTGGCTCAGCGTCTTTGTCGCCCACACTCAAGCCAATTCGGGCATCCAGTCTCAGGGCCAGCTGCTCGATCCTGAACGGCTCTCGAATCAGCCCCTGTAGCTGCTCCAGCCAGTCATGCCGATCAGGGTCGGACTGCCAGCCCGGGCATATCATCAACCACTCGCTGCTGTTCCAGACGCCGGCCACCACACCCTGTGGCTGGGCACAAGTCTGCAGCCGCCGTGCCAACTCAAGACTGAGCTGATCGGCGATGGTATAGCCATGCAGGCGGGCGACATCACTCCCGCCCTCAAGCGCCAGGAACAGCACCCCCACTGGTCCTGCATCCGATTGCAGGGACTCCACCAACACCTCCAACAGGCCGTGACGGTTCGGCAGCCGGGTAACCGGGTCCTGCCGCGACTGCTGCTTCAGCTCAGCCGTTCTCTGCGCCACCAGCTGCTCCATCAGATCAGCACGTTCACTGCGCTCACGCAGCAGCAGTCGCAATTGCAGCGCATTGTTCAGTCGCTGCAGCACTTCGGTGTGGTCAAAGGGCTTGGTGATAAAATCCTGCGCACCCAGCTCAAGCGCCCGGTAACGGGTCTGCTCATCAATTTGCGCCGTCAGAAAAATGACCGCAGGCATGGCGGCACCGAGCCTTTGCTTAAGGCGCTCCATCAGCTCGAATCCGGTCAACCCCGGCATGCGAATATCCAGCAGAATCAGGTCCGGGCACTGACGATGAATGCGGCGCTCTGCCAACAGAGGGTCGGTGAAGCTTTCCAGCTGCTCGTAGCCCTCTTCTTCCAGCAGGCATTCCAGCAATTCGACGTTGATCGCATTATCATCAACGATCAGGATATCGGCACCGGCCGGTGCGGGAACTGCCATATTCATTACTGCTCTCCCGCGTTGAGTATCGCCTCGACTCGCTGACTGAACAGTGCCAGATCCAGCGGTTTGGTCAGGTAGTCGACAAAGCCTGCCTCGCGTGCACGACGAATATCCCGTGTCGACGCCGATGCCGAGACCGCCAGCACCGGTACGGATGCCGTCAACGGATTACGCTGCAGAATCTGCTGCGCCTGAAAACCATTCATGCCCGGCAGATCAATATCCATCAGGATCAGGGCCGGCGGCTCCGAGCAGGCGCGTTCTATTCCTTCCTCGGCACTGGCCACACAGATCAGCTCCGAGCCCCCCAGATCCTCAAACAGATCGATCATCAGGCGCTGGTTGGCCGGATTATCCTCTATGTACAGTACCTGCTGCAGCGGGCCGTGAACGGCGAAATCCACCGCATCATCATCCTGCTCATCTGCCGGTCCCTCGGTTCGCTCAGCCAACGGCAGCTCGAACCAGAATTCACTGCCCTCACCCTCGGTGCTTTCAACACCGATTTCGCCCTGCATCAGCCGCACCAGCTTGCGGGTCAGCGCCAGCCCGACGCCGGTGCCCTCAATACTGCCACCTTCGGCATCCAGTCGATTGAACGGCTGGAACAGTTCCGCAAACCGATGCGCCGGAATACCGACACCGGTATCGCGTACACAGACCCTGACGGCCTGCTGGCTTGAATGACACTCCAGCAATACCTGACCACCCGGTCGGTTGTACTTGATCGCATTACTGATCAGGTTGATCAACACCTGGCGCAACCGGGTATAGTCCGCCCGCACACTCAGCCGGCAGCACTCCGACTGCAGCCACTTGATGCGAATCGACGCCTCATCTGCCAGCGGGCCAAGGGTCTCAACCGCTTCCTGTAATACATCCGCCAGACGTACCGGCTCAATGGAAACCTGCATTTTGCCGGCCTCGATGCGGGCCAGATCCAGCACTTCGTTGATCAGGCTCAGCAGGTGCCGACCACTGCGCATGATCTGCTGTGTCTGGCGCTGCTGGCGCTCACTGAGCGGTTGGCGGCCATTGCTGAGCAGCTGGGCAAAGCCCAGGATCGAGTTCAGAGGGGTGCGCAGCTCGTGACTCATGGAGGAGAGAAATTCGGTCTTGGCCAGACTGGCCCGCTCGGCCTTGGCATGGGCCTGCTGAAGTTCTTCGTTGAGCCGTTTCTGTTCATTCATCTGCCGATACAGGTTGATCAGCAACGCGCAGGTCGAGGTAAAGGGTTCAAGCCAGTTAACCAGCGCCGGATCATAGTCTTCCCGTGCATTGGCAATGGCATACATGCCGATCACCTGCCCCCGGTCCAGAATAGGCACACCCAGATAACGGCTCAGGCGGGGGTGCCCGGGCGGCAGGCCTCCGCCACGGGGGTCCGTTGCCATCTGGTTGCTGAGCACCGTTTCGCCACCGGCGAATACACGACCCAGCAGGCTGTTCGGATTGGTCAGCATCATGTCGCCACTGACCAGTTTCTGCATCAGCTGGCGTGACTCTTCACTCCAGGACAGATCGGTGATGGCATGCAGCTTCAGCGCCGGTTGCCCGTCCTGCTGCACCATTTCACCGATCAGGGCATATTCACTGCCGGTCAGCTCACGCAGGGCCTCCTTGAGAAACTCCCACAGCGTATTGCCGGACACCAGAGCCCGGTAGTCCGTCAGGCCCGTATGCAACACTTCCAGCAACGCCTTCTGACGCTCCTCATGCTGCCGCGCCTCATGCACATCCCGAAGGTCGGACAATATGCCGATGAATTCACGGGCATTAGGGTCTGCACTGTCTGCCGCCACCTCACTGACCGCCAGGTGCACGGGAATACTGTGCCCGTCACGGTGCAGCGCCTCAACCTCTCGCCCGGTACCGATCACCCGTGCCATACCGGTCTGTTGATAGGCCTCCAGATAGCCATCGTGATGCTGGCTCCAACGTTCCGGCATCAGCATCTTGACGTTGCGACCTATCAGCTCACTGGCGTTATAGCCCAGCATATCCTGTACAAAATGGTTGGCTTCGAGAATACGACCATGACCGTTGATGCGCACGATGCCGGCAGCCGCGCCCTGGATAATCGCCTTGTAACGCGCTTCGCCCGCTCGCAGGTCATCTTCTTCACACTGTTGCTGGCTGCGGCAGGCCTGCAGCAGTAACAGCTGCTCAACCTGCAGCGCCAGTGCCCTGAGCCCCTCGAGTTGTACGCCTGTCAGCGTCCTGGGCGCTCTGTCCATCACACTCAGGGTGCCGACAACCTGCCCCCGATAGCGTAGTGGCACACCGGCATAAAACACGATGCCCTGCTCGCGCGCCTGTGGCAGGTCGGCAAAGCGGCTGTCGAGACCCGCATTGGCCACAACCAGCTCCTCCCCCTGCGCGACAAGCGCCTCGCAGAACGAATCTTCGCGAGGCCAGGTCTGCGACTCAAGACCCGTACTGGCCTTGCACCATCGTGATACCCGATCAACCAGGGATACCTGGGCAATGGGCGTTGCGCATAGCTGCGCCGCCAGGGCAGTAAGACTCTCATATTCAGGTGTCGGAGCCATCTCCGTCATTCCCAGCGCAGCAAGCGCGGCCAATCGCTCGGACTCGGCAACCGAAAGAGTGGGTAATGACATAGGGGTCCCCTTAATACAGGCAGCTATTTTTGCAATCTAGACGCCATATTCAGACATTAAACACCGTATCGCAACCGGATAACGACCAAAGTTGCCACTATCCCTGAGCCGTATCAGCCCCTGGCAATCATTATCCACAGATATTGTGGACAACCTACTGAACAACCTCCGCAAACATTGGCGCAGGCAGCATTGCGTGGGCATTTTACAGCAGCGTTCAAATTACATCCTCAGCGGGCACTAAATTTGCTAGGATTCTCAATTAAATGACCATGCGAGAAACAGACGTGTTTGCTGAATTAATGTTGCATGACCGCCTGCTCAAGGCGATCGATAAAATGGGCTTTACCCAACCCACCCCCGTACAGCAGGCAGCCCTGCCAGAAGCACTGGCCGGACACGACCTGATTGTGGGGGCCGAAACCGGCAGCGGCAAGACACTCGCCTTTGTCATGCCGATGCTGCAGCACTTTCTGGACCAGCCGGCGCCCAATACGGGTACCCGTGGCCTGATTCTGACGCCGACGCGCGAGCTGGCCGAGCAGGTGTGCCAGGCAGTGAAGGATATGGCCGCCTTCACCCGCATCACGACCATGACGGTCTGCGGTGGTACCGGCTTCAAGGAACAGGCGGCCGAGATGCGCAAGAACCCCGAAATCCTGGTGGCTACACCGGGCCGCTTGGCCGAGCATCTGGATCGCCAGACGCTGGACCTGGACGACCTGGAGTTTCTGATCCTGGATGAAGCTGACCGCATGCTCGATATGGGTTTCCGTGACGAGGTCATGGCGATCGTCAATATCTGCCGTCCCGAGCGCCAGTCCATGGTCTTTTCCGCCACGCTGACCCACCGAGGCGTGCGTGCCCTGTTGCCTGAGGTGCTCAACGAGCCCAGGGAACTGCTGCTGAACACGCCGCAGAACGCCCAGGCCAGCATCCGACAGCAGATCATTCTGGCTGATGACGACAAGCACAAGGAGCGCCTGATCGAGTGGCTGCTGGCTCACGAGCAGTACGACAAGGCAATCATCTTCACCAATACCCGCGACCGCGCCCAGTGGCTGGCCAAGAGCCTGCAGCGACAGAACCGCCGCTCCGGTGTACTGCACGGTGAAATGACTCAGGATGAGCGCAAGCACGTCATGAGCCTGATGCGCAGCGGCAAGATCAACATTCTGGTCGCCACCGATGTGGCCGCACGCGG
>Ga0193959_1000233_pt1 | contig 22984 bp, 24 predicted proteins | sample FB_2_MG_FD_140333 | JGI IMG/M metagenome (GOLD analysis project Ga0193959, IMG submission 140333) | Microbial mat bacterial communities from the Broadkill River, Lewes, Delaware, United States - FB_2_MG | ecosystem: Environmental > Aquatic > Freshwater > River > Microbial mats | place: USA... | reverse complement strand
TGTTGCATATGCTTTCTCTAAAGATTCTACTTCCTCTTTTACATCTTCTATATCTACTATCTCATAGTTTTCTGGATCTTCTAATAGTTTTTTTGTTAATAGATGGTTTAAATGATGGCTTCCAGCATGTGCATTATACTCACCAATCATTGTATATCCAAGTAGTGACATATCTCCAATGGCATCTAAAATTTTATGTCTTACAAATTCATCATGATATCTTAGACCATCTGGATTTAAAATCTTTTGATCATCTAAAACTATAGCATTATCTAAACTTCCACCTTGTGCAAGACCAATACTACGTAAATATTGAACTTCATGTAAAAATCCAAAAGTTCGAGCTCTACTTATATTTTCTTTATACTCTTCAATTGAATAATCAAATCTAAATGATTGCTCCCCTATAGCGGGATGTTCAAAGTTAATAGAAAAATCATAGATGATATGATTGGATGGTATTAATTTTACCGATTTATTATCGTGTTTAACCTCAACCTCTTTTTTAACTCTAATAGCTTTTTTACTTTTATTTTGTTCTTTAATACCAACTTCATCCAGTAACATACAAAAACCACTACTACTCCCATCTAAAATAGGAACCTCATCATTATCTAATACAACTCGTAAATTATCTATACCATATGCATATATTGCAGATAAAAGATGCTCAATTGTTGATACGACAACCTCATCTTTACCTATAACTGTTGCCATTTTAGTATCAATTACATTCTCAGGTAATAAAGGAATTGTGACTGCTTCATCATTTCTATAGAATACTATTCCCATATCATCATCAAGTGGTTCAAGTATCATCTTTACAGGCACCCCTTTATGAAGTCCTATCCCTACAATCTCTACACTTTTTTTAATTGTTCTTTGTTTCATTATTTACCATCAATATCTATTTTTGCTTTTTGTAAAACATCTGTTATTCTTACTTTTATCCAATTTCTATCCATCCACTCAATTGGATTCACCTCAACACCTTGTACTAAAACACCAAAGTGTAAATGATCTCCAAATACAGCACCTGTTGAACCTGTATGTGCAATTTTACTATTAGTAGAAACATGTTCTCCAACTTCTACATTTTGAGAACTTGTATGTGCATATAAAGTAGCAAGTCCCATTCCATGATTAATGATAATAGAGTTACCATAAAGTCCTAAATAATTTTTAAATATAACTTTTCCTTCATTGGAAACTCTTATAGGTGCTTTTTTTACACTTGCCCAATCGATTCCTAAATGCCATGCTTCATTAATTTTTTCACCATTTAAATAATAGTGTCTTCTATCTCCATAACCAGCAACAGTTTTTGATCCTCTTAATCTTTTAAAAGCTTTTATATTAAATTTTTCTACCATCTCGTTGTGATCATTATCTAAAACTGTTTGTTCTATTGTCTTCACATTTTTTTCTCGCAGTGTTGTATTTGAATATGTAAATATTTCTTCTAAACTCTCAGGAATTTGCTCAAAACTTTGTTCTAAAACACTTGCACTTACATTTTGTATAAATTTTTCACTTATGTTAATTCTGTCATGTTTTACAGATTTTTTTTGTATGTAAAACGGAACTTTTGTTATTGTTTTATTTTCTGCTTTATCTGTTACTATTAAATTCACTCGGTTAAATGATTCTATATCCATCGGCCATGCTATAAGTGCAACGTAATAATTTTCTTTATAGTAAGGCATCAATTTATAATTTTTTACATCATTAAACGAGATATATGCATCTTTTAAGTTTTCATCCTGTACTTTTACTACAACAACTCCACTTCCACCTCTTTGAATATATCTTGAGTTTCCAATAACATTAGCAATAGGTTTCTTTGTATCAATGCTTACATTAATCTGATCAACTGCTTTATTTCCTTCTAAAAAATTCCATTTACTATTATCTACTACTTCAACTTCTAAAGTAGTATTAAGACCTTTATAAAACATATCTAATTTAGGAGGCTCGATTTCTAAAACTATCTCTTTTTGACTTTTTGTCATCACTTTTTGTGCTAATACAATATCTTTTGTACCATCTTTAAAAGTGATTTTATAATATTTAATTCCAGTATCATCTTTTATAGTAATTTTAACTGTAGATTTTAAGTTCCAGTATATATCTTTTTTAGATTCTACTATTGGTTTATTTTGTTCAAAAGCTGGAGAAAGATACAAATATGCTAATCCTACAACGATAGCTAAAACAACTACACCTATTATTATTCCAAATGGACTTTTCTTACTTTCTTTAAACGTCAAAATTCACCCTCTATATATCTAATATTCATTGATTATAACAAAACTTTATTTAGTTCTTCTATAATGAAGTTGTTTATATCCCTCTTTTCTTTTTTTATAACTACTTAAGGCAAATGGATTGTGAATATCTAGGATATCTATAGCTAAACAATCTCCTCCATCACGTCCTATTCGACCTAAATACTGAACCAATCTTCCATAATATGAAATAGGTGTGGCAAATATAATTGTATTTAAATGAGGAAAATCTATCCCCTCTCCAAAAAATGAAGTAGTTGCTAACACGAGTGAAGCATTTTGAACTTTACTCATGTTTTCAACTTGTTCATTTTTTTTCATACTCCCATGAACTGAAATAAAATCTATTTTGTTTGATTTTAAAATAAGTTCTATATTTTCTATATGCTCTATCCTATCTGTTAAAAGTAAAATTTTTCTCTCTTTATATTTAATGATTTCATTATAAATTAGTAAATTACGTTCATCATTGGAGATTATTTCACTCATTAGATCTGAAAAGTTGTCTACTTTGCTTTCAAATGTTGATTCTACTATTTTTAATTTATTTGTTACTGTTTTTTTACTCATAACTTCATAAGCAATAGTTCCTAACTGCTGAAAGATTAAAGGTTCCATTCCATCTTTTCTATTAGGTGTTGCACTTAGACCCAAGATATATTTTCCTTCAAACTCTTTGATAATTTTTTCAAATGTCAATGCAGGAATATGATGGCATTCATCAACTATAACAAACGAGTAGTTTTTAATTATTGTAGTATTATTTTTTAAACTTTGCATCGTTGCAACATCTAACTTATTCGTAAGTGTATTTTTACTTTTTCCTAGATATCCTATCTCTTTTTTATGATATCCAAAATAGTTTTCAAATCGCTCACACCACTGATCTAAAAGCATATTTTTATTTACTATTACTAAAGTATTACACTCTCTTAACTCGATCATTTTCGAACCAATTAATGTTTTTCCAAATCCAGGAGGTGCTATACATAAAGAAAAATCTTTTTTTTGTATTTGCTCTATAGCTTTTTTTTGTTCATCTCTTAAAGTATATGAAATTTTATTAAACTTTGTTTTTATATATACTCTTTCATCCACGTATGTAGTATCTAGATTATATTCTTGAAAAAGTTCTATCACTCCTCTCATAAGTCCACGAGGAAGTATTAACTCTTTAGTTTGAATATTTTTTGTAAAACTATATATTTTTTGAGGAATATTATAAAGAGGTTTTCTCAAACTTTGGAGAATTTTTATTTGAGGATTCTCAAAACTTGCTAAAGCTTCTAACTTTTTCACTAACTCTTGAGATAAAAAATGTATATCTATATAAATAGCATCTTTTAAAATAATATAGTTTTTCTTTGATTTTTGTTTAAGATGCTCTAATTTTTTAATTTGTAATGCAATAGAATCTCTACTTCGGTAGAGCTCTTCTAATTGCTGTTCGATTGTCGACATGTTTAACTTAAGATTCTATCTCTATTGTTTCCTCATCAGGTTTTTTATCAATCTCTTTTGTAGTCACTTCTAATTTATTATATTGACTGCATCTAGTAGAGTTTTTCTTTTTACCTTCACCCTCAAAAATACCATTTTGTTCTATAGTTAATTCATCATATTGCATTTTACCAATTACTCTACCTGAACCTAATATATTTACCTGTCCAACATCAAATAATCCGTCTATTACACCATTTACAGTAAGTACTTTAGCTCTGATTTCACCTAAAACTTCACCATTTTTTCCTATTGTTACATCTTGCGTAGCAACTATAATACCATCAAATCTACCATCAATAAATATAGATCCTTTTGTATCAATCATACCCTTAACTGTTGTACCATTACTAATTACTGTTGTACCAATTTGTTCTGCTGGTTTTTTATTAGTTTTATTAAAGATTCCCATTCTACTCTCCTTTGTTTTTCAAATACTTCTTCATAATTTTTCATATTCCATCTTGCAAAATATGTTGGATCGAGTACTTTATTTGCATGTCTTATCTCATAATGTAAATGTGGGCCGTTACTTCTTCCACTATTTCCACTTTTTCCTATTATTTGACCTTTACTTACTACATCACCAGCTTTAACATTTACAAAACGTAAATGCCCATATGCCGTCTCAAATCCATAATTGTGTGATACTATAATAACTCTTCCTAAAGTACCTTCATTTTTATCTTGAACATATCTCACTACACCATCAGCAGTTACTTTAACAGGTGTTCTTCTAGCAGCTCTTAAATCTAATCCATTATGATACTGTTTTTTCTTAGTTATAGGATGAGTACGCCAACCAAATGCAGATGTTGGTGTACAAACTTCAAGTGGACACTCACTTGGTATTGTTTGTAACATAAATATTTTTTCAGATGAAGTTAATTTTGCAAGTGTTGCTCTTTGAATAAGAGAGGTATCATCCTCTTTATCAATACCTATAATCTCTTCAATCTCTTCAAGTTGAGAACCTAACTCTTCAATTTGAGCTATTTTAGATTCTATTTGTTTACTGTATATATTATTTACTTCCGTTAACTTTGCTCTGTCAAGCGATAAATCATTAACACTTTTTGAAAGTTGTGAAATTGTAAAAAAGCTAATTGTAACTACAGCTAAAACAGTCACTATTGTCCAAAACACAATTTTTTTAATTACTTTATTTACACTAAAAGATTTAGAGCTATTTATATCAGAAATTGTTATGACTAATCTATCTTTTCGCATACTGTTTATACCCTTTCAAAAAATTTTCTACGACAGAAAATGAACCAAAAACTAAATAGTTTTCTTCACTTTTAAGATTGATTATATCAAAATCACTTGATTTTAAACCAAAACTGCGAATAATTTCTTTTAAAATCGTTTTTTCTACTATTCTTTTATCTTCACATTCTATAATTTGTATCTCTTTTATATAAGGCTTTAATATCTCCAAAACTTTTTTGTAGTCTTTATCTTTAAAACTATTATATACTAAAATAAAAGTCTTTTTTTCATCTTTTAATTCATTTGCAATTACTTCTGCAGCTAATGGATTATGCCCTACATCTAAAATAATATTTTCACTTAAACGTTGAAAGCGTCCCTCTAACTTTGGTAGAGTATATCTAATATCTTCAAATCCTAAATATTCTAATACACAAAATACAACTTGCAAATTTTGCTGTAAATATAAAGGAAGGTTCCAAATATCTCTGTTTAAATCATGTTTATATTCCTGTAGGATTATTTCATTTCTATTTGAAAGTATCTCTTCTTTGATTTTTAATACTTCAGGATAAACTTGATTTGCAACTACAAAAGTATTATCACAGCTTCTCATTTTTGTACTAGCTATCGCTTCTATAGTATCTCCTAGAAAATCTTGATGGTCAAGACCAATTGTAGTAATAATAGACAAATTATTTTCCACTACATTTGTTGCATCAAACTCTCCACCTAACCCAGCTTCTAATACTAAATAATCTCTTCCGCTACTAAGATACAAACCAATCAAAGTTGTATATTCAAAATAGGTTAACTTTTCTAGTAAACTTTCTGGTAATATCTTTTGTATCTTTGTATGTGTAAGATTGAGTGTTTCATCAGACACATTTTCTCCGTTTATCCATATTCGTTCATTAAACTTTAAAATATGTGGAGAACTATAATGTAAAACATTTTGATTTTGTTGCATTAAAAAGGAAGCTAAATATCTCCCAGTACTTCCTTTTCCATTTGTTCCAACAATGTGTATTACGTAAGGTAACTTTACTTTTTTACTAAGTATCTCCCATGAAAGATTAATTACATCGTAATCAATCTTATCATAATACATCGTTTTCTTTTCTAAAAAAGTTTCTAATTGACTGGTAATTTACTTTTCCTTCATATCGGTAATTGCAATTTTGGAAAATACATCAGTTAAAGCTTTAGTTGAAGCAATTTTAACAGCATTGTTCTTTTTTTGATCTGATATTATTGATGTTGAATCAACTGCGTAATCATAATAATTACTTACACTAATTGATTTAACTTCTTGATCTCTTTTTTGATATAGAACATTTATTTTAACTGTTGTTCTATAACTTTGAGCATATCCATTATCATCTGTACTCATAGCAGAATGACTCACTCCTGATAAAGAAACAATAACTATTGTATCTGCTGCCTCTTTATCATCTGTAAGATTTGCTTTAAATTGATTCAAAATCATCTCATTCATAGCATCTTTAACATATACAGAGTTTTGTGCATTTGTAATATCTACAAGTAAATCAACATATACATTTCCACTAATTGCATTTTTAGCATAATAAGAAGTGGGTTTATATCCACACCCTACAAATAAACTAAAACAGATAAACAACGAGATTATATATTTCAAAATTACCCTTTTACTACAAGATTAACTAATTTATTAGGAACAACTATCTCTTTAATCATCTCTTTTCCATCAATCCATTTTTTTGTATTAACATTACTTTTTGCAATTGCAAGAATTTCATCTTTAGATGCAGCTGGGCTCACCTCGATTTCACCTCTTTTTTTACCATTGACTGTAACTGCTAACACAATACTCTCTTGCACAAAAACCTCTTCTTTGACAGCTATTGTATTTTCAAAGTTGGCTCTAGCAAATAACATATCACTTAATTCCCAACAAGTATGTGGAATAATAGGTTCTAAAATATTTGTAAGGATATAATATCCCTCTAACCAAAGTGTTCCATTAGTTTGTTTATTTAAAGCATTTAAAGCTTCCATACAAGATGCGATCAATGTATTAAAAGCGTATGTTTTATTCATCACTTCATCTGATTTCTGTAATGCTTCATAAACTTTTTTTCTAGCTTCTTTTTCCTCTTTATTTAAAGAAGAGTGATCAATAGTATCTATTTTAGAAGCATTTGAACCTTCACAATTAGAGCTTCCTTCATAAAATCTTCGTATAAATCTATAAGCACCTTCAACAGCACTATCATTCCACTCTAACTCTTTTGTAGGAGGTGCTGCAAACATCATAAATAGTCTTGCTGTATCTGCTCCATATTTAGAAACAATTGCATCAGGATCTACAACATTTCCTTTTGACTTTGACATCTTAGCACCATCTTTTAAAACCATACCTTGAGTTAAAAGTTGTGAAAAGGGTTCGATAGAGTTCGTATATCCAAGTTGATTAAGTGCTTTTGTAAAAAATCTTGCATATAAAAGATGTAAAATAGCATGCTCTATTCCACCTACATATTGGTCTACATTCATCCAATAATCACTATTTGATTTATCAATACCTACATCGTTCCATTTTTTTGGATTTGTTGCATATCTTAAAAAGTACCAAGAAGATTGTACAAAAGTATCTAACGTATCAGTCTCTCTTATAGCATCTTTACCACACTTAGGACAACTTGTATGTTTCCATGTAGGATGATTTTCTAAAGGATTTCCTTCACCTGTAATCTCTACATCTTCAGGAAGTGCCACAGGTAAGTTTTCCATCTTTTCAGGGACAATGCCACAATCATCACAATGAATAAATGGAATAGGAGCACCCCAATATCTTTGTCTAGAAACACCCCAGTCTCTTAGTTTATAATTTATCTGTTTTTTACCTAAAGTTTCTTGTTCAAAATCATATATAATAGACTTTTTAACTTTAGTGTTTTTTTGTCCATCATACTTGCCACTATTGATAAGTTTTCCTTCACCTATAAATGCTTCAGACATATCTGTGTCATTTTCAATCACTATATTTATAGGTAAATCATATTTTTTTGCAAATTCAAAATCTCTTTGATCATGTGCAGGTACAGCCATGACTGCTCCTCCACCATATGAAACAAGTACAAAGTTCGCAACCCATACAGGTATTTCTTTCCCTGTAATTGGGTGGACTACAGTAATCTCTAAATCTAAACCAGCTTTGTCTTCAGTTGCTCTATCTCTCTCACTTACTTTTTTCATCGCTTTAATTGCTTCAATCTTTTCACTACTTAAAAGATTATTTTCAATTAAATATGTAACTATTGCATGCTCAGGAGCCAATGCGGAATAGCTTACTCCATAGATTGTATCAGGTCTCGTTGTAAATACAGTATATTTATCAAAATTGTTTCCAAGTTTCTCTTTTGAACTTGGACTTAATGAAAAATCAAACTCTAACCCTTCACTTCTTCCAATCCAATTTTCCTGCATTGTTAAAACTTGTGATGGCCATTTACCTTCTAAAGTTTTTAAATCATCTAAAAGAGTTTGAGAATATTTTGTAATCGCTACATAATACCCAGGCATCTCTTTTTGTTCAACTTCATTATCACAACGCCAACAACAACCCTCTTCAACTTGTTCATTAGCTAAAACAGTATGACAATCTTCACACCAATTTACTGTAGAAGACTTTTGATATAAAAGACCATCTTCATACATTTTAATGATAAACTCTTGTTCCCATTTTGTATATAATTCATCACTTGTAGCAAACTCTCTTGTTTTTGAAAAACTAAGCCCTAAACCTTCAAGCTCTTTTCTCATATAATCTATATTTTCATAAGTCCATTTTTTTGGATGAGATTTATGTTTAATTGCTGCATTTTCAGCAGGCATACCAAAACTATCCCAACCAATAGGATGTAAAACATTACAATTATTTTTTCTAAAGTGTCGTGCAAAAGCATCACCTAAACAGTAGTTTCTCACATGTCCCATATGAATTCTTCCACTAGGGTATGGAAACATACTTAAAATAAATTTTTTCTCTTTTCCTGAAGCTTCTACAGAGTCTTCGTCAAAAGGCTCATTTGTACTATGTTCATTCCAAAAATTTTGCCATTTTTGTTCTATAACAGATGGACAATATTCCATATTTAATATTCCTTATCTTGTGTTTTTGCACTTTCTATTAATGCTAAAGCAATAGAGAATAGATTAGCAACAACTGCTCCAATTGCAAGGGCTATTGCTAAATCTACATTTTCAGTAAAAGAGTATACTATGAATGCAGGTATGAGGTGTAAATCAGCAACTAAAGAACTTGCTAATAATTCCGCTGCTAGAAGATTTCTAACACCGATTTTTAAAATTGTTGATATAACATTAACCCCAGCTGCTAAAAATAATGCTATCTCATTTTGTTCATACAAAAATCCTGCTGTTGTTGTTAAACTCATCAATGAAAAGAATATATATATTACCTTACCCCAATCCATACAAACTCCTATAATTAATATCTATTATTTCGCATTGTATATTAATGTTGGTTATAATTTGGTTAATAGTAAAAATTATTACTTTAAACTTTTATTTAATAAGTTTATAGTAATATATTAATCGTTAGAAAAATTACTTATTGAGGCTTATATGAAATTATTTATACCATTATTTCTTGCACTATTCATTTCAGGGTGTACGTTAACAAACATAAATCAACCAAATAATACCAAAAAAGAAAAGAAATCCGCACTAGAGATTCTAAAAGACGATAATAAACAGGTCTTTAGTAGTAAATATGGGATGAAGCCAGAACATGTTTATACAAACTTAAATAATACAATTATAGATATTGCAGATCAATTATTTCATACAAGAAGTAATAAAAAAAATCCAACAAGAGTTATATTAACATCATTTGTTGATTTAAATAAGCTAGAAACAACATCAATTTTTGGAAGACTTGTCAGTGAAAGTATGTTTAATGAGTTACATATAAGAAAATTTCTAGTTACAGATTTTCGAGGTAGAGATGCTGTTACTGTTAGTGAAGATGGAGAATTTCATATTACTAGAGATGTTGATGAGTTGAAAGACAACGTAGAGGCAGTAGAATATATTCTTGTTGGAACTTATGTTAAATTTGAAAATGACAGTCTGCTTATTAATGCAAGAATTTTAGATTCTATTTCAGGAAATGTATTTTCCTCTGCTCGAGTTGTTTATAGACCAAAAGACTGTTCGTTATTTGGAATATGTGAAAAAAAAGAAGTAAAAAAAGAGGTGTTAACATCTGACATTATAAAAGCTCTTCGGTCTAAACAAATAAATAAAAAAGAAGAAGAGCCAGAAGATAAAACACCAATAATGATAATAGAAGATAAATAGATGCAATTAACTACCATCAAAAAAACAGGATTACTTTTTTTATCTGCAGTATTATTTACTGCCTGCACACCAAAAGATGTAGTTGTGTATCAACAAGAAGATGAACTTTTAAACTGCCGAAAACTAACCGGAAAAATTGCTGAACTAATGAATACAAATGAGGAAATAAATAAAAAAACAGGTTTAGAAAAACCAAGTTTAATATTATGGTATTTTTTTCCTGCTGGTGGTGTAATCAACCAAGTTGATGCAAGTGTAGGTAGAGATAAGATTGATAATAGATTTAACTATCTTATAAAATTAAAAGTAAGACAAAACTGCGACTTTACAGATAAAGAGATAGAGTTTTCGAAGTTAAATGGAAAAGGTAGATTTTCAGAAAGAGTTGAACAATGGTCCATAGAAGCTGAAAAATACAATAAACAATGGAATGAAAAACATGATTAACATACAGAAAATTAGCTTAATTGCAATCACATTACTTTTTACTGCTTGTAGTATACCTAGATCAATTAGTATACCTGAGATGAGATACAATGCCGAAATTAAAAATACTAACTACGATGCAATAATTTCTATTTTATTACAAAAAGCTTCTTATCAAATTTTTCCAAATATGACAATGAATGAGATATTAATTGTTCCAAATTTTGCAGAAACAACAACATTAAGAAGTAATACAAGATTAAGTTTTATATTATCTGACACATTAAAAAATAAACTTGTATCACAATATAGTTACACAGTTAGAGAGATAGAACTATCTAGAAACTTTAGATTTGGAGAAGAAGGCTTTAAAGTTTTAACTCGGGACTCTAAAAATATTAATAATAGTGTAATTAAAGCAAGGTATGCAGTTGTAGGAACATATACATTAACTAAAAATCAATTATTGTTATTTTTAAGATTTATTAATATCCGAGATGGTTTAATTCTGGCTTCTTCAACATATAGCACAAATTTAACTCAAGAGATCAAAGACTCTAATCAAATTGTAGAATCAGTAATCTTTCAACCTATGACTTTATAATAACTCTTTTAATAAAAGATTGTATTTCACTTCACCTCTGAATTCATTTTTTGAAATCGTTGCAGTGAAATCAATTTGATCTCCCAAATTGATAGATTCGCAATCTGCAAAAACAAGTACCTCTATAATATTTATACCATCACCCACCACTAGTTTTTGGTATTCTTTATTTTTTCCCATTTTAGATACGTTAAAGACTTCTAAACCCGAAAATCTAAAGATTGGGTAAGGATTTGTGATACCATAAGGTCGAAAAGATTCTATTAAACTATAGACTCTTTCATCTACATTTTGTATATTTATTTTTCCAATACTATATGTACTTCTATCCTCTGCTAATTTTGGAACAGTTATCATATTTTGATTAATAAGTTTTTTAAATTCCTCGATTCTTTTTGTTTGTATACTCAATCCCGCTGCCTGTTTATGTCCACCAAAACCATTTAATACTAAACTACAAGTTTTTATTAATTCATAAAGGTTTACATTTGAGGTACTTCTACAACTTGCCTTTGAATTCTCACCATTTATACTAAATACTATTGCAGGTTTTTTATATTTTTCGCACAATTTTGAAGCAACAATCCCGACTATCCCCTCGTTCCAATCTTCTGAAGAAACAACTACGACTTCATCGTTAGCATCTACTTGTATTTTTGCTTCATTAAACATTTTTAGTTGATCTTCTTTTCTTGATTCGTTTAATTCTATGAGGTAATCAAGTTGCATATTGGCTTCTAATTCATCAAAAGAGAGAAGAAATTCTAATGCTACAGAGGGATCTGACATTCTTCCTGCACAATTTATCAAAGGTGCAATTTTAAAACCTATATCTTCTTCAGTAATGGATTTTAATTCAAATCGCTTCCGTAATGCAACTATTGCAGGTCGTTCACTTGTTTCTAAAAGTTTTATTCCAGCTTTTACCATTGTTTTATTTAAACTTACCATTGGCATTATATCTGCAACAATTGCTAAACATAATAAATCAAATAGTTCCATAAGATTGTATTTAAAATTTAATTCTTTTTTAATATTTGCACACAAATACCAAGCTATTTGTGCACCACAAATATCCTTAAAAGGGAAAGGACAATCATTTTGTTTAGGATTCACAATCGCATATGCATCAGGCAAAATATCTCCTACGGTATGATGATCTGTAATAATTAAATCCAATCCTCTTTCTTTACATATATTTGCTGATTCAACCGCACTAATTCCATTATCAACAGTTACTACAACACCATCGTAAATCTGCTCTAAAATAATAGGACTTAAACCATATCCATGCTCAAACCTATTTGGTATAATATAATTAATCTCTACACCTAAACTAGCAAAAAAGGAAACCATAATCGCAGTAGATGTAACACCATCAACATCGTAGTCACCTACTAAATTAATTGTTTCATCATTCTGTATCGCTTGCACTATACGTTTTGTTGCTTTTGATATATCTTTAAATTGTTCTGGAGTTGGTAAACTTTTTAACGTCGTGTATTGGTCGTCTTTTATTCTATTAAATAAAATTTTTTCTATTTCTTGTATACTTAATTCTTCATTCATAAATAATTATATCGTTTTTAAACTATTTTTAGATAAAATCTACGACAAAATAAGAAAATGAAATATTAAATTTAGGATAAATTAAATGGAAAAAGCAAAATATATCTGGATGGATGGAGAGCTTACCCCTTGGGATGAGGCAAAAGTTCATGTTCTAACACATACTTTACATTATGGAAATGGTGCTATTGAAGGTACAAAAGCATATAAAACTGAAGATGGAAGATGTGCTATATTTAAGCTAAATGAACATACAAAAAGACTTTTAGATTCATCTAAAATGACTTTAATGAATGTCCCATTTACACTAGAGGAGCTCAATGCAGCCCAAGTAAAACTATTACAAGAGAACGAACTTTTTGAAGGTGCGTATATTAGACCTCTTGTTTATTTAGGCTATGGTGTAATGGGATTATACCATAAAGATGCACCTGTAAATGTATCTATTTCAGCATGGAAATGGGGAGCTTATTTAGGGGAAGATGGTTTAAAAAATGGAATTAGACTTAAAATTTCATCAATGACAAGAGGTGGAAACACTTCAGGAATGGGAAAAGCAAAAGCAGTTGCAAACTATCTTAACTCTCAAATGGCTAAATATGAAGCTGTTGAAGCAGGATATGATGAAGCATTGATGAGAGATGACCAAGGATATATAGCAGAAGCTAGTGGTGCATGTTTTTTTATGGTAGAAGATGGTAAACTAATCACACCACCGAATGACAACTCTTTAAAATCAATTACTCAAGCTACTGTTATTGAATTAGCAAATGATATGGGTATTGAAGTGATAAGAAGAAGAATCACAAGAGAAGAGGTATATATTTGTGATGAATGTTTCTTAACTGGTACAGCTGCTGAAATCACGCCTATAAAAGATGTAGATGCAAGAATTATTGGTTGTGGAAGTCGTGGTCCAATTACAGAAAAAATTCAAACAGCGTATTTTGATGTAGTTTCTGGTAAAAATGAAAAGTATTTAAAATACTTAACATACATTAATTAAATTAAACAATATATTTAAGTCAAAACAAAGTGCAATAATATATTATTGTACGACAAATTAAAAAAAGGAAAAAAATGCCTATAGATAATGACTATTTTAAAAATAGACAGCAACAGAGTAACGGTTCTAACAATAAATCAAATAATGACAATGGAAGCGGAGGAAATGGAGGAGGATACCAACCACCATTTGAAGCACCACAAATGTTTAAAAATTTCAACAAACAATCTGGACTATTATATGCAGTTATTATTATTGTAGTAGCTTTATTTATGACAAAACCATATGTAATTATTAATTCAGGTGAAGTTGGTATTAAAGTTACTACAGGTAAATATGAAACTGATCCATTACAACCTGGTTTTCATCTATTTATTCCAGTAATTCAAAAAGTTATCACAGTAGATACGAAAGTAAGACTTATTAACTATATGTCAGTTGAAAAAATGAGTGGTTTTGATAGTGGGATAAAAGTAAATCCAGCTATTAATATTTTAGATGCAAGAGGATTACCTGTATCGATTGAATTAACTGTTCAGTACAAGCTTTTACCTTCTGGAGCACCTTTAACAATTGCAACTTGGGGACTTTCTTGGGAAGATAAAATCGTTAATCCTGTTGTAAGAAATATTGTAAGAAATGTTGTTGGTGAATTTAATGCAGAACAACTTCCTACAAAAAGAAATGAGATTGCTGTGTTGATTGAAAATGGGATTAGAACTCAAATTGAAGCACTTCAAGGAAAACCTGTTTCTATTGAATCTGTTCAGTTAAGAGAGATTGTTCTTCCTACAAAAATTAAAGAGCAAATAGAGAGAGTTCAAATAGCGAACCAAGAGTCTGAGAGAGTAAAATACGAAGTTTTAAGAGCAAGACAAGAAGCTGAGAAAAAAGCTGCTTTAGCTAAAGGTGAAGCTGATAAAAATAGAATTGAATCTCAAGGTAGAGCTGATGCAGTTACTATTGAAGCAAATGCACAAGCAAAAGCAAATAAACTTATTGCTAACTCATTAACTCCAAATTTACTTAAAATGCAACAAATTGAAGTACAAGGTAAATTCAATGATGCACTAAGAGAAAATAAAGATGCTAAAATATTCTTAACACCTGGTGGTTCTACTCCAAATATTTGGGTAGATACAAAAGATAGAGCAAGAGACACAGCAATCCATAAATAAAATTAAAGGGAACTTTTCCCTTTATGGATTTAAATATAATGCAAAAAATTAAATATATAATCATTTTTACACTTGTGCTAGCTTTAGCAATCATTACTGTACAACTTACAGACTATCAAAAAATAACATCCGTTTTACTCAAAGAAAATAATACAATTAATCAAACAACCGAAATCCTAAATAAACAAATTACACTTTTACAAGAAAAAAACCAAGAACTTCAAAATAAAATCATCTCTTTGGAAGAGAAACTAACAATGAGAAACTTAGAACTAAATAACCAAAACTTTTCGCTAGATACTAATATTACTAAAGAGTTAAAGCAGAAAATACAAGTAATTGAAAATGCAAAAGATAAAAATGATGATCTTGAATTAACACCAAATATAAGTATTGATGATGAAAACAAAATTACTGGTTTTGGTCTAGAATATAAACAAAAATTTTAAAGGTAACCTTATGGAAGACATACTCCAAAAAATTGATTTTACAAAACAAAATGGACTAGTGCCAGTAATCACTCAAGATAATAATACGAACGAAGTATTGATGTTAGCTTATATGGACAAAGAAGCATTGAAATTAACTTTACAAACTAACTATGCACACTATTTTAGTAGAAGTAAACAACGTATATGGAAAAAAGGGGAAAGCTCTAATCATACTCAAGAGATAAAGTCTATAAAAGTAGATTGTGATAATGACACAATTTTATTAAAAGTAATTCAAAATGGTGTTGCTTGCCATACTGGACGAAAATCTTGCTTTTTTACTGATCTAGCTACTAATACTATTACTGAAGAAGTTTCTATTGATACAACAACAGCTTATGGGGTAATTGATACTTTATATCATACAATCCAAGAGAAAAAAAATAGTGACCCTAAAACATCTTATACTGCAAAACTTATCCAAGGAAAAGAAAATTCTATGCTTAAAAAAATAGTAGAGGAAGCTGGTGAGTTTACATTTGCTGTAAAAGACAACGATACTGAAGAGATGGTTTATGAAGGTGCTGATTTAGTGTATCACTGTTTAGTTGCATTGGCATCAAAAAACATTTCTCCTGATAGAGTAAAACAAGAACTTAATAGAAGATTTGGTTTAAGTGGTATTGAGGAAAAAAATTCAAGAGTAGACGAATAGTTTCCTTACAACTACCATGATACTAAATGAAACTATACTAGTATATTAAGAGATATAAACAGTTTAATATGTTTCATTTTTACTCATCTATAACTGAATTTTAATTAATTCTTGGAATTTATATTAAGTTTATTTTTTAAAATACTCTATTTCAAGAATAATTTTGTTATACTGTTACTAACGAAAGATGATTCTAGTTACATCTTATAGTTTGTTTTATCTTTATTACTGAAAGTTATTAGATACTCCAAATAGAAGAACAACTTTATATTAGATTTTCAACCACCTTAGAAATAAGGTGTATTCAAACACAAAGGAATTTGCATGGCAGATTTAATTAACGGAACAGTAAAATGGTTTAACAGCGAAAAAGGTTATGGTTTTATCGAACAAGAAGATGGTGGAAAAGATGTATTCGTACACTTCAGACAAATTAACAAATCAGGTTATGAGAGAGCTACACTAAACGAAGGTCAAAAAGTGACTTTTGAAGTTGGTGAAGGTCAAAAAGGTCCTCAAGCAGAGAACGTTACAGGACTGTAAGTCTTTTTTTATATTGAGCTATTATGCTCAATATAATATATTATTTATGATCTCTTAACTAAGAGAAAAACCCCACTTTTTTATCTTTGTCAAACATCGATTTTTCCTCTTTGGCAATTTCTTCTAAAAAATCTTCAATTGTAAATATTGGTTCATCTAAAATAGCTAACTTATAAGCAGTATTTTTAATAATTAACTCAATTTGACCACCAGTTAATTTTGCTTTCACTAACTTATTTACATCAAAATCTTTATCAAAAGGTAATGTTTCTGGCAATAATTTTTCCCACAACATTTTTCGTTGTTTTTCATTTGGTTTTAAAAATTCAATTTTATAGTTAAACCGTCTTGAAAATGCTTTATCAATACTATCTAATAAATTTGTTGTCGCAATTAATATCCCATCAAAGTTTTCTATCTGCTCTAAAAAGATATTTTGCATTTGATTGTGCATCTTATCGCTACCACTAATTTGTCCACTTACACGATTACTTAAAAACTGATCTGCTTCATTTAAAAGTAATATAGGCTGAGATTTTGTTTTGACACATAACTCTTTATAATCATCAAAAATTTTTCTTACATTTTTTTCGCTCTCTCCTACATACATAGAAAGAATTTTACTACAATCAAAACTTAATACTTGTTTCTTTAAGGATTTTGCAAGTGCTAATGCTGTTATTGTTTTCCCAGTCCCTGCAGCACCATAAAAAATAATTCTAGCATCAATCCCTTTTTTCTTATCTTTTATTCCCCATTTTTTTAATTTATCTACAACTTTCTTATCAACTTGTTGTAACAATAAATCTAAAGTATTTTTTGTTTTTTCATTTAAAACCACATCTTCTAATGTCTTCTTAGGCTCTATTAATTCAAACATCTCTTGATCTTCAATAAGCATATCAAGTTTTATTTTATTTTGTCTTGCATGCTTTTTTATTGGATGTGATATTTTATATAGAATTTGTTCAGGTATATAAAAATTTCTATTTATTCCACCAAAAGGAGTAAGCATCTCATCATAATCAATAAGATTATTAGAAATAAGGTTACCACTCTCTTCTAATAAACTTCTGTATTTAATTTTTTCATAATCATCTGAAGAAACTAAAGCAATAAGTGAATTCATATCTCTTATTGATTCATCACTTCCTGCATATTCCTCTTTTAAAAGTGCCAAAAATATCATTTGTTCTTGGTCATTTAAATTATTATCTTTAAAAAAATCCTCTAACATTATTGTTGTAGTAGTTGTTTCAACTCGTTCTTTTATTCTACTTTCTAGTAAAGACAATTTACTTCTTAAGCGATTTGCATTTGGAGAGTTTTCATCAAAATTATGCTTTACAATATTAAGTTGTTGTGCCAAATCTATCTTAAAAAATTGATCTTGTAAATATTCTAGGTGGTCACTATATTCTTTTATTTCTGGTAATACTAACTCTAATGAACCAACTTCTAAAAGCTTTAAAAATGAACTACTCAACCTAACCGGAGTATTTATAAGCTCCAACTGCGAAAGTTCACTAATTTTAGTTGCAGAAAAATTACTTTGTACTACCCAACCTAACTCTAATAGGTTTTTTAAGAGATAAATTTTCTCCAAATGCTCATAAATTTTCAAATCATAAAACTCTGAAAGTATATCGATAACTAAAAGGCTATCCACAGCTAAAATATATTGTTTTGTTAGATACTGTAAAATTTTTACCTCTTCTACATTACATTTTAATTGGGTATATATATCTAATTTACTTATCTCTTCAGATTCTATAAATTTTATAACATTTTTCATTTTTTCTCCAAGAACCAAGATGAAGCATTCTTTATATCATCTTCTATTTGTTTTTTTAAATCTTCAAACTTTTCATATTTTTGATTATCTCTAATTTTTTTCATGAACTCTATTTCAATATTTTTGGGAACTATTTCGTTAAATTCTTTATCTAAAATATGAGTCTCAACTGCAAATTTTCCATCAGTTGTAACTCTATGTCCAATAAAAGAGACTGATTCATGACTTTTATTATTAAGGATTGTTTTTGTTATATAGATTCCCTCTTGTGGAATTAAAAAATCTTTTACGTCTATATTTATAGTGGGCACAAATTGTTTTTTCCCTAGCCCTTGCCCTTTTATAACAAAACCTGTCATGTTATAGTTATAACCTAATAACTTATTTGCAACTTCTATATTCCCATCTCTTAAATATTCACGTATAACTCGAGAGTGTACAGCAATACCATCAACTTTGTATTCATTTATAATTTCAACTTTACCTTTAAACAGTTTTTTCAAATCTTTGTTATCATTTGCAGCAAGGTGTCCAAAATGAAAATCATAGCCTACAACAATTTTTTCTAAATTTGGAAACTCCTCTTTAATAAGCTTAATAAACTTTTCACCACTAAGATGTTTTATATTAATCAAGGGATAAAAATAAAGAGGGTATAAGGTATGTTTTTTTCTATGCATAAAAGGAGATAAATTTGCATATGTATTTTGGATTACCAAAATTCCACCATTTTTATCTAACTTTTTAAATAATTGTTGATGAGCTCTATGCATCCCATCAAAACCACCTATAGCTATACTGGTTATTGTATTTTTTTCTATAACTATTCCTTTTAAACTAATTTGGTATAATATCGAAAAATGATTAAGGATTATATTATTAACTGTAAAATAAATATTTACCAAATCGTCAAAAAATCAAATGATAATTTTGAACCATTAGTTCAAGAATTTATTAAAATGTCTTCAAGATGGGCAAAAGTTGAAGTCCATAGTTTATTTAATAAACAAATTTCAAAAGCTCAAACTCTAGGTGAAAAAGAATCACAACAAGCCTATAATGAGTTATATATACCAAAACTTGAATCAGGATATAACATAGCTTTAGATGTGCTTGGTGATAAACTTGATAGTTTTAAATTTAGTCATCTATTAGAAGATAAACTTACTATTAATTTTTTCATTGGCGGTGCTTATGGATTTGATAGAGGTTTTTTAAAGAAATGTGATAGGACAATCTCTTTAAGTGACTTAACTTATGCTCATAAAATAGCGAATATTGTTTTATGTGAACAAATATTTAGGTCACTTTGTATATTGAATAATCACCCTTATCATAAATAATTTAGATAAAATTAGCTATACTCCTAAAATTTTATATAAACAGGAAAAAAACGTGGCTTCAAATAGACAAATAGATGAATTAGAAGTATTATTAAAACAAAGATTGGTTACAATAGAGAGTAACATTACAGATGGTATTGACAACATTTCGAAACTGAATGATTGTGATTGTAAAGATGATTTAGATTTTGCAGAAGCAAGTAGTGATAGCTTTACTTCTGGACTAATCATTAATCAACAAAAACAAGAGTTAAAAGAGATAAAAGAAGCTCTTGAAAGTATTAAAAATGGGACATACGGTATTTGTGAAATGTGTGATGAACCTATTGCAATAGGTAGACTAAAAGCAAAACCATTTGCTAAATTTTGTACAGATTGTAGAGAGATTCACGAAAATAACAATAACTAAATAAAAGTTATTATTAAGGATTAAAATATGGGATTAAAAAGATATATATTAGGTTCATTGCTATTAGCAATAATTGTATTTGGTTATACATTTAGTATTGAAGCTGGAGATTATAGAGTACAGATTTTAGATTTCACATTAATACTTCCTATTGCTTTATGGGTTGTATTACCAATGATTGCACTTTTGGTATTAACTATTTTACATATTTTATTTTATGGTTTAAAAAACTACTTTGCCTTTAATGCTATAGCAAAAGATTCAAAAGCATTATCTACTCTTATTAATAAAAGATTGTTAAAGCAAACATCAAATGTTAATTTTCAAAATAAAGACTTTAAAGAGCTAGGTTCTATATTAAATCAATTAGATTTAGATGTTACAAATTCAAATTTTAGTTCTCCAAATAAAGATATAACAAAAAGTGTTGAACAAAGATTTAATATAAAATCAGGGAAATATGTTTCTTCAAAAGAGTTAAAATTAGAAGCATCAAATCCTTTAATGGTAGAAAACTTAAAAAATAAAATAGATTTAGATGATTCATTTGCATTAGATGTTGTGAAAAACCCTACTAAACATGATCAAGAGATTTTAAAATATGCATTTTTCAAAGTACTTGACACAAAATCAATTACAACAATTAAAAAACTTATCGAAGAGTTAACCTTAGATAAAGAGATGGTTGAAGCATTGTTATTAAAAGACAGTGAACAAAAACCAGAATTTGCAATGACAAATGATATTATTTTAAAACTTATCAATAAAGTTGATTTTTCTAATACAGAATTAATAGAGTTATCTAAAAAATATAAAAAATCGATGAGCCCTGATCAGCTTATCAAACTTTATGAAGATTTAGCATCTGAAAAAGAAGAATACACAACTGCTTATTTATATGTACTTTCAGAATATGAGATGATTGACAAAATGAGAGATATTTTGGTAAATAGTGGAACAGATGATTATATTCCATTCAAAGCATTAGTTGATTTAAAAGATGCTGGAAAACTTACATATTCTCTAGATACATTAAGTTATAAATAAAATATTTTAACTATATATAGAAATAGATGAATAAAACTATAGACTTTTCAAAACCTGTAATAGCATTAGCTCCACTTGCAGGGTACACAGATCTTCCTTTTAGATCTGTTGTAAAAAACTTTGGTGTAGATTATACAGTAAGTGAAATGATAAGCTCAAATGCATTAGCATATAATAGTGAAAAAACTAAAAAGATGCTTGAAAAATCTCCAAATGAAGACCCTTTTTTTATTCAATTAGCAGGAAATAAACTTGATATTTTACAAATTGCTGTTGAAAAGCTTAATGAGATAGATGGTATCGCTGGGATTGATCTCAACTGTGGATGCCCTGCTCCAAAAGTATTTAACCATGGAAGTGGTTCAAATCTTTTAGGTGATTTACCACGATTACAAGATATGCTACGAACTATTAAAAAATATTCCAATAAACAATATACTACATGTAAAATAAGAATTGGTGTTGATGAAAAAATACCTTTAGATATTGCAAAAGCTATTGAAGACTGTGGTATAGATTTTATAGCAGTTCATGGAAGAACCAAAAAAGGTGCCTATAAAGCTCCTGTAGACTATGATGCAATAGCAACTATCAAACAAACAGTAAGTATACCTGTAATTGCCAATGGTGATATAACTGATTTAGAAAAAGCAAAATATGTTTTAGATTATACAAAAGCAGATGGAATTATGATAGGTCGTGGTGCAATTGGAAAACCTTGGATATTTCATCAAATTTCATCAAATAATGAAATTATTTCAAACGAATTAAAAAAAGAGATTATTATAGAACATCTTCAAAAAATGATTATACATTATAATGAATATGGAGTAGTTATGTTTAGAAAACACCTACATACATACTCTAAAGGTTATGAGGGTGCAAATACATTTAGAGATAAGGTAAATACAATCACGGATCCCAATGAGATGCTAGAACTTATAAATCAATTTTTTTAACTTCGAGGCCACTTTGAAAATCTCTTATCGCTTCAAATAATTCATTAACATCTAAAGGTTTTTGAATATACCTATAAACGCCTAAATCATTTGCTCTCATAAAATAGTCAAATTCTCCATGAGACGTTATTAAAATACATGGGACTTCAGTGTTTCTTTTTCTAATCTCTTCAATCATCTCTAGACCATCCATTATTGGCATTTGTACATCTGAGATTACAAAATTTATCTCACTTTCATTTTTTATATATATATCAAGTCCTTCTTGCCCATTAGAGGCAATTAAAACATTTGCAAATACTTTCTTAAGAACATTTGTAAACTGTTTTTGTACGGAAGTATCATCTTCTACATACAAGATATTTAAAGTTTGTAATGATTTATAATTTTCTGAATTCATGATTTTTCAAGACAAAAAAAAAGCCAAGCGGTTACCCACTTGGCTTTTTATATCAATTGTATTGATTACCCTAAAAATGGGTTTGCATATAATGCAATTAAAGCAATAACAAGTGTATAAATAACTTGAGCTTCGATCATCGCTAAAGCAATGAACATTGTAGTCATAAGTTTTCCACCCATACCTGGA
>Ga0193959_1000229_pt1 | contig 23028 bp, 19 predicted proteins | sample FB_2_MG_FD_140333 | JGI IMG/M metagenome (GOLD analysis project Ga0193959, IMG submission 140333) | Microbial mat bacterial communities from the Broadkill River, Lewes, Delaware, United States - FB_2_MG | ecosystem: Environmental > Aquatic > Freshwater > River > Microbial mats | place: USA... | reverse complement strand
CATTAATCCCCAAAATGATAATAGAGATAATTTATATGAGTATACAGCTTGACCTGATTCTTTTGGTAAGAAGTAATAAATCATAGCTACAATTGGAACAGTAAAACCAAATGCAACAGCATTATGACCATACCACCACTGTACTAATGCATCATTTGTACCAGCATATAGTGATACAGAGTGAAGCCATGAACCATAACCTGAAATTAATTTTGTTGGAACTTCCATGTTGTTAAATAGATAAAGCATCGCAATACCAAGAAAACATGCTATATAATACCACATAGAAATATAGAGTGATTTTTCTCTTCTAACAGCAATTGTTGCGAAGATGCTAATACCCCAAGTAACCCAAACTACAACAACAAAAATATCAAGAGGCCACTCGAGCTCAGCATACTCTTTTGAAGTTGAAATACCTGCAAAAAGTGAGACCACAGCTAAAATCATTAAAATTAGATATGACCAGAAATGAAACTGTCCTAATCTAATTAAAAAAGGATGCTCAGCTAAAGAAACCTTTAAAACCCTCTGCCCTACATAATACCAAGTAGCAAAAATACCACTTAAAGTAAACCCAAACACAACACCATTTGTGTGAAGTGGTCTAAGTCTTGAAAATGTACCATATTCCCCAGCTAAATAGTTAAGCTCTGGAAAAGCCATTTGAAAAGCAATAAGCGTCCCTATTGCTAAACCAACTATACCAAACAAGATAGTTGTAAATGCAAAACACTTAGCTATCCTATAATCATACTGAATAGCAGCATCGCCTGCCTGCATATTTTACCTCCTAGTGATTTTAGAATACTAGACGGTAAAATTATAGTTTGTAGTTCATGATAATATGCTTAAAATATTAATAATTGATGCTTGATAAAATATCTTCAGAATCGATTAATTTATTGAACTAAATGCCCATTGTTAGCTATTTTATATATTTTTGAGATTCGCTTGAGTTTATCTCTTTCATAAACTCTTTTTTGCTTTTGTATCCATACATTTCAATAACGCTCTCCTCTGAATTTGGGTCGATTAAATAGAGAGTTGGTACAAACCTAGCATAGAGGTAATCTGGATAATCAAAACTATGTTTATCTATCTCAATAAAAATAAAATTTTTGTTTATTATTGAAACAACTTCGCTATCACTTAAAACATTTTTTTTCAAACGCTTACACCAAGGGCAGTTTTTAGTGCTTATTAAAACTAAAATGGCTCTGTTATCCTCTTTTGCTAACTTTAATGCTTCACTATAACTGTTAGCTCTATCTAAAGTATTAGCAGATAAAAACAGATTAATAAGAAACATAAAAATAAAAACTATTTTCAAAATATACCTTTGTTAAATTTTATTTTTTAAACAAAAGTATATTACAAAAAAATCACTACGATGTAAAATATCTTTAAATAATGACTAAAAAATGTTAAATTTATGTTAACTCTCTCAAATTTTTAAAATTTAAAACTCAAAAATAGGATTTAATTTATATCTATTTTATATATAATATAGAATAGGTGGTTTATTAATTTTATTTAAAATAGTTTTGGTATATTTTTTGCTTTTTTAGAAAAAAAGTAGATTGGATTATATATGACTTTAAATATAAAAAAAGATAGTATTTTAATAGATATAGATAGTTTAGATTCAAATCTAAAAAAAATTAAAAACTTCGTACTTAAAAATTTTAAAGATTATAAATCAAATATAGATTCAGTTACAATAGAGACAAATCTATTAGCATCAAGACTAGAAAACGAAAATAGATTAAGATTAATAAAGTGGTTTATAAAAGAATCTAAATTAAATATAGAGAATATAAACCTTGCAAAAACAATAATCAAAGCTTATCAACAAAAAATAGAGATAAAAATCAAACAGTATCGAATAAATCAAGAGATTATATCTATTAGAGTCTACGAACAATCAAAGGAAAAGATATCTTTTAGGTTAAATAATGACTACCTTCCAATGATTTCAAACATTATTTTAAACTTTTTAAAAAGACAATTTACAATTTATGAGATAGCTAAACTTGATAAAGAGCAAAAAGAGTTGACAGTCTTTACAAATGGTGTTAACTTTCAAGAGCATTTGAAAAATACTATCGATAAAGTTACTATAATTGGTAAAAAAGTTCTCTTTTTTTATGATAAAAAATTAATCAATAGACTCTTAAATGGTTATAGTAGAAAAAATCAAGAGAATATATCAGCTAAAGAGTATATAAAAAAATTAAGAGAATCTTTTAAAACTCTTGAGCTACCTCAAGGTATAAAAGATATGGAAACAATCAAAAGACAATATTTAAAACTAGCAAAAAAGTATCATCCAGATAAACATCAAAATCACCCTAACAGAGTACAAAAAGATTATGAGAAAAAGTTTATGGATATAAAAGATGCTTATGAGACAATCAAACTTCATATAGAAAAATCAGCATAAAAGGATAATCGTTGAGTAAATTAAAGCTTTTCATATTTATGATTGCAATATTTGCACTTACATTCATCGCCGTTGGCTCTATTTTTATAGATTTTGGCAGTAGTGAAAAAGATAATAAAATATCACTAGATAGGTCGATAAAGTCAAAAACAATAAATAGTATAGATGAGCAAAAACTACTTGTATACTTTGGTCATATAGATTTAAATAAGTCTCTAAATATTATTGATAAGTTAGATAATATACATAAAACTATATTTATAAATCTAAGTGCTACTCAAAGCAAAATTGATAGTGAAAATATTTTAACACCAGAGTTAACTAAGAGCGAACTCTCAAATATAGCTAGAGAGTTTCAAATATATCTGGATAAACCAATTTTAAGAGATACAAAACAGAATCATATGCCATTTATCTATCTTTTAGTAAAAGAGGGTGATATGTTCAAAATTAGATATGTATATAAAGATTTATCTGATGAGATTTTAGTAGATGTGAACTAACCAATCGCTAAAGACGATGGGGCTTCTTGCTTCATAATATCATAACTAGCTATATTATCAAATATAGCCCCATTAGAGGATACTCCACAAGCTTTAATTTCGACAGTTCCTGCCGTATATCGATTATCTAATTGACCTAATCCATAGTTTCGTATATTTATACTTGCATTTATGTCTCTATCTATATTTTTTACTCCACAATTATGACAATCAAATTTTCTTATATTGAGTGTTTTTTTACCTGTATTGGCTCCACAAAGTGAACATAATTGAGATGATGGAAACCACTTATCTATTTTTACAACTGTTTTACCTCTCCAAAGAGATTTATATTCAAATTGTCTTATAAATTCACTCCAAGCAACATCTGCAATAGATTTAGATAATTTACGATTTCTAATCATACCTTTTACATTTAGAGACTCTAAACAAATAATATCGTATTGATTGGTTATCTCATTTGATATTTTTTGTAAATAATCTCTTCTTTGATTACTGATTTTAGTATGAACTCTTTGAACTTTTAATTTAGCTTTCTCTCTATTATTTGAGCTTTTTCTTTTTTTAGATAATTTTTTTTGTAATTTTTTAAGTTTTTTTTGTAATTTTACAAAATATCTCTTATTTATATATTTTAGTCCATCACTTGTTATTATGAAGTTCTCTAACCCCATATCTATACCTATTGCACTTTTAGCTTTAACTTTATTTGGTACTTCTTTACCATCTTCAATAAGTATAGATATGAAGTATTGATTATTTATTCTTGAAATTGTAGCTTGTTTTAATATCCCCTCTTTTAGTACTTCTCTATGTAATTTTACCTTTATTCCAACTTTTGTAAATTTAGGTAAATAGACTCTATTGTTTGCTATTTTTATATTTTGTGGAGCTGTAAAAGATTGATGAGTATGTTTTTTAGATTTGAACTTTGGATATGAGCCTTGCTTTTTGAAAAACTTAGTAAATCCATTATCTAACGCTCTCAAAGACATTTGCAAAGATTGACTTCCACACTCATTCAACCACTTATAACTTTCAAGTTTTTTCATTTTAGTTAATTCTGATTGAGTTTGTATATAGCCTATTTTATTATCTTTTGCATACTCTTTTTGTCTGTAATCTAAAAAGTAATTATATAAAAATTTAGCACTACCAAAATGTTTTTCAATTAACTCTATTTGTACTTTAGTAGGATAAATTCTATATTTATAAGCTTTTAGCAAATCTACTCCTTTATTAACTTATAGAAGTATATAATATTTTTATAAATAAAGTAATAAAAAGATAGAGTTTGAGCAAAAAATTATATGGTTATCAAACGAATAATAGAGCAAAATATAATCTAAAAATTCATTTGATTTTAGTTTGCAAATATCGTAAAAAGTTATTATTTGGCACTATTAATATTGACATAAAGCAAATTGTTAGAGATATAAAAGCTTAGTCAGACTTTGAAGTTATAGAGATGGAAACAGATAAAGACCACATACACTTAATGATTCAATATATCCCTAGACTCTCTATATCATCTATTGTTAATCATATCAAATCTGTAACAACTTACCAAATTTGGCAAAAATATCATAACTTTTTATCTAAACATTTTTGGAAAGAAAAAACTTTTTGGACTGATGGTTATTTTATATGCTCTATCAGAGAGGCTAGTCCTGAAACTATAAGAAAATATATACAAAATCAAGGCTAATCGCACTCAATCCCATCAGCTAAAGACTAATGGGATTTCTGCTTGTAGTCATTAAATTAAAAAAAGAGAAGAGATTTAACTCTCTTGAGAAACTATCTCCTCTTTATCTTGATAACACTTAGCAATAGCTTTTAGAAAGTCATCTGATAGATTTATAATTTTAACCCCACTTGTAGCTCTGCCTGTACTTCTAATTGCATCGCTTGAGATTCTAATCATTTTACCCTTAGCAGTAAGAGCCATCAAATCTAAATTCTCTTCATCTATATTTATAATACCTAATAGATTTCCAGTCTTTTTATTAAGCTTCATTGCAATAATTCCACTTCCAGCTCTGCTTTGAAGTCTATACTCTTTAACTTTAGTCTTTTTAGCTAAACCTTTTTCACTAACTGTTAAGATTTCATTCTCTTCAGAGTTTATTATAGTAGCTCCAACAACAATATCATTATCGTGTTTAAATTTAATTCCTCTAACACCTCTTGTAGCTCTACCTTGCTCTCTAATATTATCTATCGGGAATCTAATTCCCACACCATTTTGAGTTACAATAAAGACCTCTTTAGCATCTTCTTCTAATATTTTAGCAGTTACTAACTCATCACTCTCATCTAAAACAATAGCTTTAACTCCATTGCTTCTAATATTTGAGAACTCATTTAAGTTAGTTCTTTTAACAACTCCATTTTTTGTAAAAAATGCTAAAGATTTATTATTTGCAAAATCAACTGTTGGGATAATAGCTTTTATATTCTCATCAGCTTCTAAATTGATTAAGTTAACAATCGCTTTTCCTTTAGCGATTCTACTAGCTTCAGGAATTCTATAAACCTCTAACCAGTAGAGTTTCCCTTTATCAGTTACAAACATTAAAGTATCATGATTATTTGAGATAAAAAAGCTCTCAATAAAGTCATCTTCATAAGTAGTTAAAGCTGTTTTACCTTTTCCACCTCTGTGCTGTTTCTCATAAGTTGATTGTGGAACTCTTTTGATATAACCTCTATGAGTAATAGTGACAACCATTGTATCATTTGCAATTAAATCTTTAATATCAATCTCATCATAATCATCTACTATTTCAGTTTTTCTAGGCGATTGATACTTCTCTTTCACTTCAACCAGTTCAGATTTTATAATTTTGTTAAGTTCACTCTCACTTTTTAAGATAGCTTCTAATTTTGCTATCTCTAGTTGTAGAGTCTGAAACTCTCCATCTATTTTCTCTATCTCTAAAGATGTTAATTTATTTAGTTTCATATCTAAAATAGAGCTAGATTGAATCTCACTTAAACTAAACTCTCTCATTAAATTCTCTTTAGCATCAACTGTATTTGAGCTAGATTTGATAACTCTAATAATATTGTCAATACTCTCAAGAGCAATCTTAAGCCCCTCTAATATATGAGCTCTCTTTTTTGCTTTATTAAGCTCAAATATACTTCTTCTGATAATGACAGTTTTTCTATGTTTTAAAAATAGATCTAATAGTGCTTTTAGATTAAATAGTTTTGGCTCTTTATTCTCAATTGCTATTATAATGATTCCAAAAGTAATCTCTAGATTTGTAGATTTAAATAGGTTATTTAATATTACATCACTAATGCTATCTTTTTTAAGCTCAATTACAACTCTAATTCCCTCTCTATCACTCTCATCTCTAACTTCGCTGATTCCCTCAATCTGTTTATCTCTAACTAGATTTGCAATCTGCTCTATTAGTCTTGATTTATTTACTTGAAAAGGAAGCTCGTCAATTACAATAACATCTCTATTCTTTTTCTCTTCTATATGAGTTTTAGCTCTAACTTTGATTCTACCTCTACCACTCTCATAAGCGTTTAAAATTCCCTGTTTTCCAAAGATAATCCCACCAGTTGGAAAATCTGGACCATTAATAAAATTTAGTAACTCTTTAAAATTACACTCTTTATTATCTATTAGATATAAAAGTGCATCAATTAGCTCTGATAAGTTATGAGGAGGAATATTTGTAGCCATACCAACAGCAATACCACTACTACCATTTAGTAGTAGATTTGGTACACGACTAGGTAGCACATCAGGCTCTAGCATAGAATCATCATAATTTGCAGTGAAATCTACTGTGTCTTTATCTATATCTTTTAAAATATCTTCACTAATAGCTTTCATTCTAGCTTCAGTATATCTCATAGCTGCTGCATTATCACCATCAATTGAGCCAAAGTTACCCTGACCATCAATCAATTGCTCTCTCATAGAGAAATCTTGTGCTAATCTAACTAATGCGTCATAAACTGCATTATCACCATGAGGGTGATATTTACCTATCGTATCCCCAACTATTCTTGCCGATTTTTTATAGTTTGACTTAGCAGTTACTCCTAAATCATTCATCGCATATAAGATTCTTCTGTGAACAGGTTTTAATCCATCTCTTGCATCAGGTAAAGCTCTACCTACAATAACACTCATAGAGTAGTCTAAATAGCTATTTTTTAGAGATTGCTCAATATCAATATCTTCAATATTTTCAAACAAACCTTTATCCATTAATAGTAGCCTTTAGTTTTTTCCTTTATTATATAGAAAAGATATTAAGACCCTGATAAAATAATTTTTTATCTATATAGTTTTGAAATATTTACCTCAATCTCTATTTTAAATTATTTTATATCTTGCTTTTTTATAATTTGAGAAATTTTTTCTCTAGCTGTTTTTATTATTTTTTTATTAGTTTTAACTAATGATAAGCTAAGAGCATCTCCACTTCTAACAACAATATTTAATCTTTTAGAGAGTCTTTTATACTCTGTCAAAAGTTTTCTATACTCCTCTAGTGCTAAATCATCTAAACTATACTTTCTCTCAAGCTCCATTAGCATCTCTTCAGAGTACTTAATTACTCTCTTCTCTTTTGTTTCATTAGACAAACCACTCTCCTAAAAGTTAATCTTTTATCATTAACTTTATATCTAAACCCTCAAAGTCAGCTACAAAATCCTCACCTGTCTCTTCTATAATGTCATCATCAGATTCATATATTCAGTTCACCTCTATATCTTTTCCATTATTTTGAGCATTTTCTAAAATATCAAAAATATCAAAATAGGCTTTTAAACTACTAGAGTTTAAATATGTTAACTCTAAATTTAAAACAGTTTTTTCATTTGAACTCTCTTCTAAATACTCTTTAAGCCAATCTTTTATAGTTTTATAAAAATCAAACGCATTCTCTGGATAGGATTTTCCACTAAAATTCAAAACACCATTTTCAAAATCAAAATCGATAGCTGGTGTGTAATTTGTCTCTTCTATATTTAAATTTTCTATATTCCAATAACTCCTATATATAAACTAATATGTCAAAATATATTTTATCATTAATTTTTCCAAAAAAATACTCAATTTTTTCACTAGAGCGTTTAGCCATCTCAATTAATCCGACTCCTGCACCTCTATCGTGTGTATCTTCTGCACTTTTTAGTTTCTCTCTTAAATATTTTCTCTGCTCTTTAGTATCTAGTGAGTTTATAAAATCTATCTTTTTCGATATTTTGGCTTTATCCTCTTCAAAAATTTAGTTTGAGCTATTTACATAATATTTTTTTTCTCTTCATCAAAACCAACAACTAAAATACCAGGGCTAGTATATTTATTATCAGCTTTTATAATTTTCTGTTTTGAGTAATTCATAATATTTTGCAACTGCTCTATCGCTATTAGAAAGATACTTTTTGTCATAGTTTTATCGTAACCCTCTTCTTGGAACTGTTTACTAGCAGTCTCTATCATAAACTCTGTCATCGATTGTGAAATTAATCCTGAAAAAGAGAACACTATACCCTCTTCTGCCATAATTTGTCTTACTCTTGTAATATCCATTACTCTTCTCCTTTTACAGATTGCAACTCATTTTTAAATTTAATTAAAATTACACTGAGCAACTGTACATCAATTGGTTTATGAACTACATAAACTAATTGATATGCCATTAATGTCTGCTTTATTTTCTCATTTACCAAAGAGGTTATAGCAACTACTGGTAGAGAACTATTTAACTTTTTCAAATTTGATATAAGCTCTGCTCCGTCCATATTTGGCATCTCTATATCAGTTATTACTAGATTTGGCTTAAATTGCAGATATTTTTTAAGAGCATCTACTCCATCTTCAGCTGTTGCTACAATATTACAATCTAACTTTAAATTATCAAGAGTTTTAACTACTCTATTTCTAGCAGACTTTGAATCATCTACAACTAATATATTTAACATCTATTTCCTTTAAATCTTAATTCCAATGACAGTAACATCATCTTGTCTATCCATATCTCCTTGGTAATCATAGAGAGTATAGATAAACTCCTCTTGCTGATCTGCCATAGATTCACTCTCTATCTCTTCGATTAGAGCTTTAAATCTCTTTTTACCAAATGAGCGTTCTCTCTCTCCTCCCATTTGATCCCAGTATCCATCACTTGATATATACATCTGTGTCTCTTTCGATACATCAATCTCATGTTCAGTAAATTTATAGTTACTATCACTATCTTTATATCCAATTGAGTGACGGTCTCCCTTTATCACATGCAATCTACTATCTTGTACATAAAAAAGCTCATTTCTAGCACTTGCAAATTTAACTATTTTATCTTTTTTATTATAGTAGAGAACCTGCCCATCAAATCCCGCATTTGAGATACTATCTTCATCATCTTGTTGCAGAAGCTGTTTCATTGTTCTATTAAATATAGTTAATATTTTAGATGGAGATACAACTTCATCGCTATTTAAAATTGTTGATGTTATCTGTCTCTCTATCGCTTTTACAAGCATTGTCACAAATGCCCCAGGTACTCCGTGACCTGTACAATCTATCACCATTAAAAGACACTCGTTCTCATCTCGAAGCTCTTCAAATAGGTAAATATCCCCTCCAACTATATCTTTAGGGTGCCAAATTGCAAAGTAATCTTTAAAATATTTTCTAAAAATTTGATGGTCTGGTATTAATGAGCCTTGAATTAATGAAGCATACTCTATCGATTCTCTTGTTTTTCTATGCATTAGTTCAATCTCTTGTTTTGCTCTCTCCATCTCTGTAATATCTGTAAAGACTGCACACTTAAGCTCTGTATCTGGTAGATTGGTTGCTGTTACTGAAAATATAAAACTGCTATTTTCAATTGTAATCATCGCTTTGTGAATCTTATCAGAGTGACTTATCACATAATCTATCCACTTCTGACCATCTATCTCTATCTGTAAGTAATCTTTTGGAGCTTTTGTATCAAATCTATCACATATACAGTTATAATCTTTTTGAAACTCTTCCATTGTTGTTACTTCAAAAAAATCTAAAAATGTCCTATTACAGCTCTTTAAAATTTTTCCATCTGTTGTTATTATTATCTGCTCTTGAGAGTTTAAAAGAGTCTGAACAAACTCTTTTTGTGAATTAATCTCATTTAAAAGTTGCTCCTGTTTCTTCTCTGCCTCTTTTACGATTTTAAGCTGTTTTCTTAAATCTTTTGTCTGCTCTCTCAACTTTCTGCTCAAGAGTATTACTCAGCTCTTCAACCTCTTTTTTAGATGTAATATCTTGCCTAATTGCACTGTAACCTATAATATTTTTTTTATCATCAAACTCTGGAGTAATAACAACTTCAACCCAATAAAAAGAGCCATTTTTTTTACGATTCTTTATCTCCCCTTTCCAGATATAACCATTTTTAATTGTCTTCCACAACCCTCTAAAAAGCTCTTTTGGCATATCAGGGTGTCTTATTATATTTTGAGGCTTTCCAACTATCTCCTCCTCTTTATAACCACTTATTTCACAAAAAGCTTTTGAAGCATAGATAATAATACCTTTTGTATCTGTTTTAGAGGCGATTACATTCTTATCAAACAGCCCTAACAATCTCTTTAACTGTTTTGTTTTAGCATCTACTGCCTCTTTTAGTTTTCTATTCCAATACATAATTAGTAAAAAAAGAATCAAAGCCCCTGTGGCAACTTGATATATTAAACTCCAATCAATCTCTTCTCTAACTAGAGCCTCTGTCCATTTAAAATATATATCTGAACGCTCTTTTTCAGTAATTGAATCGATTGCTTTATCAATTATTGATACAACCTCTATTGGTAGATTTTTATGTAAAGCGATTTTTAAATCTAAATCAAACTCTGTCTTTGTTGCGATTCTCAAATCTCCATAATCTAGCCTATTTATATAATATCTAGCCGTTGCAGCATTTACAATAAAAATATCAATCTCTCTATTTCTAACTTTATCAAAACCCTCTTTTACAGTTTTAACACTATAAAAATCTGTATCTGTTCTATTATCTTTTATAATAGCTTCGATTGAATAGCCATCTACTAAAGCAACTTTTTTATTTTTTACCACTTTAAAAGTCTCTATATAGTCATTTTTATCACTATATCTCGCTACAAAAACATAAGGTATTTTAAAAATTGAGTTTTTAGTAAAGTTTAGATATTTTTTTTCTATCTCTATTCTCTCCTACGGCACTATACATATCAGCTTTTCCACTTTTCATTAAATCAACAGCATCAACCCAAGAGTTAGTAGATATTTGATTTAACTCTATTCCACTTCTTTTTTGAATTAAAGATAAAATATCAAAAGTAAGTCCATTGTGTTTATCAAACTCATTTTTCCACTCAAATGGAGCCCAGCTAACATCATATACATAGTCAATTGGCTCTTTTTTATCAACCCAAGCCTGTTCTTTAGGTGTTAACTCTATCTTTTTTAACTTTTTTTGACTATCTCCAATCCACTTTTTATTAATCTCTTGCTTTTTTCCTTGAGAAATAGAGCTTATAACTTTATTAATAATACCAATGAGTATTTTCCAATCTTTTCTAATACCAAGCCCTAACTCCATAGATACATCAGTTTGACCAGCTATGTGTAAATTGTGTAACCCTAAATCATTAATAGCATATGTAGCAAGTGTTAAAGAGCAGATAATAGCATCAAACTCCCCAGCAGATACACCCTCTAATCCCTCTTTAGCATTTTCAACTTCAATATAATTAAGAGATGGATATTTTTTAAAAATAACATCTAAATAGCCATAATTTCTAATTACAGCAACTTTTTTACCTTTTAAATCTGTTAGAGAATCAACACTTTTAACTCTATTTTGAGTAACTATTGCTATAGGGCTTTTTATATAAGGCTTAGTTGAGGTATGTATATCTTCTAAAGATTTATCAACACTGTAATTTGAGAGAATATCAACCTCTCTCTTTTTTGCTTTCTCTAACGCTTCACTCCAGCTATTTACAGGAATTTTTATAAACTCTATATTTAATCTCTTCTCTATAATTTTTAGATAATCTGCAACCATTCCAAAATATTCACCACTTTTATCAAATGCTTCATAGGGGAGATAGTTCGGGTCTGCTGTAAATTTTATCTTTTTATGCTTACTTAACCACTGTTTCTCTTTTTGTGTTAAATTTAAAGCTATTTTAGAATCACTTAGCCAAAGCTTTTGTAGTTTTTTCTGTTGCTCTGGGGTGATAGTAGCCAAACCTTTCTGTAAAATAGAGAGTAATTCAGGAGTATCTTTCCGTACAGAGAATCTCAAAGGAATAGGGTCAAATAGTTTTTCACTAAGGTCTGTAAAATATCTAAGGTTATTGATAAAATTTTTCTTCGCAATATATTTCATAACAGGAATAAATCCAATAGTTACATCAGCTTCTCCATATGAGACTGCTTGAAGTGTCTGTTGACCATCATCTACTAAATAGAGTTTGGTATCTGGATAATTTCTATTTAAATAATCGTGATAGTAAAAACCCCTCTCTATTGCAACTTTTTTATCTAAAACATCATTAAAGTTTTGTATAGAGTTGTTATCTCTAGTTGTAGCTATCCCAACACTAGCATTAATATAAGAATCTGTAAAAAGCATATATTTAGAGCGTTCTTCATTTTTTACGATATTTATCATAATATCTAACTCATCTTTTTTCATCATTTTTAAAAATTCATTCCAAGTAGGGCCAGATACATACTCAATATTAAGTCCCGTATTTTTTGCTACCATATTCAATAGCTCTATACTATAACCCTTTGGCTGATTAAATTCATAAAAATTAAATGGAGCCCAATTTGTCTCATTGTGAGCTTTTATTACAGGGTTTTTCTGAATCCACTCTTGCTCTCTCTCTGTTAAATTTACTTTTATTAAATCTTCTCTATCTATTATCCAGCTATCTCTTATAGCTTGAATCTTTTTATAAGGTATCTTTTTCAATCCCTTTTTTAAAATAGAAGTTAGAGTATCTTTCTCTCCATTCATTGCAAATGATAGTGACAGTGCAGGAAATTTATCATAAGGAAGATTGTAAACAACCCTTAAGTCTGTTGAAAATGTCTTATTTAAAATATATTCCGAATTTGCTCGATTATTTATATAATATTTAGCTCTACCACTTCTAATCGCTTCAAAACCCTCTGCATTATTACTTACATAGACTTTCTCTATTTGAGGAAAATTATCAAGATATTTATCTTGAACATACCCCTTTACAACAGCCACTTTTTTATTAAATAGACTCTCAATAGAATCTATCTTTTCAAAACTAGAATCACCTATTAAGACAAAAGGAGTTTTTAAAATAGATTTTGATTTAACAATATTTGAATCACTTCCAAGCTCTAGTGAGGTTGGAAAAGTGGTTAAAATATCAACTTTTCCTCTCTCAAGAGCATCTAACATCTCTTTATAAGAGTTAAATCCATCTATATACTCTATCTTTAAACCTACCGATTCTATTAAATACTCTATCAATTCGTAAATATAACCCTCTTTTTTGCTACCACTATTTAATGTAAAAGGAGGCTCATCAAAAAACTTTATAACTTTAATTTCAGGATTTTTCTCTATCCACTCTATCTCTTTTTTATTTAAAATAGCATTCCTATTTTGCTCATAATAAGCAATCACTTCACCAACAATCTCATTTTCATATTCTATTTTTGATTTATAGATTCTATAATTATCAAACTTTTGAGGTAAGCTTTTATTAAAAACACTCTCTCCATTTTCTCTATACATCTGAAAATAACTCTTTTTTGTTAGAGTCTCTGTGACCTTTAAAGCTTTTATATTTTTATGATTTTTTATATAGGATTTTAATATTTTCTCAAGGGAGTTTGGGTCAATATTATAGAGCGATACAGCACTAACTTCAGCAATATCATCTGTTTGCTCTTGAGTTGCAACTAGGGGGTTTGTAAAAACAAAAGATATAAAAAATAAAAGCTTAAATAATATTTTCAAAATATTCCTTTTTATCTACTATTAATAATCAAATTTTTCTAAATCAAAACATATTTTTTCTACTTCATTACTTTTTTAATTGATAGAAAGTTTATATATATCTTTTAGCTTTATTCTCTATTTTATCTGAAAAATACTCTTGATAGTAACTATTTAACATTAAAAAAAATTAAATTTTTGATTAAATAATAGACTTAAATAGTATGGGAGGAGTTACCGTTCTATAAAACTTATTCAAACTTACTCATAGTTAAGTTTGTTTGATATTTATTTCCTGATTCAACGATACTGGTTAAATTTAGAAGTCTTGCTTTTAAATCCATTGCCGTTCGCAAATTTCCTTGTGCATTTAGCACAAGTTTGCTTTTCTCACTCTCCACAGGCTTTACTTCCCGATGAACTATCGGTAGTTGATTATGTAAATTCATTGAAGCATTTAAATCTCTATCTATCTCTAAATTGCACTCTCTGCATTTATAAACTCTATTTTTTAAAGTTAAATCAGCTTTATAACTTCCACAATTTGAGCAAGTTTTAGATGAAGCAAACCACCTATCATTAATTAACAGAATGTTGCCTTTATTCTCTGACTTATATTGAAGTTGTCTTTTAAATTCATAAAATCCTAAATCTGATATTGCTTTTGATAGTTTAGAGTTAGCCATCATTCCTTTAACATTTAAATCTTCAATTGAAATATATTTGAAATTATCTGTTAAGAATGTGGTAATTTTATGTAAAGAATTTCTTCTAATATCAGCTATTTTTTTATGAACTCTTGCAATTTTTATTGAATATTTTTTGAAATTATTTGATTTAATCACTTTTTTTGATAATTTTCTACTTAATCTTTTCAGTTTTCTAAGGTATCTATTTAAAGGTTTTGGGCTTTCAATAAATGTTCCATTTGATAAAGAGAGTAGAGTTTTTACTCCTAAGTCTATTCCAACACTTGCTTGGTTTTTGCAAGGTAAATAACTCATAGATGGCTTAATTCCAAATGATATAAACCATTTATCAGCTATTTGTGAAACCGTTGCATTGGATATTTTTCCTAAAAACCTAACTTCCTCTCTCATTTTTACAAAGCCTAAATTAGGTATTTTTACTTTTTTGCCAACTATCTTAATTTGGTCTCCACCAATATAAAAACTATCTTTTGATTTTCCTTTTTTCTTAAACTTTGGCATTCCTGCTATCTTTTTAAAAAATCTATTATAAGCTTCTTGTAATTGAATAAATGGTTGCTGAGCTGCATATTTTGTAACTTCATAAACAAATGGAAATTCTCTTTTTTTGATTGAATTAAACTCTTTTTTCAGACTCATTCCACTAACTCTCTCACCTAATTTATATTTTTCTTGCCACTTAGCTACTCCCCAATTCCAAGCGAATCTTGAAATTCCACAAGCTTTATTGAAGTAAGTGATTTGTCTATTATTTGGATTTAATTCAATCTTGTGTGCTATCAATCACTGCCTTTTGCATATTTTCTAATAATTTTTTATTTTTATGACTTCTCGCTCCATATAGTCTTGCACTAAAAACCGTTATAATTTCTAATACATCTTTTGCTAAATCCTCTTCAAATGTAGCATTTTCACCCTAAATTACTAGGGTTTAAAATTTATCAATTAACTATATGCTTCTTAAGCTCTATTTTAAAGCCTTTTTTCTCTTCAGTTAAAGTGATATTACCATCATGCTTTTGGATTATCTGCATAGAGAGAGCCAATCCTAAACCATTTCCTTTAGTTTTTGTGCTTTTAAATGGCTCAAATAGAATATCTTTATTCTCAATACTCTTACCATCGTCAAATATTTTAAATATATGATGCTCTTTTGAATCTTCATAAAAAATCTCCACAATACCTTGTTCGCTATCATCATCATACTCAATCGCATCAATTGCATTAAAAATAAAGTTTTGAAATACGATAGATAGCAAATCTAAATCTGCAAAAATCTCAATATCTGGTAGATACTGTTTAAACTCTATATCTTTTGAGTATGTGTAGTAGTTAATCGAAGTATCAAGCTCATCAAGCAAAGCACTAACTTTAAAATACTCTTTATTTAAAACAAGCCCCTTTGAAAAGAGAAGTGTAGCCTTTACAATTCGCTCAACTCTCCAGATAGATTTTTTTATCTCAAAAAGTAGTGGTTTATGTTTTAAATCCACCTTTTTTAAAAGTGTTGAAGCCAAAAGTGCAACAGAGCCTATAGGATTTCTAATCTCATGAGCTAAATGTGCAGCCATCTGCCCCATCGAAGCTAATCTATCTTTTCGCTTCTCTTCAGTAATATCAGTTGCAGTTACAATAGTTTTATCGTAGACTCCATCTTTATTTATCTTAATTAAATAGTATTTTCCATCTAATTCAGTCTCATCGGAAGTAATTGATAAGTCTATTTTTTCAAAAAGTTTATCTAAATTTTTCGCTTCAGAGTTATTTAAAAACACACCGCCCTCATCATTTAAAACCCAGATAGCATTTGGCAAAACTTCAATAGTCTGCTCAATAATCTGTCTTAAGTTAGTGTATGATTTGTTTAACTCTTTGTACTCATTCTCTACTATATATGTCTGATTTATAATACTCTCGAGAGTATTTTTTAGTGCGTCTTTCTCCTCTATCGATAGAGATTTCAACAACTCTTGGTTTATCATTTTAAAAGCCCTTTAAAGGAGTTTAAATCTATTAGTAATATCTCTTTATCTTTCAAAAGCTCTTTTGAAAATCCACTTTTTGAAAATAGAGCATACTTCCAAACTTCTATATTTGAAATTTTACACTTTTTTTTGAGAGAATTTAAAATATTTTTACAAATTTTTGTATTTTTCCACTTACACTCTCCAATAATATTACCATTTTTACCCTCTGCAAAGAGGTCAATTTCAACATGTTTATCCCAATAAGAGCCAACTTCAGCACTTTTTAAATCAAACCCTACTCTAATTAAATCTTGAGATAAATCCTCAAAAATTTCACTAATATATTTATCAAAACCATCTCTTATTAGCTCTAATAACACTTCATTATCTTTTGTATTAAAAATATCTTCGTTTTTGTAGATAAATGTAAAGTAGAATTTTAAAAAATTATTTTTAAATTTTAATCGATTCTCTATCTTATAACCTCTAAACTCTTTTTTTACTTTCTGCTTTTTAAAAGTTTTTACAACAGGTCTTTCTCTTGATAACTCGATTTTTAAAATATCTTTAGCTATCAATTTATTGAGTGTCGATTTTGCTCTAAAGTGATTTATTTTTGATTTTTTCAAAGAGGAGAACTCTCTCTTTTCTCTATTTGCAATAATATCTAGTAGATTTTTCTCATCTAAAGATAGATTAAACTGCTCATCTATCTGTTTCGATATTAAATAATATTTTTTCAAAACTGTTCTATTTATCTCTTCAAATATAGAGTATTTAGCATCAAATTCACAAAAACTAAATGCTCCAGAGAAGATAGAGTAAAACTCAATTGCTATCTGCATATCATTGAAATTAAACTCTTTATAAAAACTTTTAAAGTTACATGAAATTATCATTATTAATAATATTCAATAATTAATTAATTTATATTGAATATCTATTAACTATTTTAACTTTTCAACAGTATCAATCGAGAGTCCCGTAATTTCTGAAACAGTAGCTATATCCAACCCTTTTGCTAAAGAGTTTTTAGCTATCTCTATTGCTTTATTTCTCTCCCCCTCAAACTTAGCACTCTCAAGCAGTGAAGATTCCAATCTCTTATCCTCTAAAGCTCTTTTATATATTTTTCTCTCACTCTCTGGCAACTTCATCATATCTAGCTTCTCTTTTGCTTTATCAAGCCCTTTGGCACTAAAATCGCTCTTTATCTCCTCATTTTTGAGAAAATATATCCACTCATCTAAACTTGAGTATTTTGAGAGTTTATCAAACTGATCTACTTTGATGATATAGTACTCTGGAAATATATCTGCTACTTCTATATCTCCAAATAACTCTTTTTGTTTAGAGTTTAACTCTAGCTTATCATCATCTCTATTTAATCCTCTAAAATCTATCGCTCCCTTATAGAGGTAATCGACCCCTTGACCTAGCCCAAAGTAGACAATATTTACAGAGTAGACCTTTTTTACCTCTTTATATGAATCACCAAGCTTGATATATTCGCTTATAAGCTTAGATGTTCCATAGAGCATTCTATGAAAATAGTCATTTTCGCTATCGTGCTGAAGTTCAATCAAAATCAATCTATCTCTATCATCTTTAGCCAATAAATCAACTCTATTAAATTTATTCTCTCTATCTTCTTGATTTGCTTCACTCTCTATTATTTGAGATATTTTTATATCAAAGCCAAATAGCTCCGATAAAAATCCCTCTAGAATATCAAAGTTTGTTTTCTCTCTAAGTATCCTTTTCATTGCCCAATCAAAGCTAACTAACTGCCTAGCCATATTATCCCCTTTACTCTATCGCTTTGTAATTTTCAAAAGAAAAATCTCTCTTGATACATTTGACATTTTGCTTCAAATCTCTATGGAGAAAGTGAGTATAACCATTGTAAAAGTTCACTCCATAGATATAGTCACTATCGCTACTATCAACTTCACTACTCCAATAAGAGTCTCTATCAGATTTAAAAAATTGGTGAATAAAGCTATCGTTTATTTTAGTCTCTATATTGTCAAAATACCAGCTAACCCAACTCTGCTCATATTTTTTATCTTCTCCTGAATCTAATCCATAAAAAGATGAAGCCAAAGACTCTAACTCCAATCTAGTAGGCAACTCCCAATCATCAAATCCAGCTAAATCTAAATTTTCGCAATAGAGTTTAGCCTCTGCAAAACTTAGCTTTTGAGTGCTATTTCTAGTATCTGATATATTTTGATAGAGGGCTTCTGTGCCATCATCAAGTTTTAAAAAGTAGCTAGATTCTTGGACAGTTTTGTGAGTTTTCATCACACTCTAAAAGCTTTGTAATACTGCCTTTACTCTTGCCTTTTTTAAATCTCTTTTTAGCTAAAAGCTCCTCACCACACTCTTGCCCACTTATATCTATCATCTCTTCTGTAATATAGTCATAACTACAAGGAGGGGTATCATCTTTTGTTATTTTTGTAGTTATTGAGTTAAATATCTCTTGGAAGTTTTGCTCAAATTGATTTGTTATAAATTTTGATTCAATACAGAGCATATTCTCATCATTATTATCTTTGGCATTTTTTGACCAGTTTGTACTACCAAAGCAGACCGTTGGATTACTTTTTGGAGCATTTTCTTTATTTAGATTCAGTGTATCTATTAGCATAGTTTTTGTATGTAGGATTATTTTAGGGTTATAGATAGCTGTATCTTTTTTGCTTTTGAGAGCTTAAATGTTTACTATAGTATGAAAATAGGCTTGAGTTTATAACCCCTTTTACATCTAGTTTTGAGTTTTTTGCCAAGATAGAGCTAATTAACTCTTTATCAGTTAGAGCAAATGTCAAAAAATGAACACTATGGTTAGCCCCTTTTACAAGCTTATTAAGATAATTTATCGCATCAGTTTTTGGCGAAAAGATAGTAGTTATATTAATATCTTCATTTTTATATCTACACTTTACCTCTTTTGATGTTGAAGCAATTTTTTGTTTAGAAAACGAGCCACTCCACATAGTCTCAAACTCTTTTGTATAGATATTTGCTAAAGAGTGGTTTTTTATAAATATTAAGTTTTGAATATTATCATATGTTCCACTATCTGTATAATTCCAGCTACCAGTTCCAACTAGCTTCTTATCTATGATAATAAATTTATTATGCATAAGAGAGCCTTTTTTTGGACTTTTAGCATATCTAACTCCTTCTATTTGATACTCTCTGCTTATACTCTCTTTTGCTTGATTTAATAAAACTTCAATATTATCATCTGCAGTTGATAAATCCCCATCAAATCCTTTTACTAAAGCATCAATAACTCTTTTATCTTTTATCTTCTCTAAATATTTATCTTCGTGAGCACTAGTAACTACTCTAACCTCAACCCCTCTTTTTTTAGCATTTAGCAAGGCTATTTTTATTTTCTCTACATTCCAAATCTCATAAATAGCTAAATCTATACTACTCTTAACACTCTCTAAGCGACTAACGAGAGCTATTATAAAATCATCTCTATACTCTCTAAAGTTTGTACCAATAGCATAGTTTTTATGCTTTTTATATTTCTCATTGAAATATAGTTGTATCTTACACTCATCTTCTAACAACTCCTCCTCAACTTTTTCAACATTTGTACTATTAACTGCATCTAACCCTTTCATATAGACAGAAGTAAAAAAACATCTATGTCTATTTTTTTCTAAATCCTCATCGCTTAAAGTGTAATCTACCTCTATTTTTGAGCTAGTGCTACTATCTGCTCTTAAGACTTTTACAAGCTCCCATCTATTTGCACTAGAGTTATTATTTGTCGGAATAGCAGGACAAGTATCATCATTTTCTAAAGTTGATGCATATACAGTAAACATAGCACTACTCTTTTCAAGGTAATCAATCTTATCAACACTTAATAGAAGTTTTTTTCTATCTTTATCTTTTTGATAAGTTATAGTTGGAACTCCAAGCTTTGGGATAGTCTCTATAATTATATTTTGCTCTAGCTCTCTTTTTTTATTATCACTATCTATATATTTAAAAAGAAGTTTATAGCCAAACACTCTACTCTTTTTGATAAGAGAGTCAAGTTTTTCTGTATTAATAGTTACTTTAAATGTTGTACCATTTTTATTGACTTTTGAGTTAGTTTTGGTGTTAAAATCGATAGCATCTTTATAAGTAGCATAGCTTGAATCATCTAAGTTATATTCTCTTTTTACTTTTGAGTCCAACTCTTGCAAAGCAACACTCCAGCTTTTTACTTTTTTATCACTATTGCTATTTTTTAGAGTATATATAAACTCAATCTCTCTATCACTACCTTCTACTCTAGAAATATCTTTAAAAGATGTGATTACTCTTTTCACTCCATTATCTGTGTTATACTCTTTAGCTCTGACAATTAGCTTTGCAACATCTTTACTTGAAGCTACCTTTTTAATACTTTTACTTTTTTTCTTTGTAAGTAAACTATCATTTACTTTATTTTCTTTTTTTCTAAGCTCATCACTATCTAAAATATCTTTTAATTTATCTACAAGTTTTGATTGCCAAAAGCCAAGCTCACTAATTTCACTAGAAGTATCTATACCCCAACCTAAATCCTTATAAAAGTATAAATCCCAATAATCATCAATGCCTAAATTATCTTTTTGTAATTTAGCTTCTACTATCAACTCTGATATAAAATCTACATTAGGTCCAATTACACTATAAAAGAGAAGCTTTGGTGTAAATTTGAAATAAGCCCCAACAAGTCCCTCTAGAGCTACTCTATACTCACTATCAAAACTATTTTTTATATCAAATATTGGCTCTAAATTTCCATCATAATAGACACCAGCTTTTAAACTCTGCGAAGCATCAAAATCTATTTCTAAAACAGGTTTAATAATAACAGGAACAGGACCTACCATAAATTTTATGGCTGTAGATGAAATTTTTCCAATAATCTTCTCATCACTTAATTCAGCAGATGACTCATAACTCAATGTAAAGTCTTCACTCAATGTAAGAGTCGGTGCAACTCTTAAGTAAGCGAGGGAAAGACCATTCATATTCAAAACAAAATCATTAATTAAACTAAGAGTTATCTCTCCATCTATAGTAACACTTGAACTGCCACCTAAAGGTAAACTTTCATTAAAAGTCATTTTGTTACCATTTATATCCACTTTTCTACTATCTCGCTCAGCCTCTAAGCCATAATAGTCTCTAAAATCTCTTCTTTTATCTCCAAAAACTAAAGTTATATTTTTTGAATTTTTATCTTTTGGCTTGATAATATTAAAATATGGCTCTTTACCTAAACTTCTAGCTCTTTGTCTATCCTCAACAATAGCCTCTTCATCTATCATTTGATGTCTTAACTCTTCACTAAACTCTATTGTAGCTTGAGAAAAGAGAGAGAATAAATCAACATCGCTACTCTTTAAAATTATATTATTACTATCTAAAAACTCTATATCTACTATCTTTTTTAAAAATCCATTATCACTTGAGCTTACAATAACATCAGAGACTTTTAAACTCTCTATCAAATGTATGTTCTCATCACTTACACTAATTAAAACAGTTCCATTATTCTCCCCACTCTCTCCCCAGCTAGTTACATCAACAATATTTACATCATCTTTAATTTTTACCTCTTTATAGGCAAAAGTAGGAGATATATCTCTATCTCGGCTCATACTCACTATACACTTTTTACTCTCATCAAAATCGCTATTAATTAAATTTTTGCTAGTTCCTAATAGATTCCAACTAGTTAAACCTGCTAAATCCAAATCATAGCTATCGCCCTCAAAGCTATAACTCTTATCTATATTTGAATTTATCCAATAGCCAAGTTTGGGTTTTAGCTCAGCTGGATTAATCCAAGCACTATTTTCATAACTCCAAATATCTTTATAATCAAAATTTGAGCTAAAGATATTTTGACTTATTGGATTTGCTATTAAATTCCAACCCTTTTTTATAGTTAAAGTTTTTAAATCTAAGCTTTCACAAGAGTTATCAATTTCGCAATTTGTTGGAAAACCTAATTTATCTTCTTCGCCTAGGACTGAACAACCTAAAACAAAATCACCTGTAAGATTACTCTTTTCACAATCATTTGATAAAATTGGTGTTGGTGTTACTTCTTCACAATCTATTATTGGATTTCCAAAAGGGTCTGTTCCACAGTTAGCAATATTTTCACTTTCACAAAAAACATTACCTGTCAAAATATTTTTACTACACCCATCTGGTAAAGGTGTCTCTGTTGGTGTTTTACAATCTGTTATTGGATTTCCAAAAGGGTCTGTTCCACAGTTAGTAATATTTTCACTTTCACAAAAAACATTACCTGTCAAAATATTTTTACTACACCCATCTGGTAAAGGTGTCTCTGTTGGTGTTTTACAATCTGTT
>Ga0193959_1000224_pt1 | contig 23164 bp, 20 predicted proteins | sample FB_2_MG_FD_140333 | JGI IMG/M metagenome (GOLD analysis project Ga0193959, IMG submission 140333) | Microbial mat bacterial communities from the Broadkill River, Lewes, Delaware, United States - FB_2_MG | ecosystem: Environmental > Aquatic > Freshwater > River > Microbial mats | place: USA... | reverse complement strand
TTAACATTAGAATAGTCGCTTATTCCACAATCATTTACACTTTTAACTCGCCAGTAATAAACCGTACTGTAATCTAATCCTAAGACATTGTATGAATTAATTAGAGTAGTTTCGGATAAAACTATTGTATTAAAACTAGGATCTAAAGCTATATCAATGTCATAACTAGAGGCATTAATGTCTTCTTGCCACGTAAAAATGCTATTAACATCTACAGTGGTTTCATTATTCTCTGGAAATTGAAGCGAAGGTGCTAATAAATTAACATCATAGAGTTCTAATGTAATTATGGAGTTCTTTTGTGCAGAATCTGAAGTTCCGTTTATTGTTATATCATAAGAACCATTAGCAACTAACGCCGTATTACTTATAGTAATTTGTATATTAGTATTGTTACCTGATGCAGACGGTTGGCTAAAAGTAGCTGTTACACCTGCCGGAAGATTTAATGCTGAAAAAACAGTAGTTTCATTAAATCCTAGAAAGGTGTTATATGTAAAATTATAAACGGCATCGTTTGGTTTACAAACCGTCATATTTGATTCTGTAAAATTCATTACAAATTCAGATGCTTGTACTTCAAAATTAGAACTATTAATAGCATAAAAAATACTGTTTGCACCTCTAACCATAACTCTTGCCTCTGTTGTGGTTGGAACGTTTGGAATATTAATAATTTCTGACCCATCATTTGCTATCCCAGTTGCTATTGTGTAAGGATATGTAAAACCTCCATCAATAGATAAGAAAATATCAACTTCAGTAGCATTTACAGGAGCCACATTTGTATTAGCAACATCCCAAGTAACTGTTGTATTTTCTCCTACATTCCATACTTCGTTTGTCGTTTGAGACGTTACAATAAAAGGGCCTGCCGTATCGGTAACAGTAACTGTCATTTCATCTGAAGCGGTTTGTCCTACACTTGGATTATTATCTCTAACGGTAAGAACAAAATCCATTGTTCTTGCTACAGAAGGTACAACCTCCCAAGTTGGTGTTAAGTTACCATTAACGACATCTGATAATTGTGGCATATAACGGTTAGGACTTTCTACAGGAAGCTTTGAACGAAACATAGGGCCAAATTGCCTTGTTGGTTGTGGAGTATCACTACTAAAAGGGTTTTCTGGATCGTTTTCTTCCCAACAAAATGAAATTTGGTCTCCTTCAGGATCACTTCCTGTGCCTTCTAAAATAAATGCTGTTGACATAGGAATCGTAAAATCGTTACCTGCGCTAACAATAGGAGCAGTATTAGTTAATCCTGTAAGTTGTGCACAAGAACTATCATTTATAGTCCACTGCGCAACATCTCTAATATCTACATAATTAAAATAATCATCCGGATTATCTTGTACGCTAGGTGAACAGATACCAGCATATCCCATTATAGAACTCCCACTACCTGGTTCTACTTCTTGAAGTTCATTAGAACTTCTACAATTTAAGGTACTTTGCACATGCCAGCCACCATATTGATGTCCAAACTCATGACTTGCAATTAAATTAAAATGATCAGAATTAGGGTTGCTATGTACTGTATATGCACTTCCTTTAGAACCTGTTGTACATACACAAGCAATACAACCTGCGTTTCCGTATATAGAACCTTCATAGGCAAATAAATGACCTATATCATAATTAGAATCACCAATAATTGTATCTATTGTATTTTGAATTATTAAATTATCAACATTGTAAGGATCTGTAAAAGTATCTAAGAAAATTATCGCATCATTATTTGAAATTAACTGCATAGTCACTCCAAAATCTCTTTCAAAAATACCATTGATTCTCGTTAACGATTGGTTTATTGCAGCTAACACCTTTCCTTTTCGTTCTTCATCTGTTGTTTCAAAACCATCAAGATAGAATTGCGAATATTCTCCAGTTGTTGATATAGCCGCTCTGTAAAGTCTTAAATGACTATCATTTGCATTTCTATTTGTTAAACCAGATGATGTTATTTCTCTTCTTGCCGATTCTATGGTGGTACATTCAAAATCTGAACTTGACTCATCCAATTCATTTCTTGAAAAAACAGCATAAACACCATTATTATAATCTAATGGCTTTATAAGTGTTGTTGGTCTATCGAGATTAAAAATAGAAACGGATAATCCTAATGAAGGTGAATAACTAATACGCGCAGTAGCCCCATTATTTATACCTTTTCCAATATATGCTTTTATTTGAGGATATTTTGCTTCTAGTTCTGGATGAAAATTTGAAGCTTCAAATAGTTGATAGCTATTTAATTCTCCTTTTTCATTAGGTAAAGAAATCACTATTTGAGATCTTTTTTGTGTTAAGCGGTTAGGAGCCTTTTTAAAAAAATTAAGCAGAGATGCAGTATTTAAATTAAACTCTATATGCTCTAAAGGAACTTCATCTTTTGTAATATTTGAGTGTTTTGTTACGGTTTGAAACCAATAAGAATCTTGTGCGCTTATATTTATAGATAATACTATAAATACTATAAAAGCGAAGTAGTTTTTAGACATAAAAGTAGGAAAGGTTAGAATGGTGCGATTTAGTTTTCTCTCAAATATAGATGCTTTTGAAATAAAATGCTTTCAAAAAAAGTTTATTAGACGAAATGCTTTATAAACAGACCATGTGCATCTTTTATATACATTACCTTATAATTTAATAACTTACAAGGCCTAAGCACTACCTGTAGCTGTTAATTTATATCTATAATTGTCCTATGAGTTACAAATTAATCCCTAATAAGCACACCTTAGAGCTAATAAAAGCATTAATATGTGTATAAATTCGCATCAAATAGATGTGGTTTTCTATTTTTGCTAAATCGGATTTATATAAATGAGCTTTAAATATTCAAAAAAAGATAAATTAAAAAGCAAAAAGCTAATCGAACAGCTTTTTACAGAAGGAAAAGCAGTAACAGCTTACCCACTAAAATTGGTATATCTTAAAACCGAATTTGAAGATGGATCTCAACTTAAAACAGGTGTTTCTGTAAGTAAGCGTTTGCACAAAACAGCGGTTTCTAGAAACCAAATAAAACGTTTGTTACGCGAAGCTTACAGACTTAATAAACCATTATATTTTAACAATAGTTCTGCGTCTTTTGCGTTTATGATTTTGTACCTTAGTAAAGATGGAACAACTTTTGATAAACTAAATGATAGTATAAAATTATTGTTTAGGAAATTTACCGACAAAACTTCTAACAAATGAAAAAACTCCTACATAAAAAAATAATACTTCCAGTGTTGGCTGTGCTTATATTTACTAGCACTACAGCATTTAAAAACGATTTTTTTGAAATTGCTAAGCAAATAGAAATATTTACAACGCTTTTTAAAGAAATTAACATGAATTATGTAGATGATACTAATCCTGGCGACTTAATGGATACAGCCATTAAAAGCATGTTAGACGATTTAGATCCTTATACACAATTTTACAACGAACAAGATGTCGAGGCCTCTAGAATTAATAATGCAGGCGATTACACAGGTATTGGAGCAAAAGTATTAACCTTAAAAGATAAATTGGTAATCGTTGAACCTTACCAAGGTTATGCTGCAGATAAAGCTGGTCTTAAAGCTGGTGATGAAATTATTAAAGTAGATAAAGTTGCCGTAGCAGATTTTAAAGAAGATGCTGCAAATTTATTGCAAGGAGCTTCAGGTACTGAAGTTTCTTTAGTTTATAAACGTCAAGGAAAAACTAATACGGTAAAAATTATTAGAGAATCTTTAGAAATTAAAGCAGTCCCACACTACGCTATGGTAGATGAAAAAACGGGTTATGTTGTGTTAAGAAAATTTAATGATAAAGCGTCTTCCGAAACAATTAGAGCCATTAAAGCATTAAAAAACCAAGGAGCTACACAGTTAATTTTAGATTTAAGAGGAAATCCTGGTGGTTTACTTCACGAGGCTGTTAACGTGACTAATATTTTTGTTCCTAAAGATCAGTTGGTGGTAACAACTAAATCTAAAGTAAAAAAATATAATAAAACTTATTATACCAAACGCGAACCTATTGATACACAAATTCCATTAGTGGTTTTAACAGACGGAAGAAGTGCTTCTGCAAGTGAAATTGTATCTGGTGCTTTACAAGATATGGATCGTGCTGTGGTAGTTGGTACAAGAAGCTTTGGAAAAGGTCTTGTACAACGTCCAAAACCACTAACGTATGGTACACAAATGAAGATTACTATTTCTAGATATTATACTCCATCTGGCCGTTGTATTCAAGCATTAGATTATTGGAATAGAGATGAAAATGGAAAAGCTACAAGAACTCAAAAAGAAAATTACAATGCCTTTAAAACTAAAAATGGACGCGATGTTTTTGACGGTGGAGGTGTACAACCTGATATTGAAGTAGAATTTGCAAAACAAACACCAATTACTAAAGCAATATCAAATGAAAATTTAGTATTCAACTTTGCAACCAATTATTATTACAACAATAAAGTTGAAAATCTAAACAGCTTTGAATTTTCCGATTCTGACTTCAAAAAATTTAAAAACTATATAAAAACAAGTGGTTTCAATTTTGAAACTAAAACTGAAAAAGCCTTAACAAATGCCATTAACGTAGCAAAAGAAGAAGAGCTTGATGCTGTAATTACATCAGAATATGCTAACTTAACTAAAGCATTACAAGCCTATAAATCTAATGCTATTGATGAAAACAAAACGCAATTAAAATCATTACTTACAGACGAAATTATTAAACGTTATTTCTACAGTGAAGGTTTATATACCTATTACACTGCTCACAATGCTGAAATTAAAAAAGCCATAAATATTCTTAATAATCCGCTACAATACGCAAGTATTTTGAGATAGAAATTTATTTTTTTTATATTTAACATCATAAATGTTTTCTGTAAGTAAGAAAATTATAATAAAATGAGACCCCTAATTATCCTTTTATGCCTATGCTTTCAATTCTCTTTTTCTCAAAAAGAAATGAAGCACGAGGTTTATTTTGAAACTGATCAACACGATATACCAGAAACAGAACACAGTAGGTTATTACTTTTTCTATCTACAATTGAAGATATTGATATAGAAAAAGTTACAATTTATGGTTTTACAGATGATAGAGGTAGTGATAATTATAATCTCGTCTTATCTCAAAATCGTGCAGATGCCATAAAAGAAGTGTTTTCTAATAACGAATTTGATGAGTCTAAAATGACCAATGTTGATGGAAAAGGTAAAATTTTAGTCAATATTATTCGTGAAGATGACCTTAATAAAATACGAGGTTTAAATCGTAAAGTTGAAATCATTGTTACTCCTGTCTATCCTCCAAAGGAAAAAGAAGAAAAGCCTGAAAAAAATAATCCAGAAGACTTGTTAAAAGGAGATTTAAAAGAAGGAGATAAAATATTACTTGACAATTTACTATTTAGAACAGGCTATAGTTATTTAACAAAAGACTCGAAAAAAGTACTAGATAAAATTGCTGAAATATTAGCAGAACGTACTAACATTTACTTTACTATTGAAGGCCATGTATGTTGTACTCAAGGTAATAGAGATGCTGTAGATAGAAAAACAAAAAAACGTAATCTTTCTGTTGCGCGCGCTAAGTATATTTATGATTATTTAGCAGACAAAGGAGTAAAACATTACCGAATGAAATATGTTGGTATGCGACGTAAAGCTCCTTTGGGTGGTGAGCCTGAGTTAGATAGACGTGTAGAAATCTTAGTAACTAGAATTTACGATAAATAATAGTTTGTTTTCCTTAGTAAATAATTAAGAACGCAACATAGCAATATGAGGAATACCATCTTCGAGATATTCTTCTCCTACTTCCTTAAAATCTAAATTATTATAAAAACGTTTTAAATACGTTTGTGCAGAAATTCTAATGATGGTTTCATTATAATAAGTTTTAATAGCCTCTATAGAAGCGTTCATTATTGTATATCCATATTTATATTGCCGTTCTTTTTGTTCTACTACGACTCTACCAATACTAGCTTCTTTAAAATAATATCCAGGTTTAAAAATTCTTGTATAAGCAACTAATTTTTCATTTTTATAACCTAAAACATGAAGTGCCTTTTGATCTTTACCATCAATGTCTTGATATACACAATCTTGTTCTACTACAAAGACTTCACTTCTTAATTGAAGTAAATCATATAACTCTACTATAGAAAGTTCGTTAAAAGCGCTTATTTTAGTTGTTATCATAGTTAATCTTGTACAATGACCTCTTTAGGGTCTTCTTTATTAAACTCTGGTTGAATGGTAACATGATTAATATTAAATTCATCATGTAAAACAGTTTCAATATCTAGAAGTAAATCATTAAACTCTGTAGTAGAAATGTCTTCTTTTAAGTCTAAATGGGCTTCTAAGTGCAACTCATCGTCACTCAAATTCCAAATATGTACATGATGTAATTTGCTAACTTTTGGTAGTTTATTAACTGTTCTTACAACCGCTTTAATATTAATATTATCTGGTGTAAACAGCATTAGCATTTTAGTAGATGTCTTTAACAAATCGTAACCTACCCAAATTAAATACAATGCAATTAATAAGGTTAGTAAACTATCTACCCAAAACAGTTGATAATATTTCATTAATAAACCACCAATGAGTACAGCTACACTAGCCAACATATCTGTAAGTAAATGCAGATAAGCAGAACGCATATTAATATTATTTTTAGCATCTTTTCTTAATAATAAAACACTAAGACCATTACCTATAATGGCGACAATGGCTAACCAAATAACTAAACCAGATTCTATTTCTTGTGGATTTTTAAAACGTTTTACAGCTTCAAAAATTAAGATTATTGCTACAATAATTAACGTACTAGCATTAATAAAGGCAGCTAAAATTTCGGCACGTTTATAACCAAAAGTTCTATCAATAGATGCTTTTTGCTTCGATAATTTAGCAGCTACATAACTAACTATTAAAGAAATAACATCGCTAAAATTATGTAAAGCATCGCTGAGTAATGAAAGACTACCAGAAACAAAACCACCAATAACTTGAGCTACAGTAATAACAATATTTAGAAGTATTGAAATTAAAAGCTTTTGACCCTTTAAGTCTTTAGAATTATGCGAATGGTTGTGTGAATGACTCATTTAACATGATAATGGAATCTTATCTACACGGTTTTGATGACGACCACCTTCAAATTTAGTTTCTAAAAAGGTATCTACCATTTTTATAGCTTGCGGAATTGATGTAAAACGTGCTGGAATACAAATAATATTAGCATTGTTATGCAAACGTGTTAATTCCGTTATTTCATTTGTCCAACAAACTCCAGCTCTTACATGCTGGTATTTATTAGCTGTCATTGCTACACCATTTGCACTGCCACAAATTAGTATCCCAAAATCTACTTTTTTAGCCTCAACATCTTTTGCTACAGGATGTACAAAATCTGGATAATCTACACTATCTAAAGTGTCTGTTCCATAGTTATTAATAGTATAACCTTTAGCTTCTAAATGCTTTACTATAGCAAATTTATAATCTGGTCCTGCGTGATCGTTTCCTATTGAGATTGTCATGTTGTGTTGAATTAATTTAATACAACAAAGTTACGAATAAAAATAGCCCTATTGTTTTTGCTTTAAGACTTCTTTATAAAATTATCTTTCTCATTTTTTTTGCTATATATCTTAAATATTACACAGTTCCTAAACTATTAGTTTTATTTAGTATATGTATTATATAAAAAAACCTTGAGACATGTCTCAAGGTTTTTTAAGTATATTATTAATAGAGTGGTTATACTATTTTATTAATTTTCTTGTAAAACTACCTTTATCCGTTGTAATTCTTACCAAGTACATACCAGATACTAAATGACTTGTTGCAATATTAGTACTCGTAGATTTTAGAATTAATTTTCCTGAAATATTGTATACACTTACGTCGTTTAGAACATCAGCATTGTTAAGTTTAATTTGTAATTGATCTTTTATTGGATTTGGTCCAACAAACACCTTAGTAGCATCAAATTCTATATCACTTAATGGAGCACTACAGTTTTCTCTATAACTACAAATTGCATCTTTTTGCCAATTAACATAAATACCAGAAACTGAAGTTGCATCTGCTTCATTTGCTACAGTAATACAATCTAAATTTGGAGTATTTAAGGCATTTAAAATATTTAAATTTGTATTTAAACTTACATTTAAATCACTAATTAAAGTGTTATTAACAAATAAGTCAGTTAATGCTATATTATTACTTACGTTTACATTAGTTACCGAAGTAAAAGAAACATCTAAAACAGTTAGTTCTACAAAATCTTCAATACCTGTTAAATCAGCTACACCAGTATTATTTAAATCTACAGAATTTACATGCTTTATATTAGCTGTAGGTACATAATTATCTATTGGTGCTACATCATAACCTTGATCAATTAAATACTGTTCAAAAACATTATCTGGTACATAAGTAAAATTACAGCTTTCACTATAATTACAAGCTTCATCTTTTTCCCATTGTAAATAAATTCCTGTACCTGCATTTGCTGCTGCTTCATCTGCTACAGTAATACAATATAAGTTATCAGTGCTTGTAGTTTTTAAAGTAGTTAAAACACTATTATTACTAACATCTAAACTACTTATTAATGTATTGTAAATAGATAAATAAGTTAAAGACGTATTATTACTTAAATCTAAACTAATTATTGGAGTATCAGAAACACCTAAAACCTCTAAAGACGTATTATTACTTACATCTAAACTATTAATTTCTGTATTAGTAATAAACAAAGTAGTTAATGCTGTATTTGCACTTACATCTAAACTATTTAAAAGTGTATTATCTGCATATAAATTAATTAATGCAGAATTATTACTAACATCTAAACTACTTATTGAAGTATCATAGATATTTAAAGTAGTTAATGCTGTATTTGCACTTACATCTATATTAAGTACTAAAGTACTAGAAATATTTAAATTAGTTAACGCTGCAAAATCTTCTATACCTGTTAAGTCTGTAACATTTTTATCATATAAGTTTACTGTATCTATGTTAGCAATATTAGCTGTTAATACATAATTGTCTAATACGGTATCATAACCTTCGTCTATTAAATATTGTTCAAAAACATCATCTGGGAGATATGTTTGTTGAGAATTAGAAAAGTTTAAAAATAATACACTAAATAAAAACGATAAATAAAATAATTTTAGTTTCATAATTGTAGGTTTTATAAATTAATAAATTTGGAATTTGGTACAATGATATATCAAGTTTTTCTATTTTGTATCAAATTAGTTTTTCATCGATTTTTTAAGCAAAAAAAAACATCAAATCGATAATTTTTGTATTTTATAGCTAGTAAACTACTAGCGTATAATGTGTTATGGAGATTAAAAATTTTAAAGAATAATTAAATTTTTATTAGACTTTTACTAATTATCTTCTAGAAATTCCTTTTTTGGTAAAACTATTTAATAGTTATAAATCTTACTTTTTATAGCTTGTAGAAATAATGGTATTTGAAGTTATTAGAACTCATTTTCACGAAACATATAAAATGATTAATTCTGTTAAATTTTAAAGAATAATTTAATTACTAGCATCTAAATTACTTGGATCTATTAATAATGCTACTCATTATATAAGTATATAAAGTTCTATTCTAAACTTAATCTATTAAATACCACTCAAAAACATTATCTAGTATTTAGGTTTGTTAATAGTTATGATAACATATCTTATAACTTGTTAATAAGTGTTCACAAGTCTTTAAAACTAAAATTAGGTTTATTCATTAATTTTTTCAAACAAAAATAGAGATGAGATAACCAAATAAGTTAGTTGTTTTTTTCGCCGAAGTTATTAAACATCATTTGTAGTGAAATGAACAAGATTTTAAAATAAACATATCAGTCATTTCTATTAACATTCGTTATTAACAGTTGTTAATAGCTTTTTAATTTAGCTTAAAAATGAAGCGTTTAGATGTAAACTTAATGTTAACTAAAATGTTGTAAAATGTAAATTACGATTAATCAAAATAAAACTTCAAAAAGTTATACTAGCTATTAACAGACTATAATAACCATTATTTTATTTTTTAAATTTTAAAAGAAAAATGATAATATGTATATATATGTTGATAACATCGTTTTTTAGCAATAATGACTAATTATTAGAATTAAAAATCTAATAGATTTATACTTCTTAGATTTTCTTGTTTTGAAAAATAAATTTCCAACGTTTAAATTATCGCTATTTAAAAGTGTTTACTAAATACGTTAAAAATAAACTTCTGGTTTATATGCAGTAGAAATAGAAACTACCTAAAGAAAAAGGCGATAAAAAGTTGATTATAGACTAGTTTTAATACTATACTTTTAAAGCAAAGCTCTGTGAAATTTACAGTGCTTTTCCATTAATTTAACGTTCTATAAACATCATTAAAAAATTAAAACGTAACTTTGTAGCAAACTTAATAACCTCTCTTCGCCTTAATTAAGTTTTAAATTAGAATTCCTATCACTTATAGGAAATGAATATGATTACAAATTAAATGACAAAAAAGAAACACAGGAAACCTTCACATAACAAGATTTCCAACCTTACAAATACAATTCTTAGTATTTTAAAAAAAGAAAGAAACTCAACTTTTAACTATAAACAAATTGCAGCTAAACTAGGCGTTAATGATGCTAGTAGTCGCAACCAAATTATAAAGAAACTTCAACAACTTAAAGCAAAACAAGAGATTGAAGAAGTAGAACGTGGTAAATTTAAAGCTATAGTAAATACAGAATATCATACAGGTATTTTAGATTTAGCAGCTAAAGGAAACGGTTATATTATTTGCGATGATTTTGAAGAAGATATCTTCATCGCTTCAAACAATATTAATAAAGCTTTAAATGGAGACGAAGTAGAGTTCTATGCCTATAAACGAAAACATAGAGGCAAACAAGAAGGAGAAATTACTAACATTATAAAACGTGCAAAAACGGAATATGTTGGTACCATTCAAATTCATGAGAAAAAGAATTTTGCCTTTGTTGTAGCAGATAGCAATAAAATGTATACCGATATTTTTGTACCTATCAATAAAATTAATAAAGCCGAAGATGGTGATAAAGTATTGGTTGCTCTAGAAGATTGGCCAGAAAAATCAGATTCACCAAACGGTAAAGTTATTGAAGTACTTGGTAAACCAGGTGAACATGGTACTGAGATTAACTCTATTATGGCAGAATATGGATTACCAATGGAGTTTCCGCACGAAGTTGAAGCATATGCTAACAATATTGATTTAGAAATTAAACCTGAAGAAATAGCAAAACGTCGCGATATGCGTAAAGATTTAACCTTTACCATAGACCCTAAAGACGCTAAAGATTTTGATGATGCCTTATCCTTTAAAGTTCTAGATAATGGCTTATATGAGATTGGAATTCATATTGCAGACGTTTCTCACTATTTACAACCCGGAACGGTTTTAGATGATGAAGCTTACGAGCGTGCAACCTCTATTTATTTAGTAGATAGAGTAGTGCCTATGTTGCCAGAAGTTTTATCTAATGGAGCGTGTTCATTACGTCCACACGAAGAAAAATATACCTTTTCTGCAGTGTTTCAAATGAATGATAAATGCGAAATTAAAAACGAGTGGTTTGGTAGAACCGTAACCTACTCTGATGCGCGTTTTGCATACGAAGAAGCACAAGCTATTATTGAAAATAATGCAACAATTAATGAAGTTGATGTATTAAAACACAAAGAAAAAATTGATACAACTATTCCTGCTGAAGTATCGTTAACTGGAGAAGAATACCAAACTTCTGTAGAAGTAGCTCAAGCTACAATTAAAATGAACCAGCTGGCACGTAAAATGCGAAATGCACGTATGCGAGATGGTGCTATTTCTTTTGATAAGGTCGAAGTAAAATTCGATTTAGATGAAGAAGCAAATCCAGTAGGAGTATTTTTTAAGACCAGTAAGGATGCTAATAAAATGATTGAAGAGTTCATGTTATTAGCGAACAGAAAGGTGTCAGAATTTGTTGGAAAACAAAAGAAAACCTTTGTGTATCGTGTGCATGATGAACCAGATGAATCAAAATTAGCTCAGCTTCAAACTATTGTAGCGCGTTTTGGACATAAATTAAATTTTAAAGATAAAGGAAGTATTGCATCATCTTTAAATAACTTACTAAAAGATGTTGTTGGTAAAAAAGAACAAAATTTAGTAGATACACTTACTATAAGAACCATGTCTAAAGCCGAATATACCACACATAATATTGGTCATTACGGTTTGGCATTCGATTATTACAGTCACTTTACATCGCCAATTCGTCGTTATCCAGATGTGATGGCACATCGTTTATTACAACAGTATTTGGATGGCGAAAAATCTGCTAACGAAGAGATTTACGAAGAACGTTGTAAACATTCTAGTAATATGGAATATTTAGCTACAAAAGCAGAACGTGATTCTATTAAGTATATGCAAATTCGTTTTATGCAAGATCATCAAGACGAAGAGTTTTTAGGTGTAATTTCTGGAGTTACTGATTGGGGCATTTATATAGAAATAATTTCTAATAAATGTGAAGGTATGGTTAGTGTAAGGGATATGAAAGATGATCATTACCAATTTGATCAAGATCAATATGCTATGATTGGTAATAAATCAAAAACCATGTATCAACTCGGAGATGAAGTAATTGTAAAAGTTAAAAATGCAGATTTAACTAAAAAGCATTTAGATTTTTATATGGTTGGCAAACCAGAAATAAGCAATGAATAATTACAATTTTATACTGTTATGAAGAGGTTTTAAAAACTCATTAAAAACAATTAGAATTGTAACTTTACAGTATAAAACGTACTATTAAGAAAAATATTCAAATTATGATCCTGACCACAACCAATTCAATAGAAAACCATAACATAATAGATTACTTAGGCATAGTAACAGGAGTTGCAATTAATAAAGAAGCTATTTCAATGGGTTTTAGTATGTCTAAGTATTATACCAAACTGCAAAATAACATAGAAACTGTAAAAGAAGAAGCATTTCAAAGTTTACAAAATAATGCTGCAAAATTAAAAGCCAATGCAGTTGTTGGAATAAAAATAGAAATTGAACTCACAGCAAGTAATTATGCTATGGTTTCTGTAACAGGAACTGCTGTAAAAGTTGCCGTTTAATTATGCAAACAAGTACAAAAGCTAGTATTTATGTTTTCCTAATATTCTTAATCACTTATTTAATTTTAAGGTTTGGAATTCAAATGCTATTCGAAGATATTAACATCTATTTATTAACAGCTATTTCGGCTATATTAACTTTAATTTTATCACCACAAAGACGTATTGTAAGAAAGCGTTCTGGTGATGAAATTCAATTGAAATGGATATTTAGTAATAAGGTAATTGTCTTGAAATAAAATATTTAAGCACCTTCCTATATTTTTCGTTTAACCATTTATACCGTTTTACAAGGTGATGGACTAAAAACGTATGTAATATCAGTTGAGTTTCTTACATTTGTGTAAACCGCAAGTTTTACATGTTAGACGATATCTTAACAGCCATTCCCTTCGGAATAATCTTAGCCTTTACCATTGGTCCTGTGTTTTTTGTTTTATTAGAAACCAGTGTTACTAAGGGGTTTAGAAGCGCTATTGTATTTGATCTTGGTGTTATTTTTGCAGATATTGTTTTTATCCTCGTTATTTTTAAAAGTACAGATACCCTTTTAGATAAAATAAAAGACGATCCAAAATTATTGGTTTTTGGAGGAACTTTATTAGTTATTTACGGACTCATTAGTTTTGTAAAAACTTCAAAATCATTCCGATCTATAGTTAGAGAACATCACAAAATTGTACTTCCCAAGAAAGATTATGGTAAGCTCTTTATTAAAGGTTTTCTGCTCAATTTTATTAATATTGGTGTACTGTTAGGTTGGTTAGGTTTTATTGTTATTGGGACATCTATTACAACTTCAGATAATGGAGTTACCATATTTATTGTAACCATGTTAGTGTCTTATTTTTTAGCAGATCTTTTTAAGATTGCAGCTGCAAAACGTTTAAAAAGTAAATTAACACCTAGACGTATTTTTAAGACTAAAAAAATTGTATCTCTAATTATTTTAATTTTTGGTATTATACTTCTAAGTCAAGGCTTATTTCCAGAGCTTTATGAGAAAAGTATGGAACAAATTGAAAAGGTTAATCCTATAGATTAAGCATTTCCACAGATTTTGTTGGTGTATAAAATAAGTACTAAAGCTATTTTATAATATTATTAGTAAATTCAACGCCATTGTATTTCTGTTTTCTACTAATTCTTGGAATAAAATTAACCTCAATAGATATAATAAAGGCATCACACAATCCATCAATTATTTTACAACAGATGCTACTATTATTAAAGCGTATGAAATCGATGAAAATAAGCTACTTCAAAATGCCAACACAAAAGCAGCATTAGTTAAGAATAGCAATCATGTACCTAAAGTATTTTCATTTTTTTCGCTGTTGTTTATAAACACTCAAACGAAACTCATAGAAATTAAATTATCGTTTTGGAACTATCTTAATGTTGTAAAAAATAGCTGGCATGAGCTATCATCCTTCAAAAGGATGGTTTATAGTTTTTTAATAGGAGTCCTAATACTTGGGTATTTACTCATAAAAGTACTATCTATCCTGTTTAATGCGCTAACGCTTAGTATTAATTCATTTACAACCTTAGGTTTTGGGGAAATTCCTATTAAAGGAATCGGTAGATATTTAGCCATAGTAGAAGGCTTTATTGGTTGGATCTTTCTAACCTTATTCAGTGTGACTTTAATCTCTCAAATATTAAGTTAGATTAGTAAAACACCTTATAGAAGTTGAAGGTGTTTTGAGGTCATTAAAACGTTAGAATTCGAACCTCGTATCTATTAATCTAAGTTTCCTACTAAATTATAAATAGAAACGTCTCAACATAAATAGAAGGCTTTTTGAGGTCACTAAAGGTTAGGATTCGAATCGCGTATCTATTAATCTAAATTTTTTTAAAATTTAAAAATAAAAAAAGCTTCTAAGAAAACTTAGAAGCTTTTTGAGGTGTCGAGCGGATTCGAACCGCTGTAGATGGTGTTGCAGACCACTGCCTAGCCACTCGGCCACGACACCCTTTTTTTCCTTTGAAAAAGGAATCTCATCAATTTAAATTTGATTTAACGAGAGCGCAAATATAAAAATTATATATGTTTTAGCCTAAATAGCTTTACTTTTTTCGCTTCTGGCTCATTTTTATTGTAACCATTTCAACGTCACCACCTATTGGCGGATTAATTTTACTCACAGCAACTGTAGCTTTGGTAATTAATGCTTCTTCATTAAAAACACGATTCAAAATACGCTTAGCAACCGTTTCTAAAAGCTTAGATGGTTTAGCCATTTCTTCCCTCACAATTTTATTCAGTAATACATAATCTACAGTATCATTCAATTCATCAGATGCTGCGGAGGTTTGTAAATTAGCCTTTACTTCAATATCTACTCTGTAATCACTACCAATAGCGGTTTCTTCTTTTAAACAGCCATGATTAGCAAATACTCTTATATTTTCAACTTTTATAATTCCCATAAAGCAAAAATAATATAAAAGATAATAGAGCGAAGCAGTCTTTACGCTTTTCTAATTCGTAAACAAATCAAAAATATTACTCAATGCACCAGTTTTAGCTTTATAGAATTCAGTATACGTGCACTTTTTACAAGTAACAGATGTAAATTTTTTGTTTTAAATATCAAAGATATTTGAAAACGTGTCACCAGTGCTTCTCAATTGCTCTACTGTACAAGTAGTATTATGACATTTCGGACATTTGTAATTCATAATGGTATTAGATTTTTGATTTATACTATCATTATAAAAACATAAATAAATGTTACAATTTGTTTAATTTTACCACCTGGAATAATGATGTTGAGAATTTTAGCTGTATAAGGGTTTTACCTAACAGCTAATACTTAACAGCTAACACCTAAATAATGTCAGAAGAAACAAAGTCACTCAATTTTATTGAGCATATTATAGAAGAAGATTTAGCCAACGGTTTGTCAAAAGATAAATTGCGCTTTCGTTTTCCACCAGAGCCAAATGGGTATTTACACATTGGTCATACCAAAGCTATTGGTATTAGTTTTGGGTTAGGAGAGAAGTACAACGCACCTGTAAATTTAAGGTTCGATGATACCAATCCTGCCAAAGAAGAACAAGAATATGTAGATGCTATTAAAAAGGATGTCGCTTGGTTAGGTTATCAATGGGAAAATGAATTGTATTCTTCAGATTATTTTCAACAATTATACGATTGGGCAGTACAATTAATTAAAGATGGAAAGGCCTATGTAGATAGCCAGTCGTCTGAAGCTATGGCAGAACAAAAAGGGACACCAACACAACCTGGTATAGATGGTCCATACAGAAATCGTTCTGTTGAAGAAAATTTAGACCTTTTTGAACGTATGAAAAATGGTGAGTTTGAAGAAGGTGCACATATTCTGCGTGCAAAAATAGACATGCAACATCCTAACATGTTAATGCGTGATCCTATTATGTATCGTGTTTTAAAGAAACATCATCACCGTACAGGTAATGATTGGTGTATTTATCCTATGTACGATTGGACACATGGAGAAAGCGATTATATAGAGCAAGTATCTCACAGTTTGTGTTCTTTAGAATTTAAGCCACATAGAGAACTTTATAACTGGTTTAAAGAGCATATCTATAACTATGCTTCAGATACGCTTCCAATGTTACCTAAACAACGCGAATTTGCACGTCTTAACCTTAGTTATACTATAATGAGTAAGCGTAAATTACTTAAATTAGTAGAAGAAGGTATTGTGTCTGGTTGGGATGATCCGCGAATGCCTACGATTTCAGGTTTACGTCGTAGAGGTTATACCCCAAATTCTATTAGAAAATTTATAGAAAAAGTTGGTGTAGCTAAACGCGAAAATGTCATTGATGTCTCGCTTTTAGAATTCTGTATTCGCGAAGATTTAAACAAAACAGCCAATCGTGTAATGGCGGTTTTAGATCCTATAAAAGTAGTGATCACTAATTATCCTGAAGATAAAGAGGAATGGTTAGAAGCTGAAAATAATCAAGAAGATGATTCAGCAGGCTATAGAAAAGTACCATTTTCTAGAGAAGTTTATATAGAACGAGACGATTTTAAAGAAGAAGCCGGAAACAAGTATTTTAGGTTAAAACTTGGAGGAGAAGTCCGATTAAAAAATGCTTATATCATTAAAGCGAATGATGTGGTAAAAGATCAAAATGGAGCTATTCTTGAAGTGCATTGTACCTATGATGAAGATACATCTAAAAAGGTTAAAGGAACCTTACATTGGGTGTCTATAAAGCATGCTATTATAGCCGAAATTAGAGAGTATGATCGTTTGTTTAGTCATGAATCTCCTGATAGTGATAAAGACAAAGATTTTATGGAATTTATAAATCCGAAATCTTTAACCATTAAAACAGGTTATTTAGAACCAAGTTTAGCAACAGTTGAAGTAGGAGAGCAGTTTCAGTTTCAACGTTTAGGTTATTTTAATGTTGATGATGATTCTACAGCTGAAAAATTGGTATTTAATAAAACTGTAGGATTAAGAGATAGTTGGGCAAAGCAAAAACCAAAACCTCAGAATAATCAAAATCAGAATAAAGCAAAACCGCAACAACAAAAACGTTCGGCAATTAGTGTAATTCAACAGTTTGGAAAAAAATATACCAATTTATCTGAAGAAAAGCAGTTAAAAGTTAAATCTGAAATACAAGAGCTAGCTAAAGATGTTTCTTACGATGATTTAGAGCCTTTATTTGGCACTGCAGTAAAAAAAGCAGGTACTCGTATCGCAGTTTTAATTGCGTTAAAAGAGTTGCTTAAAAATGGCTTAGAGCGAAATGATGCAATTAACGAGTTTATTGAGAAGGCTAAAGCGGATAAAAATGAGGTGTTAGTTGCTGAAGCTTCTGAAATTTAACAATTTTTTGAGAGATATTTTGTCTTAATATTCATAAATTTAGGGATATACCATATAATTATGAATATATCACAAAAATTACTTACAGAACTTTCAACAGTTACAAGAGACATTGAAGACAATTATCCTGAACTTCAAAAACATTTAGATGAAACTAGAAGTACATTGCCTCAAGGGGCTAATGGTACAGCAAGTATCAATGAAGAAGATTTGAAAAATTATTTAAATGAATTAAAAGAAATTCGAGATAAATATAAAGAAGAAGGACATTAGCACTTTATATGATTTTAACTTTATTAGAAACCTCATAAGTCAAACTTATGAGGTTTTTTTGTACATTTAAATTCTAACTAACACATTAAAATTCATGGAATTACCAATTAACCCAATCGCTATTCCAATTGCAGCAGTAGCTGCTTTATTTGTAGGTGCTTTATGGTATAACCCAAAATTTGGATTCGGAATCGCTTGGATGCGAGAATCTGGAATGACAGAAGAGCGTATAAAAAGTGGAAATATTGCAATTATTTTTGGCTTAACACTAGTGTTTGCTACTATGTTGAGTTTTTTATTAATGCAATTTACTAATCATCAATGGGGAGCTTTAAGTATGGTAGGAGCAGAGCCAGAATTAGCAAAACCATCTTTTGAAGCGTTTATGGCCGATTATGGAGACACATTTAGAACGTTTAAGCATGGTGCCTTACATGGGGCTATGTTTGGAATACTAGGTGCACTTCCAATTATAGGAACTATCGCTTTATTTGAGCGTAAAAGCGCAAAATATATTTTTATAAATTCTGGTTACTGGATTGTAACGTTAGCAGTTATGGGAAGTATTATTTGCGGTATGTAATATGTGAATATAAAAAAACCTCTAAATATAATTTTAGAGGTTTTTTTATGCTATAATATTCTATTTAGAGTTTTTCAACTTTTACATCATCTTCTGGGATGTCTAGTGCAGTTTCAAAATTTGGTAATATATTATCTGCTAAAGCCTTATTTTTAAGTTGCTTTGCTTCAATAAACCACCAATGTTTACCAGTTTCATTATAGATACCTAAAAGATAGCTTTTAGAAGAAATACGTTGTTCAGACATTTTCATCTGATTATAACCTTCAACGACACAACGAAATTGATCTTGTTCTTTTACAATTTCAGAAACACTAATGATATCAGCTTTTTCAAATACAAAACCTTGTGCTTTCATACCATCAAAAGTTGTTTTTAAAACTTGCATAGCAGCATCTTTTCCTCCCATCATATCCAATACAGAAGGAAGTGTATAATTGAGAAGCGTTTCAAAATCCATATCTAATGTGGCTTTTGAAGTTGTTTTAGCATCCTTTAGAGCATCTGCTTTTGTTTGTGAAAACACATTTACACTTGTAGCTATTAAAACCAATAGCATTAATTTTTTTAATTTATTCATCGTTCTTTTTTTTGTTTTTAGCGGCTTTCATGGCTTCACCAATTTGGTTACTTGCAGTAAAACTAGCAACCATATCGTTTAGCATTTGACTTCCTGCTTGTGGTGAATTAGGTAATAATATTAAGTTACTATTGGTTTCTTGTCCAATAGCTTGTAATGTATCGTAATGTTGGGTAACAACAATTAGTGCAGAAGCTTCTTGTGAGTTAATACCAACTCTATTTAAAACATCTACAGATTCTTCTAATCCTCGAGCAATTTCACGACGCTGGTCTGCAATACCTTGACCTTGTAAGCGCTTACTTTCAGCTTCTGCTTTTGCTTTTTCTACAATTAAAATACGTTGCGCATCACCTTCATATTGTGCAGCAGTTTTTTCTCTATCGGCAGCATTAATACGATTCATTGCTATTTTTACTTGTGGATCAGGATCAATATCGGTAACTAAAGTTCTAATAATGTCAAACCCATAGTCCATCATTGCATCATTTAATTCTGCTTTTACCGCTAAGGCAATATCGTCTTTTTTAACAAAGACATCATCTAATTTCATTTTTGGTACTTCAGCACGTACCACATCAAAGACATAACTCGTAATCTGTTCATGTGGATAATCGAGTTTATAAAAAGCATCATAAACACTTTCCGTTACAACTTTGTATTGCACAGAAACTTTTAGTTTTACAAATACATCATCCAAAGTTTTAGTCTCAATAATAACATCTAATTGTTGAATCTTTAAACTTAATTTTCCAGCAATTTTATCTACTAACGGAATTTTAAGTTTTAATCCAGAATGTCTAATACTGTGAAATTTACCAAAACGCTCTATAATGGCTGCTGTTTGTTGTTTCACCACAAAAAATGATGAAACTAAAATGATAAGTCCAAAGAATATAATTGGAACGAAAATAAATTGACCCATAGCACGTTTTTTTAAGGTTAAACAATACGAGACTCTAAAAGTAAATTATTTTACTTAGGTTTGCCTCTATCAGCTTTAAAAATAGCATGAAAAACATACAATCTCTCTTATTAGTACTTATTTGTTTAACATTTGTTACAAATAGTTTTGCTCAGCGCAAAAATTATAAAATTCAAAATGGCATTGGTTTACAAGGTGGAATTACCCAATTTGATATTCAAACAGATAATTTTGAAACTAAAAAAAATTCAGGTTATATAGGTGGAATGTCAGCATCTGTAGATATTCCGCATCGATGGTATAATGTGAGCTATAACATTCAATTATCTGAAAATTATGTAGATATTAAAGCGTTAGCATTAGGAAACTTAACTGAAGAATTTGTTGAGTACAAACTATTTGTTGCTAACATTTCGTTTTTATTTCATATAAAACTTATAAGTAATAATTTAACCTTAGATGTTGGTCCTATGTTACAATACAATAGTGAGTTAGAGCTTAAAGATGAAGCTAAAGAAGGATATTTTATTAAAGGTTACAACAATTTATTAACTGAAGATATAAGCGATATTTCAAACTTTAATGTTAATGGAGCTGTTGGTTTATCCTTAGGAGTAAGACGTTTATTGCTTAGAGCGCAGTATATGTATGGTTTTACCAATATGTTAGGTAATTTAAACAAGCAAGACCTTGATATTGGAACTAACAAAAAATTTAAAGGTAACCAGTCGCTATTAGCTTTAACAGCTATGATTACCTTTTAAACTTTTTTAAAATGTGTTATTAACAAAACGACGTATCGAAGTTGTTTTTAGATGTTTTTTACTAAAGCTTCAATACGATTAACCGTTTCTGTTTTCCCAATCATATACATAATATCAAAAACATCTGGTCCTTGTAAGGCACCAACTAAAGCGAGTCTTAAAGGCATCATTACTTTTCCAAAACCAATCTCGTTATCTGTAATCCAACCTTTAATATTGGTCTGAAGGTTTTCAACTGTAAAGTCATCAGTGGCATTAACAAGCTCAATAACTTTAGTCATAATGTCTGCGGTTCCTTCTTTAAGTGCTTTTTTAGAGGCCTTTTCATCGTAAGCTGTTGGAGCTGTAAAAAAGAAGTGACTTAAGTCCCAAAAATCACTAACAAACGTTGCTCGCTCTTTTATTAAACCAATACTTAAAGCAATATAATTAACATCAATGTCTGCTAATTCGGGTCTAATGGCTTTAAACTGCTCAGCCAAATCTAAATCTAATTGCTGTTGCATATACTGATGGTTAAACCACTTGGTTTTATCTGGATCAAAACGTGCACCAGCTTTATTTACTCTCGCTAAATCAAAATCAGCAACTAATTGCTCTAAACTAAATAACTCTTGTTCGGTTCCAGGATTCCACCCTAAAAAGGCTAAGAAATTAACCACAGCTTCAGGGAAATAGCCATCTTCTTTATAACCTCTAGAAATGGTTCCATCAGGTGCTGTATATTCTAAAGGAAATACAGGAAAGCCCATCTTATCACCATCACGCTTGCTTAGTTTTCCTTTTCCTGTTGGTTTTAAAATCAATGGTAAATGTGCAAATTCTGGTGCTTCCCAACCAAAGGCATTATATAATAATTGGTGTAATGCTAAAGATGGTAACCATTCTTCACCACGAATGACGTGTGTAATTTCCATTAAATGGTCATCTACAATATTGGCTAGGTGATAGGTTGGCATACCATCACTCTTAAACAATATTTTATCGTCTAAAACATTGGTGTCAATTTTTATATTACCACGAATAATATCTGTAAGATGTAAGGTTTCATCTTGTGGAGATTTAAAACGAATCACATAATCGTCACCAGCTTCAATTTTAGCTTGTGTTTCTGCTTCAGTTAACACCAAAGAGTTTACTAAACGGCCTTTTTCACGGTTATGCCAGTTATAGATAAAAGTTTTACCATCGGCTTCATGACCTTTGCGTTCTGCATCTAATTGTTCAGCCGTATCAAAAGCATAATAAGCTTTACCATTGGCAATTAATTCATCAGCATATTGCTTGTATAAATTTTTACGTTCGCTTTGTCTGTAAGGACCAAATTTTTCGTTTTTATTTGGGCCTTCATCAAAAGAAATGCCACACCAATCTAATGATTTAACAATGTAATCTTCAGCACCTTCAACATAACGGTTTTGGTCTGTATCTTCAATTCTAAGAACAAAATCACCACCATGTTTTTTGGCAAATAAATAGTTGAATAAAGCGGTTCTTACACCACCAATATGTAATGGTCCTGTTGGACTTGGTGCAAAACGCACACGTACTTTTTTAGACATAATTGTATATTAAAGCGCAAAGATAGTTTGATAGAATTTTAGAACAAAGAAAATAAGCACTTGTTAAGTTTTACCGTATTTAACAGTAAATTCTTCTATATTAACAGAATCTTATTAGTTTTCAACTATTTTCGATTAAAATAAATTTGTAGTTTAGTCAGTTAAAGGTAATATAGAGTGTAGTTTAGCATTTTTAGAGGCCAATAAAGGTAACTGATAGATTGTTAGTGCCTTTAGTTCCGACAGCGTCGGACGCAACGATTTTCAGAAATAATGAGCAATAATTATTATTGAACTATAAAATCAAGGATTGAAAAAATAAGGTTTAAAGTGAAATAGAATTATCAATGTATCAGCGAATGGTGCTTGCAATTTCCTAATAAATCGTTTTGATTTTTTGGTTCGTTTTGTATCAAGAC
>Ga0193959_1000221_pt1 | contig 23302 bp, 21 predicted proteins | sample FB_2_MG_FD_140333 | JGI IMG/M metagenome (GOLD analysis project Ga0193959, IMG submission 140333) | Microbial mat bacterial communities from the Broadkill River, Lewes, Delaware, United States - FB_2_MG | ecosystem: Environmental > Aquatic > Freshwater > River > Microbial mats | place: USA... | reverse complement strand
CCTATTGGAACAGTTCCTATTTATCAAATTATCCATGACTGTGGTAATGATATCAATAATCTAAATATTGAAGTGATGCTTAAAACACTAGAAAAACAAGCAAAACAAGGTGTAAGTTATTTTACAATTCATGCAGGTTTTTTACTTGAAAATATGCCATTAATTGCTCAAAGAAAAATGGGTATCGTTTCAAGAGGTGGTTCACTTATGGCATCTTGGATGATGCACTATCATAAAGAAAATCCATTTTATGAAGCATTTGATGATATCTTAGATATCTGTGCTAAATATGATGTATCTTTATCTTTAGGAGATAGTTTAAGACCAGGTTGTTTAGCAGATGCATCTGATCCAGCTCAGTTAAATGAACTAAAAGTTTTAGGTGAACTCACACTTAAAGCTTGGGAAAAAGATGTTCAAGTTATGATTGAAGGTCCAGGTCATGTTCCTTTAAACGAGATTGAAAGAAATATGAAACTCGAACGTGAGTATTGTCACGAAGCTCCATTTTATATTTTAGGACCACTAGTTACTGATATTGCTGCTGGTTATGATCATATTTCATCTGCTATTGGTGCAGCTGTTGGTGGATGGCATGGATGTAGTATGCTTTGTTATGTTACACCAAAAGAACATTTAGGACTTCCTGATGCTAATGATGTAAGAGAGGGTATCATAGCTTATAAAATTGCTGCTCATGCTGCCGATATCGCTAGAGGACGTAAAAATGCAAGAGATATAGATGATGAAATGTCTGATGCTAGATATAATTTTGATTGGAACAAACAATTTGAATTAGCTTTAGATGGTGACAGAGCAAAAGAATATCATGATGAAACATTACCTCAAGATGTATTTAAAGAAGCAGAATTTTGTTCTATGTGTGGACCTAAATTTTGTTCATATAAAATAACAAGAGAGATTGTAGCAAATCATCCAGAATTAGAAAATAATTAGTAAATTATTTATTTTTGTAATAAGTTTTTTTAAATAAGATAATATTTATCTTATTTAAATACTATACAAAAATAAGAAACTTAAAAAGGAAAACCATGGCAACTATTGCTGATATTAATGATAAATTAAAATCTGTTACTTATCCTGGATTTAGTAAATCTATTGTAGATTTTGGATTTGTAAAAGATGTAGATTTAAATGGAAACGATGTTACAGTAACTGTAGATATAACATCAAGTGCTCCAGAAGTAGAAACTAGCATAAAAGAAGATATAACAAAAGAACTGAAAATTTTAGGTTTAGATACTATTCATGTAGTTGTAACAAAACCAACTCCTAAAAAACAACAAAGTAATTCTCAAAGTGGAAAAAATATAGCTCCTCAAGTAAAAAACTTTGTAATGGTTAGTTCTGGAAAAGGTGGTGTTGGGAAATCAACAACATCTGTTAACTTAGCAGTTGCCCTTGCAATGCAAGGGAAAAAAGTAGGACTCTTAGATGCAGATATCTATGGACCAAATATTCCTCGTATGGTTGGGCTTGCTGATGCAAAACCAGAAATAGTAGGAAATAAAGTTATACCATTTAATATATATGGTATAGAAATGATGTCTATGGGTGCATTAATTGATCAAGGGCAAGCTTTGATGTGGAGAGGAGCTATGGTTATGAAAGCCATTACTCAACTACTACAAGATATCGCTTGGGGTGAATTAGATGTACTTGTTATAGATATGCCACCAGGGACTGGTGATGCTCAATTAACTTTAGCACAAAGTGTACCTGTTGCTGCTGGTATTAACGTAACTACTCCTCAACATGTAGCACTAGATGATTCTAGAAGAAGTTTAGATATGTTTAAAAAACTTCATATTCCAGTAGCTGGAATAGTAGAAAATATGTCTGGATTTATTTGTCCAAATTGTGATACTGAAAGTGATATATTTGGAAAAGGCACTTGTGATGAATTAGCAACTGAATATAATACTCAGGTAATTGCAAATATTCCAATTGAACCAAGTATTCGAGTTGGTGGAGACGAAGGGAAACCTATAGTATATTTCTATCCAGATAGTGCAAGTGGAAAAAGATATTTAAAAGCTGCCGAATCATTGTGGGCAAATATAGTAACATCAAATGAGAATGGTGCAATAGGTAATGAAGCAATTCAACCTAATATGCCTGCAGGTGTAAGTGCTTGTAGTCCTGAAGGAAAAGCACATACTGAACAACAAAAGGCAAAAGAGTCTGAAAGTTGTGGAACTGGATGTGGTTGCCACTAAATATTTTATTTAGTAACCATATTTAAAAAGCTTTATCATAATGATAAAGCTTTTTTTATAAATTTTTATAACTCATTCTCTGAAAATGCGTTAATGCTACTGCTATTGCATCTGTAATATCAAGAGGTTTAATCTCTTGTTTAATTCCTAATAATTTTTTTACCATAAAAGCAACTTGTTCTTTACTTGACTTACCATTACCTGTTACTGCTTTTTTAACCTGTAAAGGAGTATATTCACTAAAATTACCAATTTCGAGTAATATCTTCAAGCTTATAGCTCCACGAAACTGAGCAAGCTTAATAACCGATTTTGGGTTAAAAGCAAAAAACATATCTTCTATTGCTACCTCTTCAATCTCATGTTGTTTCAAAATAAGATCAATTGCTTCAATCATCTCCAAAATTTGTTCTTGTAAATTTCTACTTTTTATTTTTATTAATCCAGCTTCAACTAGTTTTGGCTTTTTTAAACTTTTCACATTTGGCACATTCTCTATAATCGCATAGCCACAGTTGATTGTACCAGGATCAATTCCTAAAATTTTCAATTAAATCACACCTTTTCACTTCTTATTCATTGTTTATTCACATATAATTACATTATTTTGACAATATTAGCATATTTTAGATATAATAATATAAATTACGCGTTAAGCGAGCAAATAGGAATATATAGTTGACTACAAAAGAAATATTATTAGCATTAAAAAGCGAAGTATCAAAAAATGATTATAATAATGTTTTAAAACAACTAATCTACAAAAAAGTTAGCTCTAGTGATGAACTAGCTGTATTTGAAGTAAACAATAAGTTTATTGCAAATTTTATAAAAACAAAATATACTGCTATTTTACAAGATGTACTTGAAAAAGAGACCAATATAAAACCCTCTATAGAAATTATTATCACTGGGGAAAGAAGAAGAACTAAAAAAGCTATCATTGATGAACAACACTCTTCAACTAGTTCCGATAGTACTATATTAAATCAATCATTTACATTTGATTCTTTTATCGTAGGTAAATCAAACGAGATGGCTTATAATTCAAGTAAAGCTGTTGCAAACAAGCCAGGAACTCAATATAACCCTTTATTTATATATGGTGGTACTGGACTTGGTAAAACTCATCTTTTACAAGCAATTGGAAATGATGCTGTATCTAAAGATAAAAATGTAATTTATGTAACAATTGAACAGTTTATGAATGACTTTTTATTTAGTATGAAAAATAAAAATCTTGAGCACTTTAAATCTAAATATAGAAAATGTGACCTTCTTTTAATTGATGATGTTCAATTTTTAACAGGTAAAGAAACAACACAAGAAGAGTTTTTTCACACTTTCAATGAACTTAAAAATGCAAATAAACAAATAGTACTTACAAGTGATAGATTACCATCTCAAATAGCAGGACTTGAAGATAGAATTAAAAGTAGATTTGAACACGGTTTAAAAGCACATATAAATCTTCCTGAATTAGAAACTAAAATTTTAATTATAGAGAAAAAAAGTGAACTCAATGGTATTGTTTTAACAAAAGATATTGTTCATTATATTGCTACAAACTTAGGTAACTCTGTACGAGAGATTGAAGGTGTACTTATTCAAATCAACGCAAATGCAAACTTATTAGGTGTTGATATAAATATAGAATTGGTACAAAGAGTTTTAAAAGATCAAATTAAAGAAACTAAAGAAAATATAAAACTAATAGATATTATTAACATTGTATCAACTGAGTTAAATATAAAACCATCAGATTTAAAATCTTCTAAAAGAACTAAAAATGTAGTAGATGCTAGAAGAACTGTAATATATCTTGCACGTGAGCTTACACATAACTCTATGCCTGATATTGCAAAATTTTTAGGGATGAAAGATCACTCAAGTGTTTCTAAAAATATATCTAAAGCAAATGAGTTAATTGAAAAAGATGAAAACTTTAGATTAAAGCTTGAAAACTTAAAAAATAAAATTATAAATAAGGATTATTAGGACGTATTAAATAATAGTAATGTGAATAGATGTGAACAACTTTGTTAATTTAAAAACAATTAATTTGCTTTAAATATTAACTTTGTAGCTTGTTTTCATCTATTCACACCGACTACTAATACTACTATATATTTATTATATATAAATAATAGCGAAAAGGAAAAAAATGAAATTTACGATATCTAAAAACATCATTGAAAATATTGTTTCTTCTATGCAACCATTTTTAAATAAAAAAGACTCTAGTTCTATCACTTCTCATATTTATATGGAAGTTTTAGATGCTAATTTAATAATTAAGTCTACTGATTACGAAATGGGTTGTGAAGCTAATGTATCTGACATTAAAGATGTAATTGATGGAAAATCAACTGTTAATGGAAGTAATTTATTAAATATTATTAGAAGACTAAAAGATGAAGATATAATCTTTGAAGTAGTTGATAATAATTTAAATATTAAACAAAAAAGATCTAACTTTAAATTGCCTATGTATAATGCAAATGAATATCCAGATTTTGTAAAACTGGACAATTTAAAATCTTTAAATATTAATACTATTAATTTAATTAACTCTATTAGAAAAATTACACCATCAATTGATAATAACAATCCTAAATTTGAATTAAATGGTGCATTAATAGATATTAAATCACAAAAAATTAATTTTGTTGCAACTGATACAAGAAGACTAGCAATTTCTAATTTAGAAAACATATCAAATGAGGAATCACAGATAATTATTCCTAAAAAGGCTATAATAGAGATACAAAAACTTTTTCTAGATGAAGCTACAGTAAAATATGATGAAACTTATTTAGTAGTTGCAAATAATAATTATACATTTTTTACAAAACTAATCAATGGTAAATTTCCTGATTATGAAAGAATTATCCCTAAAAGTTTAAAATATAATTTTCCTTTAGCCAAAGCACTATTGATTGAAGCTATTAAATTAGTAACTTCAATAGAATCAAAAATAAAAATTACTTTTAATCAAAATAATATTGTTTTTGAATCATTAGATGATGATAGTGAATCAAAAACACAAATAGATGTAGAGATAAATATTGATGAATCTTTTTATATTGCAGTAAATAGTAAATATATTTTAGATTTTTTAAGTAGTACTGTAAGTGAAAATGTAAATATTGGTTTTAATGAATCAAATTTACCATTTTATCTTGAAGATAATAATTTTGTTACAATTGTAATGCCAATAGTATTAGATAAATAAGGATTAAACATATGAGTACAGAAATAGACAAAAAAGAATATGGTGCTGGCAATATTAAAGTCCTAAAAGGACTTGAAGCAGTAAGAAAAAGACCAGGTATGTATATTGGTGATACCAATATGAATGGTCTTCATCATATGGTATATGAAGTTGTAGATAACTCTATTGATGAGGCTATGGCAGGATTTTGTGATACTATTAATGTAACAATTACAAAAGAAAATGGAATTATTGTATCTGATAATGCTAGAGGTATTCCAACAGGGATGCATGAAGGTGAAAAAATAAGTGCAGCAACTGTTGCTTTAACTGTTTTACATGCTGGTGGAAAGTTTGATAAAGATACATATCAAGTTTCAGGTGGTTTACATGGTGTTGGTGTATCTGTTGTAAATGCACTTTCTAGTGATCTTAAAATGACTATTCATAGAGATGGAGAGATTCATTATCAAGAGTTTTCTAAAGGTAAATATGAAAAACCGTTAGAAGTAATAGGAACTACAAAAAAAACAGGTACTCAAATAGAATTTATACCTGATAATACTATCTTTGAAGTAACAGAATTTTCTTTTGAAACTTTGGCTAAAAGATTTAAAGAGGTTGCTTATTTAAATCCAATTATTACTATTAATCTAGAAGATAAAAGACATAATAAAAAAGAAGTTTATCATTTTGAAGGTGGTATTAAACAGTTTGTTGAAGATACTAACAAATCAAAAGCTATCACTGATGCTTTATCATTTAGTTCTAAAGAAGATGGAGTTGAAGTTGATATTGCGTTAATGTATAACGATACATATGTAGGGAATACAAAATCATTTGTTAATAATATTAACACTATGGATGGTGGTACACATGAAGCAGGATTTAAAGATGGACTTACTAGAAGTATAAGAAAATATTTAAAAGAAAATGCAAATGCAAGAGATAAAGATGCTAAACTTGATGGTAATGATGTAAGAGAAGGTTTAGTTGCTGTTGTTAGTGTTAGAGTTCCAGAGCCACAATTTGAAGGACAAACAAAAGGAAAACTAGGATCATCTTATGTAAAACCTATTTGTCAAAAATTAACATATGAAGCATTAAATAAATACTTTGAAGAAAATCCAGTACAAGCAAAACTTGTAATGGAAAAATCACTTATGGCTGCAAGGGGACGAGAAGCAGCTAAAAAAGCTAGAGAACTTACAAGAAAAACAGATACTATGTCTGTAGGTACATTACCAGGTAAACTTGCAAATTGTCAAACAAAAGACCCAGAAATAGCTGAATTATATCTGGTGGAAGGGGATTCAGCTGGTGGTTCTGCTAAACAAGGTAGAGATAGAGTTTATCAAGCGATTTTGCCACTTAAAGGTAAGATTTTAAATGTTGAAAAAGCTAGACTTGATAAAATTTTAAAATCTGAAGAGATTAAAAATATGATTACGGCTATGGGTTGTGGTATAGGTGAAGATTTTAACGAAGAAAAAATTAGATATCATAAAGTTATTATTATGACGGATGCAGATGTTGATGGTAGTCATATTCAGACTTTACTTTTAACTTTTTTCTTTAGATTTTTACGACCTATTATTGACAAAGGTTATTTATATATTGCTCAACCACCATTGTATTTATACAGAAAAGGTAAAAATGAAATTTATTTAAAAGATAATAATGCTCTAAGTGTCTTTTTAATCGAAAATGGTCTTGAAAACTTTGAATTTGAGGGTATGGGATATAATGACCTTCTTGATATGTTTAAAATTGTTTCTGCATATAGAGGAATGCTTGAAAATTTAGAAAAGAGATATTCTTTAGTTGAAGTAATTAAATACATTATTGAAAATGATAGTTTAGTTGGTCTACCAAATGATAAACTTTTTGATGAAGTAGAAAAGTATTTAACTACACATGGTTACAATATTTTAAATAAAAACATTACGGACGAATTTATACATCTATTTGTACAAACAAATGAAGGATTAGAAGAACTTTTAATTGATGATGAATTATTTGCAAGTCCTTATTTTGCTGAAGCAACATTTTTATTTAAAAAGATTTGTGAAAGAGATATGTCTTTATTTCATGGAAGAGATTTAATAGAAGTACTTGAAGAGATTGAAGGTAGTGCTAAAAAAGGTGCTTATATACAAAGATATAAAGGTCTTGGTGAGATGAATCCTGAACAACTTTGGGAAACTACTATGATACCTGAGAATAGAAGACTTTTAAAAGTTACTGTTGATGATGCAGAACTTGCGAGTGAAACATTTACTTTATTTATGGGTGATGAAGTTGAACCTAGAAGAAAATATATAGAAGATCATGCTAAGGATGTTGAACATTTAGATGTTTAGTACTTTAGTATTACAAAAAAGGGGAAAGATGTTAAATCTTTCCCCTTTTTTATTTAAAATAGTTAATCACTATATCTGATATAGGATTCCATAAACTTATTTGACCATTTTTTTCTTGAAAAACTTTACCATGATTTTTCTCTGAAATTGTTTTTAGAAGATTGTAGTTTGATAAAAATTTTTTAGAATCATTTATACCACAATGTGATTCTAATGTTGCTACATTTACATAGTGACTATTATTATTAGATAAATCCATAAATGTTTTTAATATTTTATAATTGAATTGATTTTTTTTATTCAACCATAAGGGTACTTTACGTTTCACTTTTTCTATTTCAATCTCTTCAATTTCAGTATCGAATTTTTTCTTTTTTTTCTTTTTAAATTTAAAATTGTTGATTTCTGTTTGTAGGTATTTTATATTTGACATAATAGATAAAAGATTATCTTCAAGTATTTTGTTATTTATAAGTATACTTTCTTTGTATGCAATTTTTGATTCATCTAATATATTATTTATAATCTCTTTCATTTATATCCTTAAAAATATATTATTATTCTATTATAAGTTAACTTATTAAGTAATAAGTTTCTTATAAGTTCTTATAAGAAACTTTTATTTTAAATCAATATAAAATAAAAAAGGGTTACCAATGTTGGTAACCCTTTTTTTAATATAAATATTTTATTGAATTATGCTTCTTTTAAAGTTTCCGCAATCATAAATGCTAACTCTAACGATTGGTCTGCATTTAGTCTAGGATCACATTGAGTATGGTATCTACTAGTTAAATCACTTGTAGTTACTTTACTACTTTGACTTCCTGTACATTCTGTTACATCTTGTCCTGTCATCTCTAAGTGAATTCCTCCTGCTATACTTCCCTGTGCTTTATGGATTTGGAAAAACTGTTTTACTTCACTTAATATATTATCAAAATCTCTTGTTTTATAACCATTATCAGCTTTTTCAACATTTCCATGCATTGGATCACTTGACCATACAACTTTTTTACCTTCTGATTCAACTTTTTTTAGAAGTTTAGGGAAATGGTCAGCTATTTTACTTGCTCCCATTCTTACTATTAAGTTTAATCTTCCTGCTTCATTTTCAGGGTTTAGTGTGTCTATGAGCTTAATAAGTTCATCTTCTTGCATAGTTGGACCAACTTTACATCCTATTGGATTTTTAATACCTCTAAAGTACTCTATATGAGCTTCATCAAGTCCTCTAGTTCTATCACCTATCCAAAGCATATGAGCACTACAATCATACCAGTCACCAGTAAGGCTGTCTTTTCTTGTAAGTGCTTCTTCATAGTTAAGCAGTAATGCTTCATGAGATGTAAAAAGTGTAGTTTGGCTTAATGCTGGTGTGTTGCTTGCATTAATTCCACAAGCTTCCATAAATTTTAAACTTTCACTTATTTTTGAAGCTAACTCTTCATATTTTTCACCTAAAGTATGATCTTTCATATAGTTTAGATTCCAACTATGCACTTTATTTAAATCTGCCATACCACCTCTTGCAAATGCTCTTAAAAGATTTAATGTAGCTGCACTTTGATTGTATGCTTTTAACAGTTTTTTAGGATTTGGAACTCTTGATTTAATATCAGTTGCTATATCATTTACAATATCACCTCTATAACTTGGATATTCAATACCATCGATTATCTCTGTATCACTACTTCTAGGTTTCGCAAATTGTCCAGCAATTCTACCAACTTTTACTACAGGTTTTCCTGCACTAAAAGTCATAACAACTGCCATTTGCATCATCACTTGAAATAAAGATTTGATATTGTTTGCATTAAATGCTTTAAAACTTTCAGCACAATCTCCACCTTGTAATAAAAAAGCATGGCCATTTGCAACATCTGCTAATTCTGCTTTTAATTTACGCGCTTCTTCTGCAAAAATAAGCGGAGGATAAGAAGATAATTCTTTTTCTACTTTTTTAACTTTTTTCATATCTTCGTAGATTGGTTGTTGTTTGATTGGAAAATCTCTCCAACTATTTGGTGTCCAAATATTACTCATGCTTTTTACCTTTATAATTTTACTTTAGTTAATAGTTCTTTAAATGATATCTTAAAGGCACTCAAACCTTCTTGAAGTAATTGGTTTGATATGATTTCTATGTTTATACCTTTTTTTTCTAGTTTAGAAAAATATTTATCACACTCATCTTCAGGGATAATCTCTGTTTCAATTTTAGAACCATTTTTCATCCATTCGTTAATAGTTGTCAAAGGAGCTGTATTAATAGAGTGTTTAAAAATAAGATTATCAATATAATAACTTGGGTCTAATTCGTTCCCTTTTACACCTGTACTTGCAAATAAAGTACGTATATTATTGTTTTCAAATTTTTCTATTTCATGATAACATTTAGTTGCATTCATAATACCAACTTTTGCTGGTTCTAAATGTTTATTAATCATCATATCATCTAATGTTCTATCAAATCTACTTACAAAAATAGATATTACACCTTTAGTATCTTTCCCACTCTTTGTAATACCTTCATTTAAAGCTTTAGCACATTTTATAGCTTGCTCTTTAGAAAATATTAATGTAGCATTTACGTTAATACCTAAAGAAGTTAACTCTTCCATTGCACCATATCCAGCTTCAGTTGCTGGTACTTTAATCATAACATTGCTGTATGCAATTTGTTTATGTAAACGAATTCCTTCTTCTACAGTACCTTCTACATCATCACATAAAGTTGGATCTACTTCTAATGAGATAAAACCATCATCTGCATCATTATCATAAAGTGGTTTTAAGATATCAGCAGCAGATTTAATATCTGTAATTGCTAACTCTTCATATATTTTTTTGTTTTCATTTGCTTGAAGCATATTTATTTGTTGTTTATATGCTTCTGATGATGTTATCGATTGTTCAAAAATTGCTGGATTACTAGTAGCTCCATGAATAACTTTGTTATTAACTAAATCCTTAAATTCATTTTCTAAAAAATCTCTTTCTATAAAATCACACCATATTGAATAGTTTATCTCTTCTTTTAAACTCATTTCTAAATCCTATTTTATTGTAGTACAAATTAAATCTTTGTCTACATTCCTTTTAAAATCTTTTAAAACAAACCCTTTGCACTCTTCATTAGTATCAAGGTTTATAAAACTTATTGTATATTTAAAACCTTTTACATTTATATCTTCACGGATAAATTGATGATTTGCATATACTTTTACGTCACTAACATTTTTATAGCCTAGCTTATGTAAGACTTTAGTTACCTTAGTAGACTGACCATTAGCCACTAAAAAAAATGACAATATTCCAAGTCCGATAATTACAAACATAAAAAAAATACTTTTTTTAGGTAGTCTTCTAACTTCTGTTTCCATTAATATCCTTACTTTAAAGTAGTCATTTTACCATAAATTAGCTATAATGCACTTATGAAAAATGTACTTGTAATCTTAGATGGGCAAATAGCAAAACATCTATTGAAAAGAATGATCGATTTAAATAATAATTTTAACCAGTATGATATCATATATACTGATGATTCTTTATTATATAATAATAATATTCCGTCAAATTTTACTTTTTATAAATTTGATCCTACTAGTTATTCAAAGCTCTCTTTTGTTCTGAATCAAGTTTCTTATCAAAATGCTCTTGTAGTATTGGCTACAAAAGAGGATACTTTAGCTGTAATAGAAAATATTAGAAGAAAATATAAAGATTTAAACTTTAATGTTTATGACAATTGGAATATTCAACTCAATGATGAAAATATACAGTATTATCGTGGTAATAACATCATCTCTAATGGATTGATAGAGCTTTTACCTAATATACCAGTTTTTGCACAAAATATTGGGCTTAGACAGGGTGAAATAATGGAGATAAAAGTTCCTTTTGGAAGTACTTATGCGTATAGATATATAGGAAGTATTGGCCAAAAGGATTGGAGAATTGTTGCTTTATATAGAAATCAAAAACTAAAAACAGTTAAAGCATCTTTAATTATTAAACCAAATGATATCATTGTTATCATTGGAAAACCTAAAGTCTTATTACAAGTGTATAGTGCTATATCAAAAACTAGTACACAATTTCCTATGCCTTTTGGTCAAAATCTTTATCTGTATATTGATATGTACACGCAAAGTGAAGTAGAGATTGCAAATGTAATTAAAGATGTAAAAATTTTGCATAAAAGAATTAAAAACAATAAACTTATTGTAAAAATTACACGACACAGTTCAGTATCTATGGTTAATAAAATTTTAGATCTACTTAAAGATGTAGTAAATATAACAATAAGTATGGATTATCACAATAGAGGGATAAGAAATATTCTACAAGAGGATAAGTTTAAATACGATATAGGGATGATAGTTTTGACGAAAACGTTACTCGAATATAAAAATGTGGTAAATGATATAATGACATTAAAAATTCCTATTTTTAAATCAGGAAGAGAAAATATTTCATCTTTGAAAAGTTCACTTATTTTATTAAATGATAACAAACTATATGAACAAATTTCGCCTATTTTATTTGATATCTCAAGTCAGTTAAAAATTACACCAAAAGTTTTTGATATTGATCCCATGGGTGATTCAAAAAGAGAAGATTTAATATCTCATCTTAATAACTTAGGAAAAATATTTAATCAAAATGTAGTTGTAGTTTCCGAAAAATCTAACCCTATTAAGCGATTAAATAAAGAACAAGATATTTTACAAATTTTACCATTAAAACCAGAGATGTTTAAAAAAAGAAAATTTAAATTTTTAAGTACAGATAGTGATTTATTATCATATGATAGTTACAATTTCAATCAAATACTCATACCAGTTATTGACGATTTAAATTAAAATTTCGAACTTTTCGAGAATATCAAAATCAATCATCGCATTTAAAAGAGCAATTTTTTTTGCTTTTTTAAAAGTTTCTACATCTATATCAAACTCTTTTAGTCTGTTCATATCTAAATATTTAGCTCTAGTTGTTCCATGTAAAAGTGGAGTTTTAGGGGTAAACCACTTATCTTCTATCAAAATAGCTATATTTGCTATGCTAGTATCTGTAATCATATTATTTTTAATGATAATTATTTCATCTGCGTCACCTTTTGTTTTAACTAACATGTTTAAATCTTCTCTATTTTCATATTTGCATTTATACTCTATAGAATCATCAAAAACTAGTTTGAGTTTTTTAATCTCTTTTTTTATGTAAGGGGTAAAACTAACATCGAGTATCTCATCCTCATTGTAGATAACTTTACATTTTAATAACTGTTCATTTAAGGGATAAATATATTCTTGAAGATTAAAATTCTTTCCTATTGTATTGGCGATTCTTTTTTCATGGTATTGTAAATTAAATATTTTATAATCATCGCATTTTATCGTTTCAAAATAGTTCATTGTCTTTTTCCTATGGTATATAAACTTTGTCACACATCTCTTGATACTCTTTTTTTACACAGCTATCACTTGTGATTCCACCACCACTTTTATAGATGTAATTATTAGATGAAATTTTTTCTATATATCGTATGATAACACCACTATCGAGTTGCTTACCATCATATACTCCAAAAATCCCTGTAAAGTATCCTCTATCGTAATTTTCTATTTTATCTAGTATCTCTATTGTTTTTTTCTTTGGAGTACCTGTGATGCTTCCTGCAGGTAATAATGAGGTAATTATATCACCTATATGATTTTCCCAAGTTGTTTCTAATTCTCCTGATATTTTTGAACTTACTTGTAAAAGTTCTTTTTCTCCAGCTTTAATATTTTCTACATAACGAAAATCATCAACTTTTACATTTTTTGATACAATTGATAAGTCATTTCTAAGTAGATCAACTATCATAGTATGCTCTGCAAGTTCTTTTTGGTCATTTAAAATAATCTTTTTTGCATCTTTTATATTTGCATCGATTGTACCCTTCATTGGATAGGTATAAATTTTATTATTTTTTATTTCACAAAATCTTTCTGGAGAAAAACATACGAATTTATTTTTATAATTTAGTTTAAATTTTGCATTAGCTAATGTATATATTTCATTTAAGCATAAAGAGGTTGTAACTTTTGTTTCTGAGGTAAGATTTGCTAGATAAGTATTTCCATTTATGATTTCATTTTTTAAACTATTGAATTTTTTTGTATACTCATTAAAATTAATATGTCTTTTGTTAAGAATAGTTTTGTGTTTTATAATATTAGGATTATCAGAGATTTGGAAAATAATGTCTTTTGGTAGATTATTTAAAGGGTGAACTTCAAATTGTGTTTTATTATAATTTGTGATGAAAAAAAATGGTTCTTTTTTTTCACCATAAAAATTGAGAAGTTCTTTAAAGTTCAACTTATTTTTATTGTTTTAATATAAGTTTTTTTAGACAGGCCATTCTCACAGCAACACCATTTGTAACTTGTTCTAAAACTTTAGATCGAGGATCTTCTAAAACATCATCGCTGATATCAATATTTCTATTTACTGGTCCTGGATGTAAAATCAATAGATCACGTTCACCAATGAGCTTTTTAGTAATACAATATTTTTTAGCATATTTCTCTTTACTTTTTTCTAGTTCTTCTTCAGTTCTAGAAAAATTGTGTCTTTCGTGTTGTACTCTTAAACTCATAATAATATCTAAATCATCAATAACTCTTTTGATATTTTTTACACTTTTATATTCTGATACAACATTAAAAACTTTTGGTGCAACTAAAATAGGATTCATTCCAAAACGTGGAAGAAGTTCTAAGTTTGATGAAGCAACACGTGAGTTTAAAATATCACCTACAATAGCAATATTTTTTCCTTTTACATCATAATTGTAATGATCCATAATCGTATACAAATCTAATAATGCTTGTGTAGGATGAGCATTTCTTCCATCACCTGCATTGAGAATAGGGCAATGAACATATTCAACTAAACTAGCTGGTAAACCGCAGTCACTATGACGTATAATAATTGCATCTGGATTCATTGCATTTAAGTTTGCAATAGTATCTTCAACCGTTTCACCTTTTTTTGTAGAACTTGTTTGTACTTCTAGATTTACAACTTCAGCACCTAATCTTTTAGCTGCAATTTCAAAACTACTTCTTGTACGTGTAGAGTTTTCAAAAAATAAAGTAACTATAATTTTTCCTTTTAAAAGGTCATTTGATTTTAAATCTATAAACATTTTTGTATCATCGAAAAGTTTAAGTATCTCTTCATTTGAAAAATCAGCTGTTGTTATAAGGTGTTGCATTTTCTCTCCATAATTTTGTTGATATTATATCATATCTTAATTTTAGATAACCATTCATCTAGAGTTTTTTCATAACCAATTTTTTTACTTTGATAAAAAGTAATATTTTTTTCTAAATAAACTTGATCTACATAACCACCAAAATCATGTGGATATTTATACCCTATATGAGCATCTCTAAGATGTGTAGGAATATTCAACACCTCGTCATTTTGAACATGAAATAGGGCACTATTGATTGCATTATAAGCGCTATTTGATTTAGGACATGAGGCCAAATAAACAACACATTGTCCAAGTATTATTCTTGACTCTGGAAATCCTATTTTATTACAGCTTTGCATTGTACTATTTGCTAAATTTAATGCATTTGGGTTTGCATTTCCTATATCTTCACTTGCAAATATTACAAGTCGTCTAGAGATAAAATCAACACTCTCACCACCATCAATAAGCCTAGCTAAATAATATAAAGCAGCATCCACATCACTTCCTCGTAGTGATTTAATCATCGCACTAGTAATATCATAGTGACTTTGTGATGAACTTACTCCGTCACCCATACTATTCATGCGTAATTCTTTTAAAATATCAATTGTTATATGCTCTTCTAATTTATTAGCAAAATCAAGTAAGTTTAATAGAGCTCGACCATCTCCACTACTACTTACTATGAGATATTCTTGGGCATCTTCATCGATAGAGATATCTAGTTTTTTCATTGCTTTTTGTAATAATATTTCAAGTTCTTTATAATTTAATGTCTTAAATTCATAGATAAAACTTCTTGAACGAATCCCATTCGTTAAAGAAAAAAATGGATTTTCAGTACTAGCACCTATAATAATTGCCTCATAGTTTTCCATAATTGGTAAAAGTACTTCTTGTTGCGTTTTTGTTAATCTATGTACTTCATCGATAAAAATAAGAGGTTTTAATAAAGCACCATCATATCTTTTAAAAATCTCACGTAATTGTTCTATTTTTAAACTTGTAGCATTAAAATAGTAAAAATCATAACCACTATTTTTAGGAATGATTTTAGCTAATGTTGTTTTACCAGTTCCTGGAGGACCATAAAAAAAGAGATGTGGAATCTCTTTTTTTATAATAAGTTTATGAAGTGCTTTATTTGTTGATATTATATGAGATTGACCGATAAACTCTTCTAGAGTTGTTGGTCGTAAGATGTTTGCTAGATTAGTACTCATCTTCGTATAGGTCTTCTTTATTTTTCTTTCTATTCACTTTGTTTTGTTGTTTCATGAATTCTCGTAAGTTGTCATATTCATCTCTTTCTAAGAATCGAACTTTTCCAGAAGGTAAATTATTTAAATTGATTCCACCAAAACTTACTCTTTTTAAATCTACGATTTTTGATCCAAAATGGGCAAAAAATCTTCGTAACTCTCTATTTTTACCTTCAGAGATAGCAACTTTCAGTTTAGAAAATTTTGGTGTATTTGTTTGTATTTGGTATCCTAAAAATGGTTTAAATTCCATATTTATGGTTTTTGTATTATCCCAAGCCCCAGCAGTAGCATCATCAAGTGTAATTCCATTGTCCATAGCACTTATCATTGCTTGAGTTACTTCACCTTCTATTTTTATTTTATAAACTCTTTCTAAATCTGATGTCATTATAGCAGTTGCAATTTTAGGATCATCTGTTAATAAAAGTAACCCTTCACTAGCATAATCTAGTCTTCCTATAGGTATAAAATGATTATATTTTTTTCCTATAGTGTCATAAATTATTTTTCTTCCCTGAGGATCATTTTTAGAAACTATCTCACCTTTTAGTTTATTGTATACGATAACTGTAGAAGGTCTTGAAAAATCTACTTTTACAGTTCTTCCATTTACTTTTACTACAGTTTTAAATCCTACTTTAGTTGAAAGATCTCCTATAACTTTTCCATCAATTGATACTTTACCAGCTTTGATAAGTTCATCAGCTTCTCGTCTGCTAAATCTACTATTATGTGAGATGAATTTATTTAATCTTACTTTACCTTCGTCTTCTTTTTTATTGTCATTATTTCCCATGATTATTCCTTTTTAATTATTGTATTATATCTAAATTTATGATTGTTTGTTGAATTTTTATTTAGTTTTAAATCGATTTTATTGAAGAAAAAGGGGTGAATTATTTCACACCCTTTTTTTAATTATGTTCCATGTGGAACATTAAATATATATATGTTGTTATTGTACAAAGATTGTTGGAACAATCATTGGATATTTTCTGTATTTTCTAATACAATGTTTTCTAACAACTTTTCTTAATTCTTCTTCTACTGCTCGAGTATTTTGTAATATACCTGGTTTGATATGTTCTAAAAAGTGCTCTAAAATATCTTCTATCTCTTTAGCAAAATGTTTCTCTTGTTTAGAATCAACCATACCAAAAGAACTAACTCTTGATGGACCTACTATTTTTCTTTCATCTTCTGAAATTTGTGCAACTATCATAATTACACCTTCATTTGCCATAGTTTGTCTATCAATAACAACATCATCACCAATTTTTCTATTTCTTTGGTTATCAATGTATGTTTTTCCTGTTTTTACAGTTTTTACTTTTTTAAGGAATTTAGGAGCAATCTCTACTTGTTCACCATCACTTAGAATATATGTATTTCTTTCTAGTACACCACAATCAATACCTGTTTGAATATGTCTTACAACATGATTATATTCACCATGGATAGGTAAAAAGTATTTAGGTTTACAAAGTCTTAACATAAGTTTTTGTTCCTCTTGTCCAGCATGCCCAGAAACGTGGATATCTGCATAGTTTTGGTATGCTACTGATGCTCCTGCTTTTTGAATTTGATTAATGATTTCAGATACACTTCCTTCATTCCCAGGAATTGCTTTCGCTGATAATACAATAGTATCTTCAGGTTTGATTTTAATGTGTCTATGCTCATGAATAGACATTCTAAATAGTGCACTCATAGGTTCACCTTGAGAACCTGTTGTCACTATTAAAATCTCTTTATCAAGATGTTTATTTACTTCATGTGCATCAATAAAATGCTCTTTTGGAAATTTTAAATATCCTAGTGTTAATGCAACATCTAAGTTTTTTTCCATACTTCTACCAATAACACATACTTTTCTTCCATGGTCAATACCAGTTTGGATTGCTTGTGCAACTCTGTGTAAGTTTGAAGAGAATGTTGACATAATTATTCTACCTGAAGCTTCAGAAAAAATTCTTTTAAATGTTGGTCCAACAGTTTTTTCTGTTTTAGTATATCCTACAGCATGAGAGTTTGTACTATCACTTAATAGTGCTAAAACACCTTTTTCTCCATAATATGCAAGTCTATGTAAGTCTGCTGGGTATCCATCAACTGGAGTATGATCTATTTTGAAATCTCCTGTATGGATGATTGTTCCAGCTTCTGTTGTAATTGCTAATGAAGAACTATCAATAATAGAGTGAGTCATATGCATCCATTCAACTTCAAAATCACCAATTTTAATTGGTTTTCTTTTTTGAATAGCTCTAAAGTAACTTCTATGTTGTTTCATTTTATGTTCATCAAATTTAGAACCAATTGATTCTAAAGGTAATGCAGTACCATAAATAGGAACTTGTAACTCTTTAAAAATATACGGCATAGCTCCAATATGATCTTCATGTGAGTGGGTGATACAAATAGCAGAAATTTTACTTCTTATTTGTCTTACATATGTAAAGTCAGGAATCAAAATATCAACACCATGCATAGAATCATCTGGAAAGCTCATCCCTACATCAATAATAATAGCACTATTATCCGTCTCTATTACCATCATATTTCCACCAATTTCACCTAGTCCACCAAGTGGTGTAACTTTAATACTTGCTTCTGTTTTTAGGTTCAATTTATTGTGTGGATTCAGTCTTTCTTTTTGTATTCTTTCATTTGTTTCAAATGATTTTTTAAGATCATTTGTCCAACCATTTCCACTTACAGGTGGTTTTCTCTTTTGAGGTACTGTTTTACCTTTAGGATTTGGTGTTGTTGTATTTGTATTTTCATTTTTTACTGTTGTTACAGTTTCAGTTTTTTCTTGAGTTGTTGCTGCTTGCGGATTAGCAGGTTTCGTTGTTATCTCTTCCATTATTTGTTACCTTTGTATAAATATGGCTATACAAAGAGGCATCAACTTCATGAGGTCTTGCTGTTTCAAGTATATTTAACTCTTCAAATATCTCTAGCAATTGTTTCTTATTGTGAAATGCAGATAAGTTCTTAATTAGTTTTTTTCTTGGTTGCACAAAACAACCTTTTAGAAACTTTTTAAATCCAATACTTACAGTTTTACCTAAATCCTTTTTGATATAGATAACTGCAGAATCCACCTTTGGTGGAGGACTAAAACTTTCAGGAGGAACAACTATTATAGTTTTTGCCTCTTTTGAAACTAATTGTGTTATCACACCTAATGAAGAATATTCTTTATCTCCACAAGATGCCGTAAATTTATCTGCAACTTCTTTTTGAACCATGACAATAATGTGCTCACAATTATCATCATCATATGCATTCAATATTATATTAGTTGCAATATAATAAGGTAAGTTTGCAATCATGTCATACTTACCATTATGTAAAGAATTATTTTGAGACCATTGTTCTAATACATCACCTAAGATGATATTTAGTTTTCCAGACTCTAATTCTTTTTGAAACTCTGTTTGCAAAATAGAGTATAAATCTCTATCTACCTCGTAGGCTGTTACATCTTTGCACTTGACAAGTTTCTTTGTCAAATCACCTAAGCCAGGCCCGATTTCTACGATATGATTATCGTTAAGGGGCATCGATTGGATGATCTCAATTAGTACAGAATCGTCTTTTAAGAAATTTTGTCCAAATCTCTTTTTTGCTTTTACATTTATCATTTCGATTTATATTTTAGCTAAATCATACTTATATTAACATAAGTAAATAAATTATAATTGTTCCACATAGAACAATTAAGCTAAGTTACGCATCTATTCTCATTGTTTATATTGCATTGGATATAATAAGAACATATAGAATAATAGGAAATATAAATGAGTTTTTTTGCAAAAAGAATTATACCTTGCTTAGATGTTGATAACGGAAGAGTAGTAAAGGGTGTTAATTTTGTTGGTTTAAGAGATGCTGGAGACCCTGTAGAGGTTGCTAAACGATATAACATAGAAGGTGCAGACGAAATCACTTTTTTAGATATAGGAGCTTCTCATGAAGGTAGAGATACTATAGTAGATGTAGTTAAAAAAGTTGCACAAGAAGTTTTTATCCCTCTTACTGTTGGTGGAGGTATAAGAAAACTTGAGGATATATATAATTTACTCAATGTAGGTTGTGACAAAGTAAGTGTCAATTCAAGTGCAGTTACAAATCCTAGTTTTATTAATGAAGCAGCAAAAAGATTTGGAAGTCAATGTATAGTTGTAGCAATTGATGTTAAAAAAGTTGCAGATGGCTCATATCACGTTTTTGTAAAAGGTGGTAGAGAAGATACTGGACTTGATGCATTAGCTTGGGCAAAAGAGGTATATGATAGAGGTGCAGGTGAGATTTTGCTTACATCAATGGATACAGATGGTATGAAAACAGGTTTTGAAACAAACATTACGGGACAGATAAGTAAACTTGTTGATATCCCAGTTATCGCTTCGGGTGGAGCTGGAACTATGGAACATATGAAAGAGGCATTTTTATGTGGAGCTGAAGCTGCACTTGCTGCTTCTATTTTTCATTTTAAAGAGATTGATATTATGGATTTAAAAAGATATTTGGCTGCTAATAATATTCCAGTGAGACTTTAAATATGAAAAAAATTCTTTTAAGTTCTTTATTTATCATACCCACCATATTAAGTGCATATGAATTAGAATTTAGTAAATCATTTAGCAAAAATATACAAAATGATAGAGTACATACTAATGTAAGTATAAGTGCAGATTCAAAAGAGATTGATTACATAAATGAAAAGATAGAGTTTTTTCAAGATTTTATAAAAGAAGACAAAAGTGTCATAAAAAAGAATGGAAACTATAGTTTAATTCCAAGTTACACTTATCAAAATAATAAACAAATATTTATTGGGTATAAGGGAACTTTACAATACGGTTTAGAAACATCAAAATATGAGAATTTAAATCAATTTATCAACTCAATTATTTCTATAAAAAGTAATATGAATACGAATAAAATCAAACTATCAGTTTCTAATATAGAATGGATAGTAAGTAAAGAAATTTATGAAAAGACTCTAGATCAAATGAAAATAGAAGCAATATCGTGGATAAAAGAGTATTCAAAAACTCTTAGAGACAGTTGTATAATACAAAATATCTCTATAAATAAAAATAGTGGATACAATCCTCAAAGATATACTAAAAATCTAATGATGGAAAGTAGTTCTTCTAGGACTATTTCACCAATTCAAACAAAACATACAATAATTTTAAACGCAAACTATAAACTAGAATGTAAACAATAATATAAAATTATTTGAAAAATTAAAGGAAAAAATATGATAGTATGTGCAGGTAAAAGTGAAACTTTTCCATTTGCAACAACAATAGGAGTAGGACTTATAGAAAGTGCTATGAATCTTACAAGGCTGTGTATGTTTGATAAACCTAATTATATTCTATTTATAGGAAGTGCGGGTAGTTATGGTAGTCATGAGATATTTGATATAGTAGAGAGTTCTAGTGCATCAAATTTAGAGCTTTCATTTTTAGAAAATAACTCTTATACACCAATTGATAATGTATTGAAATGTGAAGAACCAAAATTTCAAAGTGATACTATAGTTAATTCATCAAATTACATTACAACTAATGAAAAGTTAGGAAAAGAGTATTTACAATATGGAATAGCTATAGAGAACATGGAATTTTACTCAGTAGTTAAAATAGCGAAAGAATTTGAGATAGATGTAAAAGGAATATTTGTCATAACTAATAAGACAAATCAAAATGCACATAAAGACTTTATATCAAATCATAAAGAAGCAATGGATAAGTTGGTAGCTTATTTAGAAGAGAAAAAAATGATTGTTCCACGTGGAACAAAGAAAGAAAATAAATGAAAAAAACAATTTATGACTTTACTTTAAAAGAGTTACAAGATAAAGTAAAACCTAGTTTTCGAGCAAAACAGATATACAATTGGCTATACAAAAAATATGCAACATCTTATGATGAAATGAAAAATATACCAAAAGATTTAAAAAAAGAATTAGAAGAAAAATATCCTATAAGTATATGTAAAATTATTAGAGTTGAAGAGAGTTCTGACGGAACAAAAAAATACCTATTTCAATATGAAGATGGTAAAACAGCGGAAGCTGTTTTGCTACTGATGAAAGAGAAACAAAAAGATGAAAATGGAAATATTATAAAAAGTGAACAATATACATTTTGTATCTCGAGTCAAGTAGGATGTAAAGTAGGGTGTACTTTTTGTTTAACTGCTAAAGGTGGATTTGTAAGAGATTTAACACCAGGTGAGATTGTAACACAAATAAGTTATTTAAAAAAAGAGAATAATATAGCAGAAAATAAAGCAGTAAATATTGTCTATATGGGGATGGGCGAACCACTCGATAATTTTGAAAATTTAGTTCAAGCAATAAAAATTATCTCTGATACAGAAGGTTTATCTATAGGGACAAGAAGACAAACGATATCTACAAGTGGTATTAGTACAAAAATAGATAAACTTGGTAAATTAGATTTAGGTGTGCAGTTAGCTATCTCATTACATGCTGTTGATGACGGACTTCGTTCTGAACTTATCCCAATGAATAAAGCATATAATATTAAGTCAATTATAGATGCTGTTAGAGAGTTTCCTATCGATACAAGAAAAAAAGTTATGTTTGAATATCTAGTAATAAAAGATAAAAATGATGATATTAAATCTGCAGATAAATTAGTAAAACTTTTAAATGGGATTGATGCAAAAGTAAATTTGATCTATTTTAATCCATTCCCAGGAACTAATTATGAAAGACCCTCTAAAAATGCAATGATGAAATTTCAAGAATATCTTTTGAGTAAAAAACTGATGTGTACTATACGTGAATCAAAAGGTATTGATATAAGTGCAGCCTGTGGGCAACTAAAAGAAAAGGAACAAAATGGGAACTCTTGATATTGTAATGTTGGTTTTTTTAACTGTAGTATTGGTAGGTG
>Ga0193959_1000220_pt1 | contig 23750 bp, 17 predicted proteins | sample FB_2_MG_FD_140333 | JGI IMG/M metagenome (GOLD analysis project Ga0193959, IMG submission 140333) | Microbial mat bacterial communities from the Broadkill River, Lewes, Delaware, United States - FB_2_MG | ecosystem: Environmental > Aquatic > Freshwater > River > Microbial mats | place: USA... | reverse complement strand
GTTAATCTGTTTTGCGCAGCTGTATTTTCTGCAGTTGCTGTCATTGGCGAAATACGGTATTCTGTAATTTCCCCTTCATAAATAACTTCGCCTCCTGTAGTTACTAAATTGGCACTTGTTTGGTTAACGATGAGGTCTTCGAGCGTGTTTTTAAATAATTGATCTAAACCTGGTTCTACTAAATCGGCATTATTTTGAAAGAAATTTACCTGAAATGTTTCAGGTGTTTCTGTAATACCAGTAAATGAATAATTGACTTTACATCCAAAAGTTGTAAGACAAATCGTTAATATAAAAATGTATTTTAAAATTTTCAATTAATAAATATTTGGTTATTCATAGTTATAAAAGCGTAAATATAGCCTTCATTATACTTATGTCTAAATTATTTTTATTGGTTTGATGGCATATTTATCACAACTAGTTCTCTAATAACGCAAGTTTAGTTATGAATGTTTTACAAACTTATCTTAGAGATCAAATTGCTTAATTTTTCTATATAACGTACGCTCACTGATGCCTAATTCAGCAGCAGCTAATTTACGTTTACCACTGTGACGTTCTAAAGATTTCTTAATTAATTCTAATTCTTTGTCATGTAAAGATAAAGTTTCCTCTTCTTCTATTTCTTCTGCAAAATGATATTTGTCTTCTACATCTGAAACTATAGATTCGTTCGTTTCTGTACGCTGTGGTATAGATAAAACTTCCAAATCTTCAACAGCAGCATCAAATGCTTCGTCTTTATCGTCTCCGTAAATTTTTTGAATTAGATGTTCGTTGTCTTTTTGAACCTCAGATACACTTCCTTTTTTCATGAGTTCCATGGTGAGTTTTTTAAGATCGTTTAGATCTCCCTTCATGTCAAATAAGACTTTATATAAAATCTCTCTTTCACTACTAAAATCACTTTCAGATTTAGAACTGTTTACTACAGCTGGTAAATTACTGCCTGTATCGGGTAAATAATTCTGAATCGTGACACCATTTATAGTTCTGTGCTGTTCTAAAACAGACACTTGTTCTGCAACATTTCGTAATTGACGAATGTTACCATTCCAGCGGTATTTAGTGAGTAAGTTAACGGCGTCGTCTGTTAGCTTTACCGTTGGCATTTTATATTTTAGAGCAAAGTCACTAGCAAACTTTCTAAATAACAGATGAATATCTTCTTTACGCTCTCTAAGTGGAGGTAAATTGATTTCAATAGTACTTAATCGGTAATATAAATCTTCTCTGAATTTTTCTTTTTTAATGGCTTCAAACATGTTAACGTTTGTCGCAGCTACAATTCTTACATCTGTTTTTTGAACCTTACTAGACCCTACTTTTATAAACTCTCCATTTTCTAAAACACGTAGTAAACGTACCTGAGTTGTTAGTGGTAACTCTCCAACTTCATCTAAAAAAATAGTACCTCCATCTGCAACTTCAAAATATCCAGAACGTGTTGCTGTTGCTCCTGTAAAAGCACCTTTTTCGTGCCCAAACAGTTCACTGTCAATAGTGCCTTCTGGTATTGCTCCACAGTTTACGGCAATGTATTTGCCGTGTTTTCTGTGTGATAATTGATGAATAATTTTGGGAATACTTTCTTTTCCAACACCACTTTCTCCTGTGACTAATACCGAAATATCAGTAGGAGCAACTTGTATTGCTTTTTCGATAGAACGATTGAGTTTAGGGTCGTTTCCTATAATGCCGAAACGTTGTTTTATGGCTTGAATAGATTCCATATTAAATGATCACAATGTTGAGATTCTCTTTTTTAATTATTTATAAGGTTAATTTACGTAAGTAAATCTTTCGTTGATGGTTGCTGATAATTCTGGGCTAGAATTAAAATCCATATCACGTTTTGTAATTCTACCTGCGCTATTATATTCTAAATCAAAAGTGGCGCTCTCTCCATTAAAAGTTGCTGCATTCCAGTTGTTGGTAGAAAGAAATTGAGCTATTTGTGGACCAATTTCATCAGAATACTCATCGCGTAAAAATGATAGAAGGTAGTTATCTTCATAAACCACTTTTAGAGGATTTATATTATTGTCAAACTGATATGTTGTATTGCTTTGTGTTTCTCCTGTCGTTGTACTGCTTGTAATATTACCAGCTGTATTGTATGATATTGTTTCGGTTTGAATAGACACATCACCATCAAACGATTCTTTTTTAATTACACGGTCTGAACTATCTACTGTGAATACTGTAGAAATTGTAGAGCCTACTTTAGTTCTTGTGATGGTGTTACCATCGTAGGTGAAATTATAATTGTAATCGTCAAAATCATCTTCGTAATAGTCATAAGTAATATTAGATACAACTCCATTCGTATAGGTAATTATATACTCATTTGTAGTTACACCTGCAGAGTTTACAGAGATATCACTAATAATTTGTCCAGAACCATTACGGGTAATTTGTTGGTTTTCGGTTACAAATGGACTTCCGCTTAAAGATACCTGATTAATAGCTGAAGCAATTTTGTTGTTGCTAATACTAAAGTCTGATTTAGTATTGGTTTGAACGGGAGTACCAAAAAAGTCAAAGCTAAGTTCTGTGTCTAACTCATATAATGATAGGGTTAAGTCTCCGCTTTCACTACCATTGTTTCCACCACCTCCGTTGCTGCCGCTGCCTTGAGTGTATGCAGGATCTAAAGGTTCAACGTCACAAGCTGTAATTACAGTAAGGGTGAGTAATAATAAGATTAGTTTTTTCATTGATGTTTTAATTTTTTTTAATTCTCATAGCGATGAGAACCTAGTTGGACTTAATAATTTTTTTTTTTTTTTTTTGAATCAACTACGAATAGCATAATTTTTACCATTCTTCAGTTATACTTTTGCTGTTAGTAATACGTATAAGTTAGCGTATTTATTACTTCACCTGTTGCTACATTTGTTATGGTTACAGACATAGGGTAATCATCATCGTTATAAACATAATTATAGGCTAATGTATTTCCTTGATTATCGGTTTTACTTAACACATTGTTTGGTGACATGTCTACGGTGTTATGATCATCCATAAAATAGAGTGCTAAATTGTAGCCGTCCATAGATTCTGCTATCGGATTTTTTTTATCGTCATACGTATAGGTGTTGCTGTAATCAGCTTCAGTACCATAATTTATTGAGGTATGACTTTCAATAATATTAAAATTACTATCATATGTATAATCCGTTAAATTCCAAACAGAGTTCGCATTATTTATTAAGATAATTTTTTTTTGCGTTACATACTTTAATTGATCTGAACTAAATGTCCATTGAATATTTAAATCATCTTCTTCTATATCTGAATCCATTTGGTCATTGTAGTTGAGGATGTTATTGTTAATTACAACGTTAGAATCCGTACTATAACCGAATGTTATATAATGATAATTAGAAATACTTTCATCAGTGTAAGTGAGATTTATAAACGCCTCTTCAGTACCATAAGTGTGGTAAGAACTGTTAAGTTTATTATCGTTTGAATATTCAAATTCAGATAGAATATAATTATACTCAGGAAGGGCATTGGTATCTGTAATGGAAACTAATCTTCCGTTTAAATCGAAATAAAAATTACGCTCATTATTTTCTCTAACATCAATAATGTGTTTAATAATTAGTGTGTTAGATAGTTCTGTTTCTTGGCTGTCATCAGAACTACAAGAAAACATAGAGGCAAATAGGATGATGTAAAGAGTGTATTTCATAATTAATTATTTTTAGAATATCCAATAGCTTTACCTATTAGAGTTGCGCTTGTGCAATCTGTAATTAATACATTTACTAAATCTCCTACTTTGTAATGTTCTTTTGGAAAAACAGCTACGGTGTTGTCAGAAGTTCTTCCAGACCATTGAGAATCCGATTTTTTAGATGCTTTTTCTATTAAAACTTCAACTGTTTTATTAAGGTGATTTCGTGTGTTAATTTCACTGTACTTACGTTCTAAAGCTATAATTTCACTTAAACGACGTTTTTTTGTTGCCTCAGGAACATCATCTTCCATTTTGCGTCCAGCTAAAGTTCCTGGCCGTTCAGAATAAGTAAACATATAACCAAAGTTGTATTTTACATATTCCATTAGCGATAAGGTGTCTTGATGGTCTTCTTCAGTTTCTGTAGGGAAACCAGCAATTAAATCAACGCTTATTGAACATTCAGGAATTATACGTTTAATATTATCAATAAGTTCAAAATATTCTTCACGCGTATGTAAACGATTCATTTCTTTTAAAATACGATTACTTCCACTTTGTACAGGTAAATGAATGTGTTTACAGATATTATCGTATTTGGCCATTGTTTCTATAACATCTAATGTGAAATCCTGAGGATTGGATGTTGAAAAACGAATACGCATTTTAGGCTGTGCTTTAGCACATAGCTCTAATAGCTTGGCAAAATTTACGGCTGTTGCTTTTTGAAACTCAGAGGCTTTTTCAAAATCTTTCTTCAAACCGCCTCCATACCATAAATAACTGTCAACGTTTTGTCCTAACAGTGTTATCTCCTTAAAGCCTTTAGACCATAGGTCGTTAACTTCTTCAATAATACTTTGTGGATCTCTACTGCGCTCTCTTCCTCGAGTGAAGGGAACAACACAAAACGTACACATGTTATCACAACCACGAGTAATAGAGACAAAAGCTGTTACTCCGTTGCTATTTAATCGTACAGGAGAAATGTCGCCATATGTTTCCTCTTTAGAAAGGATAACATTAATGGCGTCTCTACCTTCATCAACTTCGGCAAGAAGGTTTGGTAAGTCTTTATAAGCATCAGGACCTACAACTAAATCTACAATTTTTTCTTCGTCTAAAAATTTGGTTTTTAAACGTTCTGCCATACAGCCTAACACTCCAACTTTCATTTTTGGGTTTAGTCGTTTTATAGCATTGTATTGTTGTAACCGTTTTCTAACGGTTTGTTCGGCTTTATCTCTAATAGAACAGGTGTTTACCAAAACAAGATCTGCTTCTTCAAGAGTTTGTGTCGTGTTAAAACCCTGTTCAGAAAGAATATACGCTACAATTTCGCTATCACTAAAATTCATGGCACAACCATAACTCTCTATAAATAGTTTGCGTTGGTTACCGTCTTTTTTATCCAAGATTAAGGCCTCGCCTTGTTTATTTTCGTCTATAATTTTTTCCATATTTATTTTCCTCGAAACTCGAAAGCGGAAAGCTAAATTCTATTTCTATCTAATCTCAATAAGGATGCAAAGATAATATTATTTTATAGATTGTGACAAAGTGGCAGTTATAATTTAGTTAAGATTTATTTTAAGCCATAGTATTGTGTCCGTGTTTAAAAGGTTTGTTAAGATAATAGTTGAATATCTCCTAAAAATAGCTTTAGTTTGAAAAACTAACTCAGACTGCCTTAAAAAATGAACACCACAGATATTAAAAACCGAATAGTAAACGCAAAAGCATTAGATTTTGGTGTTATTTTTAATCAATCTATAGAATTGTTTAAAAAGGTTTGGGTGCAAGGATTGGTTGCATTATTACTAAATTTAGTTTTGGCTATACCTGTAATAATGGTTGTTTATATCCCTTTGCTATTTTTTGGTTTTATGAATGCGCTTACATTTGAGAATGGTTATGATACTCATGATTCGACAAGTATGGGTGTTGTTTTTGGACTTGTATTTATTGTAGTTTATATTTTTTTAATTGTAGCAATGAGTTCTATAGCGTTTGGTCTTAAAGCTGCTTTTTATAGAATTTGCAAACTGAAGGATTTAGAACAAATAGGTAAAGAAGATTATTTTTATTTTTTCAAAAAACCTTACTTAAGTAAAACAATTAAATTAGGTGCCTCATTTGCAGGTATTGCTATTTTGGCGACTATGTTATGTGTCCTTCCTTTAATATATGTTATTATTCCTTTGTCTTTTAGTGTGGTTGTATATGCTTTTAACCCAGAATTGTCTGTTTCAGAAATTATTACATTGTCTTTTGAACTTGGTAATAAAAAGTGGTTGATTTCATTTGGTCTTATTTTTATGACAGGAGTTTTGGCATGGATCGTTGGTTTTCTAATGTGTGGATTTGGAGTGTATGTCACTAAATCGTTTAGTCATTTGCCTGTCTATTTAATATATAAAGACGTTATTGGTTTTGATGATGAAAGCGATCAAATGAGACGGATTGAGCAATTATCTACATTTTAACGCAACCTTTGAAGATGTTTTACATCTACAAAGAAATCAATCTTATGAAATTCAGGAAAATTTTAATGCTGTCGTTGTTTTGTTTGTTAATAATGAATATGCAATGCAATGAAGATGATAATGTGGTTGTGCCTTGTGGTTTAGAAGTTGTAATAGATGCTGTTGCGTACCAAGCTGCAGAGTCACATGCAATAGATAGTGCTATTGTTAATGAAGACTGCTTGGCTCTTATTGTTTCAGGTAGTGGTTGTGATGCTAGCACTTGGCTTATGTCTTTAATAGATTCGGGAAATGTGGCAGAGTCGTTTCCTAATCAACGCTATTTAAAATTAACACTTCATAATAATGAAGATTGTTTAGCCGTCTTCAATAAAGAAGAAAATTTTGATTTAACAGCGCTTAGAATTGAAGGGGTAAATGAAGTATTACTAAATATTGAAGGGTTAGAAGAATCAATTTTATATTCATATTAATTAAGACTTATAAATATTTATAAACACTAGAAGCCTTACAATTTGTAAGGCTTTTTCTGTACTTAATAATAAATAAATCACGATAAAATGCATCGTATTTACGACCAAATTAGGATTGTATCTTAATTTTCATATACATTTGTAAACGCAAAAAATTAAGAATGTCGAAGAATCTAGTTATTGTTGAGTCACCAGCTAAGGCTAAAACCATAGAGAAATTTTTAGGAAAAGATTATAAAGTAGAGTCCAGTTTTGGGCACATTGCAGATTTGCCATCTAAGGAGTTAGGGGTAGATGTAGAGGGAGATTTTATGCCTAAGTATCAGGTTTCTAAAGATAAAAAAGATGTTGTTAAGAAATTAAAAGAATTAGCAAAGAAAGCAGATGTTGTTTGGCTAGCAAGTGATGAGGATCGAGAAGGGGAAGCAATTGCGTGGCATTTAGCTGAAACATTAAAATTAGATAAAGATAAAACGAAACGTATCGTTTTTCACGAGATTACAAAAAGTGCAATAAACAAAGCCATTGAAAATCCAAGGAGTATTGATTATAACTTAGTGGATGCGCAACAAGCAAGACGTGTTTTAGATCGTATTGTAGGTTATGAATTATCTCCTGTATTATGGCGAAAAGTAAAAGGCGGCCTGTCTGCAGGTAGAGTACAATCGGTTTCAGTACGCTTAATTGTAGAACGCGAACGCGATGTGCAAGCTTTTGAACCTAAAGCTTCGTATAGAGTAGATGCAGAATTCACAAACGAAGACGGAAATTCTTTTAAAGCCAAATTGCCTAAGAATTTCGATTCTGAAAAAGAAGCGTTAGATTTCCTTAATAATAATTTAGGCGCGACTTATCAGATTTCAGATTTACAAAAGAAACCAGCAAAGAAATCTCCAGCAGCACCATTCACAACATCAACACTTCAGCAAGAAGCCTCACGTAAATTAGGATTTTCTGTAAGTAGAACCATGACTAACGCTCAGCGTTTGTATGAAGCAGGTTTTATAACTTATATGAGAACAGATAGTGTTAATTTATCTGATGAAGCAAAAAAAGGAGCAGAGAACGAAATTATTTCTGCCTATGGTTCAGAATTTAGTAATCCAAAAAATTATAAAGGAAAATCTAAAGGCGCTCAAGAGGCTCACGAAGCTATTAGACCTACAGATTTTTCAAACCATACTGTTAATGCAGAGCGCGACCAAGCAAGATTATATGATTTAATATGGAAACGTGCTATTGCTTCGCAAATGAGTGATGCAAGGCTAGAGCGTACGAATCTTAAAATTCAAATTAATTCAAAAAATAAGATAGACGAACAATTCACAGCAAATGGTGAAATCATAACTTTTGAAGGCTTTCTCAAAGTATATTTAGAAGGTACAGATGATGAAGATACAGAGCAAGAAGGTATTTTACCAGATTTAAAAGTTGGTGAAGCACTTCAGAATAAATATATCACTGCAACGGAGCGTTTTACAAGACCACCTTCAAGATTTACAGAAGCTTCTTTAGTGAAGCAATTAGAGGAATTAGGTATTGGACGTCCATCAACTTATGCGCCAACCATTTCTACCATTCAAAATAGAAATTATGTAGAGAAGGGAACGCACGAAGGAGATGAAAGAGCTTATAAGCAATTGGTTTTTGAAAATCAAAATATAAAGGCCAACACGCTTTCTGAAAAAACAGGTTCCAATAAAGGAAAATTAGTGCCAACTGATATTGGTATGATTGTAACCGAATTTTTAGTAAAACATTTTGAAAGCATTTTAGATTATAATTTTACGGCTAAAGTAGAAGATCGTTTTGACGATATTGCAGAGGGCAAGGAAGATTGGAGAGAGATGATGAAAGATTTTTATAAAGGCTTTCATCCTCAAGTTGAAGATGTACAAGAAAATGCAGAACGTGAATCAGGAGAACGTATTTTGGGTACAGATCCAAAGACTGGTCGTCAAGTTAGCGTGCGTTTAGGTAAGTTTGGACCAATGGTGCAAGTTGGTACTATGGACGATGAAGATAAGCCTAAGTTTGCAAGCTTATCTCCAGACCAACAGCTTAATTCTATTACCTATGAAGAGGCTATGGATTTATTTAAACTTCCAAAAGCTTTAGGTCACTATAAAGACGAAGAGGTCGAAGTTAATAATGGACGTTTTGGACCTTATGTAAGATTTGGTAAAAAGTTTGTCTCATTGCCTAAAGGAGTTGATCCTTTAAGTGTAGAGATGGATGAAGCACTAATATATATAAAGGAGAAAGAATTAGCAGATGCTCCCATATATATGTATAAAGATATGGAAGTTACCAAAGGTAAAGGGCGTTTTGGACCATTTATCAAATGGAACAACATGTTTATTAATGTAAATAAAAAATACGATTGGGATAATTTATCTGAAGAAGATATCGTTACTTTGATTGAAGAAAAAATTCAGAAAGAAATCGATAAGGTTATCCATAATTGGGAAGATGCTGGTGTAAGAGTAGAGAAGGCAAGATGGGGAAGACACAACATTATAAAAGGCAAACAAAAAGTTGAGTTAGCCAAAACGGTTGATGTGAGTAAAATGACTTTAGAGAAAGCACAAGAAATTCTCGAAAAAAACGCACCTAAAAAGAAGGCGACAAAAAAGAAAGCCACTAAGAAAACTGCAACAAAGAAAACAGCAACAAAAAAGAAAGCTACAACTAAAAAGAAATAATTGAATATGAATTTTAATTTCCTCACGCCTGTATCAGATGCGGTTTTAGCTCATAATGAACTAGCAGCGCAACAAGCGCTAGGAAAAAAAATTAAAGTACATTCTCGTCAAAACGGAATACCAGATTTAGAAAACGTTCAAATGGCAATCATTGGCGTTCAGGAGAATAGAAATGACGTTAATTACATGGGAGCTCATGTAAATTTTGATTCTATCCGTAAAACGCTCTACTCTTTATTTCCTGGTAATTGGCATACAACACTAGCTGATTTAGGAGATATAGAGCCAGGAGAGACAGTTGAAGATACGTATTTTGCTATTCGAACAGCAATATCTGTTTTAGTAGAGAAGGGAGTGATTCCTATTGTGTTAGGAGGAAGTCAAGATTTAACTTACGCTAATTATCGTGCTTACGATTCACTGTTACCAATGGTAAATATTGTAAGTGTGGATACGAATTTCGATTTAGGCGATGCTAACCTTCCGATTAAGAATAATAGTTATGTGGGAAAAGTCATTGTAGAAGAGCCCTATAACCTGTTTAATTATTCAACAATAGGGTATCAAACATATTTTAACTCCCAAGAAGAAATAGATCTCATAGAAAAGTTATACTTTGAGGCCTACCGTTTAGGAGAAATTTCTGGAGATATAAATAAAGTTGAACCTTTAATGCGAGATGCACATATCGTATCTGTCGATTTAAAGTCGATTAGAGCTGCTGAGGTTAGCGATAATCAAAAATATTCTCCTAATGGATTTTCAGGAAAAGAGATTTGTGCTATAAGTAGATATGCAGGCATAAGTAATAAAGTATCGTCCTTTGGTATTTATGAATACAATGGATCTAAGAATGATAGTGCAACATCAATGCTCGTCGCTCAAATGATATGGTATTTTATTGAAGGAGTTAATTGCCGAGTTAAAGATGATCAGTTTAATAACGAAAATCATTACCAAAAGTATAATGTGTTGGTAGAGGATGACGAACTGATTTTTTATAAAAGCTTAAAAACAGGACGTTGGTGGATTGAAATACCTTTTTTACCAAATGTTAATAATAAATTAAAAAAGCATACGTTATTACCATGCATGCATTCCGATTATGTGCACGCAACTCAAGGTGAAATACCTGAGCGTTGGTATAAAGCTTATAGGAAGAATAGCTTCTAAAGCGAACACTTAATCGAATTTTAACATTTTTTTAATCGACGAAATGCTTATTTTAAGGGTGAAATGCAAAAAAAACAAAAAAAAAGTTGTTTATTCGGAAATATATAAATATGTTTACGACCTCAAAAATAATAAGGACTAATTTAACCTAGAGTTACTATGAATATTAAGAAGTTTATTTTACTAACAGCAGTACTAGTTATGGTCGCCAGTTGTAATTCCGGAGATCGAGGACAATTGGTAGGTGTTAAGGGTAAGAAATGGCATCCAGAAAAGCCCTATGGGATGACGTTAGTACCTGGCGGAGCTTTTATTATGGGTAAGTCAGATGATGATTTAGCTGGCGTACAAGATGCTCCAACTAAAACAGCAACTGTTCGAGCGTTCTATATGGACGAGACTGAAATTACAAATAGCGAGTATCGTCAATTTGTAGAGTGGGTAAGAGATTCTACACTAAGATTAAAATTAGCTGAAATGGCTGACTTAGAAGGAAAAACACCAGGGAATGGAGATATTGGAGAGTTCGCTTATATCGATTCAGATCCAAATAACCTGAATGCTTATGAAAGCTATATGGTTAATACCTATGGAAACGAGCAAAGAAAAATTAATCGCGATGTAGAATTGTATTTTGATACTGATGATTATCCAGATGAATTGTATGCCGAAGTAATGGATGGTATGTATTTACCATTAGAAGAATCATATAATGGTCAACGTACTTGGGATGTAAAGCAATTTAAATTTCAGTATACCTATATGGAAATAGCTAAAGCAGCTAAGAATAGAGGATTAAAACGTTCTGAAGTTATAGTTCAGCAAGAAGTTGAAATTTATCCAGATACAACAGCTTGGATTAGAGATTTCGCTTATTCTTATAACGAACCAATGCATAATGATTATTTCTGGCATGATGCTTATGGAGCATATCCTGTTGTAGGTGTGTCTTGGAAACAAGCACAGGCTTTCTGTCAATGGAGAACTTTATATCACAATGCAGATAGAAAGAAAAGAGGAAAGCATGCTGTAAATAAATACAGATTACCATCTGAAGCAGAATGGGAATATGCAGCACGTGGAGGTTTACAAGGAGCAACTTATCCTTGGGGTGGACCTTATACTAAAAACGATAGAGGTTGTTTCATGGCTAACTTCAAACCGTTACGTGGAGATTACGCAGCAGACCAAGCATTGTATACTGTAGAAGCTGATGCTTACGATCCTAATGATTTCAACTTATATAATATGGCAGGTAACGTATCAGAATGGGTAAACGGTTCTTATGATCCTGCATCGTATGAATATTCGTCAACAATTAATCCTAATGTAAACGATCCTAATAATGCTCGTAAAGTAGTAAGAGGAGGGTCTTGGAAAGATGTTGCCTATTTCTTGCAAGTAAGTTCAAGAGATTATGAATATGCAGATTCTGCAAGAAGCTATATCGGATTTAGAACAGTTCAAGATTATATGGGAACTGAAGTAACTAAAAACGCAGCTACAAACTAAAAATTAAACTTAACTTAAACTAAATATTAATCCAAAATGAGCATTAATTAACCTAGCTCATTTGAAAACAAAAAATTAAAATCATGGCAAAAAAGAAATTATCAACAATGAATATGGTCTATGGACTAGGAGCGGCAATTGTAATTATTGGAGCATTATTCAAAATTCAACACTGGCCTTACGGATCCCTTATCCTTACTATAGGTATGATTGTTGAAGCAGTTGTATTTACGATATCAGCATTTGAGAAACAAGGAGATGACTTAGATTGGTCTCTTGTATATCCAGAATTAGCTGGCGGACAGTCGTTAGGTGGAAAAAAGAAAAAATTAGAAGAGCCTAAAGATGCAGATGGTTTATTATCTAAGAAATTAGATAATTTATTAAAAGAAGCTAAAATTGATGGTGCGCTTATGGCAAGCTTAGGTGATAGCATTAAAAACTTTGAAGGTGCTGCAAAAGGAATTTCTCCTACAGTAGACTCAATGGCAGCTCAAAAGAAATATAGTGAAGAAATGTCTTTAGCAGCAGCTCAGATGGAATCTTTAAACAGCCTATATAAATTACAAGTGGAAAGCGCAAATCGTCAAGCAGCGATTAACGAAGAAGCTGTAGAAAATGCAACTAAATTAAAAGAACAAATGCAATCTTTAGCATCTAATCTTTCATCATTAAATGGTGTATATGGTGGTATGTTATCTGCAATGAATAAAAACTAATTGGTTTTATAATCGATTTAATTAATAAACAATTAAAAACTAATTAGAAATGGCAGGAGGAAAACAGTCCGCAAGGCAAAAAATGATTAACCTAATGTATTTGGTATTCATTGCAATGATCGCAATGACCATGTCAAAAGAAGTATTATCTGCATTTGGTTTAATGAACACAAAATTTGATAGCGCTAATGAATTAGCAGCAACTTCAAACGAAGGTATTCTAAGTCAGTTGAATACACAGGCTGAAGAAAAACCAGAGCAATTTGGTGCAGCTAATCAAATGGCAAAACAAATTAGTATTATTTCTGATGATTTTTACAATTGGCTAGGCGATGTCAAAGAGAAAGATATTGTAAAGAACGGAGGATACGAAAGAGAAGAAAATGGCGAATTACCTTATGAAGAAATGGATAAAGGTGATAAGCTAAATGAACTTTGGTTTACAGGTGATAGATATACTAAAAGAGGTGATGAAATCGTTGCTAGAATAGAAAAGTATAAAAATGATATTAAAGCTGTTTTACCTAAGGAAGGTAAATGGGCACCTGTAATTGAAAGTTTTGAAAAGCGTTTTTCATTAGATCCTATTGTTGATAATGAAGGTGCTGAAAAAAAATGGTTAGATTACCATTTCCAAGGGTTCCCTGCAATTGCATCATATACTAAGCTAACAGCAATGCAAAATGATGTGAAAGCTTCAGAAACTGATATCTATAATGGTTTCCTTGGTAACTTAGTTAGTAAAGCAACTTCATTAAAGAATTATCAAGCAATCGTATTAGCTGATAAATCTGCATTTTTTGCAGGAGAGAAATTTCAAGGTAGAGTTGTATTAGGTAAATATGCTAATGTAACACCAACGAAATTAAATGTTCAAGGTCAAGAAATTGATTTAACTAATGCTATAGATTCTACAGGAGCAGCTAAATTAGACTTTAACGTAGGTAATGTAGGTGAGCACAGTATTGAAGGTAAATTTACATTCTTAGAAGATGGTCAGCCTTTAGATATTCCTATTATTGGTAACTATGTGGTTGTACCAAGACCAAATTCTGCAACTATTTCTGCAGATAAGATGAACGTTGTTTATCGTGGTGTTGCTAACCCAATGACAATATCTTTTGCAGGTGTACCAGATAATAAAGTAAGAGCTACAGGAGCAGGACTTAAGCCGGTTGGTAGTGGTAAATATGTTATGAATCCTGGTACAGGTAGAGAAGTTACAATTAATGTGTCTGCTACTTTAGATGACGGTTCTTCAGCAACTGATCAAAAAACGTTTAGAATTAAAGATATTCCTAAACCTACAGGTACAATTTCTGGTAAAGATGGTATTGCAAAATTACCTAAACGTAACATAGAAATTGGAACAGTTGGTGCTAAATTGGATGATTTCGTATTCGATTTACCAATTAGTGTAACATCGTTCAAAATAAAAGTTCCTGGACAACCTACAGTATTGGTTGCTGGTACTAAAATGAATAGTCAAGCAAAATCAGCTATTGGTAGAGCTCGTAAAGGTGATGTAATAACTATTTTTGAGATTAAAGCTAAGATTACAGGTAATTCTAGTTATAACTTAAAAGGTGTTTCTCCTGTAGCGGTTGAAGTAACAAACTAATCAATAGTTAATTGTGATAATTAACGTTATCATTTGATAAGAAAATCCCAAATTATAATAAAAGATAAGATGAATTTAAAAAGCTTTTTATGTATAGGATTAGGTGTTTTAGCCGCAAACAGTATGTTTGCTCAAGCTAATATCCTAAATGCAAAAATACCAGAAGAAGTTGGTATGAAAACTGAAGCGCAGTTACTTCTAGATAACGACAAGCCTTTAGAGTATGGATATGTTGGTGATAGAGATATCTTATTTTCTAAAATGACTTGGGAAAAGATAGTTTTAGATGAACGTGCTAATTTCCCTTTATACTTTCCTACTGAAAGCAATTTAGGAGACGATAGAAAATCATTATATATGGTGTTAATGGAAAACATCAATAATGGTACTATACCAAAAGTATATGCAGATTCATATTTTACTGAAGAACGTACTATGGAAGATTTAGCCCCTTCATTAAAAAAGGAAGAAATTCAAGATGAAGGAATTGAATGGATGAATCAAGAAGGTGTTTCTGATACCTCTCTTGTACCTGAAGAGTATGTTATTCGTCGTGAAATAGGACCTGCAGATATTAATTCTTATCTCGTTAAAGGACTTTGGTACTTTGATAAGCGTCAAGGTGAATTAAAGTATCGTATCTTAGGTATTGCACCTGCAGCACCAGATGTTAACTTTATTGATTCTGATGACGAAGCTAATAAAGAACCAATTGGTTTATTTTGGATCTTTTATCCTGAATTAAGAGATATTCTTCATGAAGCTAAGGCTTTCAATAATAAGAATAGTGCTGTACCACTTTCATTTGATCATATATTAAATAGCAGACGTTTTAGTTCAGTTATTTATAAAGAAGAAAATGTTTATGGTGATAGAGAAGTAAAAGATTACGTTGCAGAAAATGCATTAATGCAGCTTTTAGAATCAGAACGTATCAAAGATAAGATTAGAAACTTTGAACAAGATATGTGGAGTTACTAGTTAACTTAACATAAAATAATATAAACGCTCACTTTTTAAGTGAGCGTTTTTTTTGCAATCAATATTTTATCTGTCTTCCTAAGGCTTTTAGAGTCTATATTTATTTACTTTTGCTGTAATGAAAGACGTAGATTATATCATTGTAGGATGTGGATTGGCAAGCATCTCTTTTTGTGAAGAATTAAGAGCCAATAATAAAACGTTTATTGTTTTTGACGATGATTCTCAGCAATCATCTATAGTAGCGGCAGGATTATATAACCCGGTTATCTTGAAACGATTCTCTGAAGTTTGGATGGCTAAAGAACAGCTCGCATTAGCATTGCCTTTATATGCTAAAATTGAAAATGAGCTGAATATAAAAGTAGATTATAAACTTCGAATATTAAGACGATTTACTTCTATTGAAGAGCAGAATAAATGGTTTACGGCATCAGACAAGCCTTCTTTAGAACCTTACCTTTCGCTTCAACTTATTAAAAATAATAATTCTGAAATTGATGCTCCTTATGGCTTTGGTGAAGTCTTACATGCAGGTCGTTTAGATACAGAAATGCTTATAACGAGTTACAAAAACCTTCTTAGAGAAGCTAATTGCCTAGAAGAACAATCGTTTATTTATGATAATATTCAATTTAATAATGAATCTATTGTATACGAAAATGTAAAGGCAAAGCAAATTGTATTTGCAGAAGGCTTTGGTATAAAACAAAACCCGTATTTCAGTACAATTCCGCTTACAGGTTCTAAAGGGGAAATTTTAGTGATAAAAGCACCCGACTTAAAAATTGATTATGCCATTAAATCTTCAGTATTTATTATTCCTTTAGGGAATGATTTGTATAACGTAGGCTCTACATATAATAATCTTGATAAAACGAATAGACCAACAGCCTTAGCTAAAGAAGAATTAACTTCAAAATTAAAGACATTTATTAAATGTGATTTTAAAGTTGTTAATCATATTGCAGGAGTAAGACCTACTGTAAAAGATAGACGTCCATTGGTTGGTAGACATCCAAAACACAATAATATTTATGTGTTAAATGGCTTAGGAACAAGAGGAGTTATGATTGCGCCTTATGTGGCAGGTAAACTATTTCGATTTATAGAAAAAGGCGAAAAGTTAGATGACGCTATTAATATTAAGCGTTTTGAGTAATTAATGTTGTTTTAATTCTGTAGTCGATTTTTTTACCAATTCTTTGTCGTAACTCATAAAAAGATTAATCCAAATATTACGAGAGAGACGCATAATTACAGGCATAAATGCAATTAGTGTAACAACAATAGCTATAAAAGCAATCGTTAAAGAAAATCCTAATATATTATAACTAATAATAAATGCTGCTACGGCAAAAGCAATACCAACAGCATAGCTTACATACATTGAGCCATAGAAAAAAGAAGGCTCTATTTGATATTTAGTCTTACAATGCGAGCATGTTTCTCGCATTTTTATAACTTCCGAAAGCACATAGGGGTTTTTATTCTGGTACATGGATTCTTGGTGACATTTTGGACATACACCAAAAAGAATACTATAAAGTTTCATTCCTTTTCTAATCATAACTAAAACCTTTACTTTTGCGTTTTCTAAGACAATGCGAAGATAAAATAATATAACTGAAGCATTGTAACAATTGTAACTCAAAATCGCAATTGTATTATTCAAAAAACTTATGCTAAATATCCATAATCTTTCTATATCATTTCAAGGAGAATACCTTTTTGAAGAAATTACATTTAAACTCGGTCTTGGAGATCGTATTGGTTTAATTGGTAAAAATGGAGCAGGTAAATCTACTATGCTTCGAATTTTGTCAAAAGAACAAGAAGCTGATTCTGGTCAAATTGCAGCAGATAAGGATATGAAAATCGGGTTTTTAAAGCAAGATATTGACTTCGATTTAGGTAAGACGGTATTAGAAGAATCCTATCAAGCATTTAAAGAGATTAAAAAATGTGAAGCGCAGCTTGAAGAAATTAACACGCAATTAGCTGAGCGCACAGATTACGAAAGTGAATCCTATCATCAATTAATGGTTGATTTGAATGATGTTCAACATCAATACGAAATTTTAGGAGGTTACAATTACCAAGGAGAAACAGAGAAAATTCTTCAAGGATTAGGTTTTAAACGTGAAGATTTTAATAAACTAACAGATACATTCTCTGGTGGTTGGAGAATGCGAATTGAATTAGCAAAACTTCTACTTCAAAATAATGACTTATTACTTTTAGATGAGCCTACTAACCACTTAGATATTGAGTCTATCATTTGGTTAGAAAACTTTTTAAAAGGATATAGCGGAGCAGTAGTTATTGTATCTCACGATAAAATGTTTTTAGACAATGTTACGAATCGTACCATTGAAATTTCATTAGGTAGAATCTACGATTACAATAAGCCTTACACCAAATTTTTAGCTTTGCGTAAGGAAATGAAGGTTCAGCAATTAGCAGCTCAAAAAAATCAAGAGAAGAAGATTGAACAAACCGAAAAGCTTATTGAAAAGTTTAGAGCTAAAGCATCTAAAGCGACAATGGCGCAATCGCTGATTAAAAAATTAGATAAGATTGATCGTATTGAAGTTGATGAAGATGATAACAGTGTAATGTCTTTAAATTTTCCAGTTTCTATTACACCAGGAAAAGTGGTTGTAGAATTAGAAAATGTGTCTAAACGTTATGGCGATTTACAAGTATTGCATAATGTAAATTTAGCGGTACCACGTGATATTAAAACCGCATTTGTTGGGCAAAACGGACAAGGGAAATCAACTTTAGCAAAAATTATTGTAGGAGAACTTGAACACGAAGGTAAACTAACTTTAGGGCATAACGTTCAAATTGGTTATTTCGCACAAAATCAAGCAGAGTATTTAGACGGAAATAAAACGGTTTTAGACACCATGATTGATGCGGCAAATGAAACCAATAGAAGTAAAGTTAGAGATATTTTAGGGTCTTTCTTGTTTAGAGGAGAAGAAGCAGAAAAATATGTAAGAGTCCTTTCTGGTGGAGAGCGAAATCGTTTGGCTTTGGCTAAGCTATTATTGCAGCCACTAAATGTGCTTATTATGGATGAGCCTACGAATCACTTAGATATTAAATCTAAAAACGTATTAAAAGAAGCGTTGACAAAGTTTGAAGGCACCTTAATATTAGTCTCCCACGATAGAGATTTTCTTCAAGGTTTGACGGATACGGTTTACGAATTTAAAGATCAAAACATCAAAGAATATTTAGGCGATATTGATTTTTATTTAGAACAACGTAATCTTGAAAACTTAAGAGAAGCTGAAAAGAGAACTGTAGTAGCAGACAAACCAAAGGAAAGCAATAAGAAAAGTTACGAAGATCAGAAAAAATTAAAATCGTTAAATAATAGGTTGAGCAATATTGAATCTAAAATCAATCAGCTAGAAAAAGATATTAAAGCTGATGATGTAAAATTGGCAACAGATTATGATAATACAGCTTCAGAGCCTAAATTTTTTGATGAATATCAAGCAAAGAAAAAGGCTTTAGAGAAATTAATGAGCGACTGGGAAGCGGTTCAGTTTGAGCTCGATGAGATTTCTAGTTAATAATTAAGATTTTTTTAACGGCTTCACTTAGCTATAAAGTTAGCTTTGTAAATTATTGACGACCAACGAGCTTATGTTAAGAAAAATTATTTTATCCGTTTTAGGAGTTGCATTAATAATAGGTGCAATTATTTATGCTAATTATCTTATAGATAACAAACACAAACCAAAACCTGTTATACCTAAAGTGGTTAAAACGGTTCTTGTAGACACTGTTAAAAACACAACAGTACCAATTGTGATTACAGCGAATGGAAATCTTACTGCTTTGCAACGTGTTGAGTTGTATTCTGAAGTTCAAGGTTTATTTAAAACAGGTTCAAAGCTTTTTAAACCAGGTCAGAAATTCAATAAGGGAGAAACATTAATTCGTTTAGATGCCTCAGAATACTACGCGAGTGTTCAATCTGCTAAAAGTACTTTATATAATAGTATTGCCGCTATAATGCCAGATTTGCGTTTAGATTTTTCAGATGTATTTCAAAAATGGCAAACGTACTTAAATAGCTTTGATTTAAATAAAACAACACCAAAACTTCCAGAAATCTCTAACGAAAAAGAAAATTACTTTATAACAGGTAGAGGTATTGTGAGTGCGTATTATAATGTTAAAAACCTAGAACAGCGTTTAACAAAATACAGAATTACAGCACCATTTTCAGGGATATTAACCGAAGCCTTAGTTACTGAAGGTACTTTAGTGCGAAATGGCCAGAAATTAGGAGAATTTATTAACCCTTCAGTTTACGAAATGGAAGTGGCTATTAGTAAATCTTTTGCCGATGTTTTAAAAGAAGGTGAAGACGTTACGCTTACCAGTTTAGATAATAGTAAAACTTATAAAGGTAAAGTTTCTAGAGTTAATGGAAGTATAGATGCAACTACACAAACTATAACGGCTTATATCGAAGTTAAACATTCAGACCTTAAAGAAGGTATGTATCTTGAAGCAAATTTGAATGCTGAAAAGGTTGAGAATGCTATAGAAATTGACAGAAACTTATTATTAGATAGTCAAGAAATATATGTGGTTAACGATAGTTTACTTGATGTAATAGCCGTGAAACCAGTACACTTTTCTAATGCAAAAGTTATTTTAAAGGATGTGCCAAATGGGACTATAATTTTAAGAAAACCTGTGCCTGGTGCTTATGCCGGAATGCATGTTAAAGCAGCAAAAGGCAATACTGTAACTTCTGATTCTATTCAATAATGAGAAAATTAATTGAATATTTTATAAGGTATCATGTTGCAGTAAATATTTTTATTATAGCATTTATTGTCTTTGGTACTATTGGCGCTTTATCTTTAAAATCGTCATTCTTTCCGCTTACAGAGTCTAAAATTATCAATATTAATATTGCTTACCCTGGTGCTTCGCCTCAAGAAATTGAAGAAGGCATTGTACTTCAAATTGAGGATAACCTAAAAGGGCTTAAAGGGGTTGATCGCGTAACGTCAACATCGCGTGAAAATAGCGGAAGTATTACGGTAGAAATTGAAAAAGGAGAGAGTTTAGACTTTATGCTTCTTGAAGTGAAGAATGCAGTAGACCGTGTACCATCGTTTCCAACGGGTATGGAGCCGTTAGTAGTTTCTAAGCAAGAAGCAGTGCGAGAAACGATTTCTTTTGCAATTAGCGGAAAAGACATTCCTTTAGTAACACTCAAACAATTAGCACGCCAAGTAGAAACAGATTTACGGGCAATTGATGGTATTTCTCAAATTGAAATCTCGGGATTTCCCGAGGAAGAAATTGAAATAGCCGTTAATGAACTCGATTTATTAGCCTATAACCTTACGTTTAATGAGGTGGCAGCAGCTGTCACTAATGCCAATATTTTAGTTACCGGTGGTAATGTAAAAACGGTTGCAGAGGAGTATTTAATCAGAGCGAATAACAAACAATATTACGGTAGCGAGCTCTCTAATATTATTGTAAGAGCGTCTTCGGACGGAAAAGTAATTCGTTTAAAAGACATTGCGGTCATTAGAGATCGTTTTTCTGAAACACCAAATGCGACCTATTTTAATCAAGAGTTGGCTGTTAACATTTCGATTACAAGTACTAATAATGAAGATTTAATTACATCAGCAGATAAAATAAATGCCTATATAGAAGAGTATAATCAAAAGTATACTAATATAAGGTTAGATGTGGTTCGAGATTTATCTGTGACCTTAAAACAAAGAACCCAATTATTAGCGGAAAATGCTATTGTTGGTATGATTCTGGTTTTAGTGTTTTTATCGATATTTCTAAATACACGTTTGGCATTATGGGTGGCTTTTGGTCTGCCTATTTCATTTTTAGGGATGTTTATATTTGCCGCTCAATTTGACGTTACTATTAATGTATTGTCGCTTTTTGGGATGATTATCGTTATCGGTATTTTGGTGGATGATGGTATTGTAATTGCTGAGAACATCTATCAGCATTACGAAAAAGGAAAAAGTCCAATTCAAGCGGCTATCGATGGTACTATGGAAGTTATTCCACCTGTGGTATCTGCAATTATTACGACGCTTTTAGCCTTTTCTTTGTTTTTCTTTTTAGATAGTAGAATCGGTGAGTTTTTTAGTGAAGTTGCCGTCATTGTAATCTTAACATTAGTGGTGTCTTTAGTAGAAGCGCTAATTATTTTACCAGCTCACTTAGCGCATTCTAAAGCGTTAAGAGCTCAGAAGATTGATGAAAATCCTTCAAAAATAAAACAGTTTTTCTCATTTATGAGAGCTATTAATAACGGTGGAGATCGGCTAATGTCTTTTTTAAGAGATAGCGTGTATACACCTATTTTAAATCGTGTGTTAAGATTTAAATTATTCTCATTAGGCGTTTTTGTTGCTTTGCTAGTATTAACACTTGGGTCGCTTGGTGGAGGTGTGATAGGTGTTACGATGTTTCCGAGAGTCGCTAGTGATGCTGCCAATATAGAACTAGTAATGCCTGCAGGAACGAATGTAAAAATTACTGATTCTATTATTTCTATGATAGAAGAGAAAGCATTTATTGTAAATGAAGAACTGACAGAGAAATTTCTTAAAGGTACTGGTAAACAATTATTTGAAAATACGATAGTAGAAATTAGTAGTAGTTCTAGCGCGAGATTAAGAATTAATTTATTACCAGGAGAAGAACGTCCAGACGAAATAAAATCAGATTTAGTTACTAATAGATTAGAAGAATTAGTTGGCCCTGTAATAGGTACAGAACGATTAATTTATGGTTCAGGAGGAAACTTTGGCGGTAGTCCTGTGTCAGTTTCTTTATTAAGTAATAATATTGAAGAATTAAAAGCGTCCAAATTAGAGCTTAAAAAGTATCTGGAATCCAATCCATTACTTAAGGATATTGGTGATAATGATCCTGCTGGTATAAAGGAAATCCGATTAGAGTTAAAAGAAAGTGCCTATTTATTGGGACTCGATTTAAGAACCGTAATGGCTCAGGTACGTTCAGGATTTTTTGGTGCGCAAGCACAGCGTTTTCAGCGAGGACAAGATGAAATTAAAGTTTGGGTGCGTTACGATAGAGAAAATAGAAGTTCTATTAACGATTTAGACGCTATGCGTATTGTAACACCAACAGGCGAACGTGTAACATTAAAAGATATTGCAAGTTACAGTATTGCTAGAGGCGATGTTGCTATAAATCACCTCGAAGGTAAACGAGAAATACAAGTGTATGCAGATCTAAAAGATCCGAGTACAAGTGCCACAGATATCATGGATGATATTAAAACTGTGTTTATACCTCAGTTACAATCTAAGCATCCAACTATAAACGCTTCTTATGAGGGGCAGAATAGAGAAAAAGATAAATTAGTTGGTTCTTTAGGTGTAGCAGGTCCTATTATTTTAATATTAATTTATATCACGATTGCATTTACATTTAGAAGTTACTCACAACCGTTTTTACTTCTTTTATTAATTCCGTTTAGTTTAACAGCTGTAGCTTGGGGGCATTGGTTGTTAGATTTTCAAGTTAATATTTTATCCCTTTTAGGGATTATAGCCTTGATTGGTATTATGGTGAATGATGGTCTAGTTTTAATAGGTAAATTCAATAGCAATCTTAGAGAAGGTATGGCTTTTGATTTGGCATTGTCTGAAGCAGGGAAGTCGCGTTTTAGAGCTATTTTCTTAACTTCATTAACAACTATTGCTGGTTTAGCACCATTGTTATTAGAGAAAAGTAGACAAGCACAATTTTTAAAGCCTATGGCTATTTCTATTTCTTTCGGAATTGCGTATGCAACGGTTTTAACCTTATTGGTTTTGCCATTATTTTTATCATTTAGCAATAGTATTAAACAAGGAGGTAAATGGTTAGCTACAGGAAATAAGGTGACTAAAGAAGAAGTAGAACGTGCTATTAAAGAACAAAATGAAGCAAATGAACATTAAAAATATACTTGCATTTCTGTTTTTTGCTTACTGTATTGGTTTGCAAGCACAAGAAGTTTTAACTAAAGAGCAGGCTGTTTCTTTAGCTTTAGAAAATAATTATGGTGTAAAAATTGCTAAAAATGCAGTTGCAGTTGCAGAGAATAATACCAATATTCTTAATACAGGTTTTTTGCCTACACTTACAGGTAATGCAGGTGCAAACTATAATTTAGACAATACTGAAGCCGAATTTTCTGATGGTAGGCCAGATGCCGTTTTAAATGGTGCAGAAAGTTCTAATTATAATGCCAGTTTGAGTTTGAATTACACCCTTTTTGATGGTTTAGGCAGACGTTATAATTATAAACGGTTAAAAGAGCAATATCAATTGTCAGAACTAC
>Ga0193959_1000219_pt1 | contig 23800 bp, 19 predicted proteins | sample FB_2_MG_FD_140333 | JGI IMG/M metagenome (GOLD analysis project Ga0193959, IMG submission 140333) | Microbial mat bacterial communities from the Broadkill River, Lewes, Delaware, United States - FB_2_MG | ecosystem: Environmental > Aquatic > Freshwater > River > Microbial mats | place: USA... | reverse complement strand
CTGTTTAATGGCTTTAATGATTTGTTCTTCGGTGTAACGCTTTTTCATAATGAGATCTCCTAATGAGTAGATTAAGTGGAAATCTCAATAATGTCATGGTCTTATTTTTGGGGGATAGGTCACGATGTAATCCTCCTGTAATTAGTACCACCGAGAGATTTGCTTTTGCTGTCAACTTTAAATAGGTTGTGGTAATTTGTTAATAAGTACCTGCCTTCATAGGGTTTTCAATAAATTAATGGGGTTTTCATGGTTAAAAGCAGCGTGGTTTTTCAGAGAGCCAAGTAATAGAGAGTCAAGTAATGATGAGTTTTTTAAATGCCTTAGTCGCTCGTATTAAAAGGCTGTTTATATCACCAACGGAGGCCAGTGGGTTTCGTTGGGAAGCGAGTTGGTCTTTATTTTTATTAGACAATGTTGTTTTTTATAAGGTTTTATCCGATAGCGATAAAACACTTTTTGAACAACGTTGTTTGTTGTTTATGAATACTACGCGTATCGAGGCGGGGGCATTTGAGGTGAGCGATGAAGACCGTTTACTGGTTGCTGCCAGTGCTATTATTCCTGTTTGGGGTTTTCCCCAGTGGCATTATTTTAATTTGGCGGCGGTATTTTTATTGCCCGGTGCCTTTAATGACCAGTTTGAATGCGCACAAGAGGATTCAACGATTGCAGGTATGGTGGGCACTGGGCCTATGGCCGGTAAGATGGCGCTGAGCCGGCCACACTTGCATTTGGGGTATAAAAACAGCAAGGATAAAAACAATGTCGGTATTCATGAATTTGTTCATTTATTAGATATGGCAGATGGCCGTTGTGATGGTGTGGCCGAGTCTTTGCATCAACATGAATCTACCGCGATATGGTTTGATTTTATTGAGCATAAGATCAATGAAATCGATCGCGGGGACAGTAATATTCCGCTTTATGGGGCAACTAACCGACAAGAATTTTTTGCGGTGGCCTCTGAGTATTTTTTTGAGCGGCCACAGATGCTAAAGAAAAAACACCCTCGATTATTTGATACATTAACTCAGTTTTATCAGCAAAATGTGTTAGAAATTGAAAAGGATGTGAAAATTAGAGGTAAGGCTCCATGCCCTTGCGGTAGTGGAAAGCGTTATAAGCGCTGCTGCTTACCTAAACATTAATGCGCTATAGGTTAATTTGTGTGTTGGGGTATTATTTCAATAATTGCGTTGCAATTTATGCTTTACTTGGTTTGGCAATGCCATCACTATTGCTTGAAAACCTTATTGATTGAATAATATTGGTTTTCAGGACTAAGTATCACGCCCTCAGCTTTTGTTACGATTGATTTTTTAGCTGACCGGAAAACGAATTAAAAATTGCGTAAATTTGTCAACTTCACTCTCCAGGGTAATTTCGCCACCTAATTGCTTAATGATATTGAATGTAACCGATAAGCCTAAGCCTGTGCCTTCACCCACTGTCTTGGTGGTGAAAAACGGTTCAAATATTTTTTCACGTACCTCATCAGGGATGCCCGGGCCATTATCACGTACCGATAAAAAGACGGTTTTCTCTCGATGTTGGGCTGTAATTTTTATTATAGGCTGCGGCGTGTTGGCTGAATATAACGCTTGTGCTGCATTTTTTACAAGATTAGTTAATACTTGTTGCATTAACCCATTGTGTGCCATAAATTCAGGCAGCTCAGCCAGTGCTGTTTGAATACTAATGGTGTCGGCAATATCATATGTTAAAAGCTTCAGTGTGTCATCAATCACTGTTTTAAGATCGCAAATCTCTAGTTGGGTAGATTGGCTATAGGTAAATGATTTTAAATCATTAATGATGTTCTTGACTCGGTGTAAACCATTGTAAGAGTCTGAGACAACAGCGCGGATATCTTCTAGAATAAACGGAATATCTTGTTCTTCTTCAAACTCAGAGATATGCTGGCGCAGAGCTTGCGATTCTTTATGTTGGCTCGTCTCGATAGAAGATAAAAACTCTTTTTGTAAATCTTGCAACTGCATAATGTTTTTTAAGTAACTATCGAGTGATGAGAAGTTACTGATAACATAGGATAAGGGGTTGTTGATTTCATGTGCAATGCCGGCGGCCATTGTTCCGATACTGGCCATTTTTTCTTTTGTTTGTAGTTCTGCTTTCGTTGTTTTAAGCTCGCATAAAGCGAGTTTTAGCCGCTGATATTGTTTTTTTAAACTGTTTTCGGCTTGGCGCCGCTCAAGCAACATGGTGAGTTGCTCGAACGCCTTGTTCATAATGTTAATCTGCCTCATTGATACTTTGTCCATTTGTGATTCAGGTATAAGAAAACACAAAAGGTAAATAACTTTTCCGTAGGCTGAAATAGGGAAGCTTAAATAGCTACCAATAGTGGTGCCCAGCTTTTCTTCAATGGCGCTCAACTGCATAACTTCTGGTAGTAAGTCAATTTGAGGGTGGTTTTCATTGAGTACCGATTGCAAATAATCTGGAATTGAAGGTAGCGCTAACAGCGTGTGAAGCGCATTCTTGAGTTGTTCATCGCTATGGTCGCAATAGCACAGTGTGCCTTTTTGATTACTTTTTATTTTAATGTGAAAGCTGCAAGCAGAGTAGCAGAGATTAGATAAACTGGCTGAAAACTTAACAAGTAAATCTAATAACGGTTCGTTGTCGCGAGAAAACTGTGTGATACACATTAGCATATCTGTTTCAGCGTTATGTTGAATGCGATAGTTGTCTATATGTAGAAAAGTTTCTATCTCTCTATTTAATATACTTAAATTTAGCGATTTTTTATTATTTTCAGCGACTAAGCAACCATTGACTTGTAGGGTTTCCATCCAGTCTATTTCATCTAGAGTCACATCAGGTTCGCGTATCAATATAATTCGAGTATCTAGGTTTGATAAGCCATCTCTTATATATTGAGTGGTTTTTCGGCTAAATTTTTCGTCTTCTAGATCGGTAATATAGGCAATAACCAGCGCAGGTTTGTGTTTGCTGAAATACTTTTTAATTGCACGAAAGTTATGATGATGCTCGTATGTACGCCAGTTTTCAAGTAGTGATTGATGCTTATTTTTACCACCAATAACCATTATAAATGGCGCTGGAATATTCATATACATCATAATGTAATCCCTAAAATATCTGCTATCCTAAAAGCATAGTGTGGTTCTATATGCCCAGCAAATGATCGGCAATTATAATCTAAGAAAGAGGTTGTTTATGCGGTTAGTTAGGTTGATATATTACAGTCGTGCCTCTAAAGAGATGTCATTGACTGATTTAAAAAGTATCCTTGAAACGGCGCGCGCTAATAATGACAGTATCGATGTGTGTGGTATGTTGTGTTATGACAAACAGTATTTTTTACAGGCCTTAGAGGGCGAGCGCGAAACGGTTAATGAGTTGTATTTAGATATCTCAGATGATCCCCGTCATGATGAAGTGGTTATTATCAGTTATGAAGAGGTATCGGCACCTATTTTTCCTAAGTGGCAAATGGGTTATGCTGGCAGCTCAGCACAATTTACTGCTTTGCTAAAAGAGCTGGGGCAGGTGGACTTTACCCCAAGCGATATGTCACCAGAGCAGGCGAGTCATCTGTTAGAAAAAATGTCGGCATACCAGTCAGAGCCCTAATGCGCCCATTGTGTAATACCTGCCTTTGGTTACTCTTTTGATCGTTTTATTGGTAACTCTAAGGCTCATCTGTTTTACTTAGCTGGAGCTTAATGCTGCCAGCCCGAATCTTGTTAGTGCAAACTTATTCGCTTCTATATCTTCCATTTCCTCTCAAATGTGTGTGCAGCGCTTGTATGCGATGCCTTGCTGAGCGCTTAGCCTGTCTAGAGCCATGTGAATGTTACTACACGCATCGTATGTGGACAGGTGTCATCGCCGAGCACGCTTTTTGCGCACTTTTGTAGGGGTTTTGGGGATATGCACGGTTTCTTCTTGATACTCCCCCGGCGCTAAGCCCTCGATAGACCAATCACCAATGCTCACTCGCACTAAACGCAGTGTAGGCAGGCCTACAGCGGCGGTCATTCGTCTTACTTGACGGTTTCGCCCTTCGCGAATGGTAATCGATAGCCAGTGGGTAGGAATGCTTGCCCGAAACCTGACGGGCGGGTGACGCTCCCATAATTCAGGAGTTTCTATTTGCTGAATGTTAGCCGGTAGAGTAGGGCCATCTTTTAAGTGCACACCACGGCTGAGCTGCTTAATAGCCTCAGTATTAGGTTCTCCTTCAACTTGTACCCAGTAGGTTTTAGGCAGTTTATAGCGAGGGTTAGCGATTTGTTGCTGCAATTGCCCATCGTCAGTCAGCAGCAGTAGCCCCTCTGAGTCATAATCGAGCCTGCCGGCGGGATAAATGCCTGCAATCGCGATATAGTGGGCTAACGTTGTCCGGTTTTGGGTGTCTGAAAACTGCGATAACACCTGAAAAGGTTTGTTGAGTCGTATTAATTTGGCCATATAGCAAAGAAATTCAAGCACTTAAATGACAAATATTATCATTTGTGGTAGAGTTGCGCCGTTTTGTGGCCACAGGCCAAGAACAATATAATGATTTGTACAAAATTGCTATACCAAGCGTTGTTAAAGTTGTGACAAATATTAGGGATGCTCATAAGGCGTCTCCCTTTCAAGCTACATGTATTTCGATATTCACCCAATGTTGGGATATATGCGAATTGAGTAGCTCCAACGGAGCATGCAGGATTCTACGGATAAACGTCACCGCTTTCGACTGTACTTTAGGGTGATTACTATCTGATTTTAGTCGCCAACCTGATTGTTATAGTATGTCATCATTGCTTATGAATACCTGGTCGACACTAGGCGGTTAGCGTGTTTGTGCTGAGCCACCAGCGACTGACATAGGCATATGACTACTACATTGCATAATATACGACAGGTATATACAGAACCGTTTGGTATCGAGCAGGCATGCATTGCATATTTGCCAAGTAAGCGTGTGCGCCATTTTTAACGATTAGGCACCTAGAAGACACCTATACCAGCTGAGGACTAACATGACCGCAAAAACGCCAAAAATTATCTACACCGAAACTGATGAGGCGCCTGCGCTAGCGACGTATTCTTTTCTCCCTATTGTTAAAACATTTACCCGTGCTGCCGGTGTTGATGTTGAAACTCGCGATATTTCTCTCTCCGGCCGATTAATCGCCAGTTTTCCTGAATTCTTAAAAGAAGATCAGCGTATTTCAGATGCGCTTGCAGAGCTGGGCGAGTTAGCAAAAACCCCTGAAGCTAATATTATTAAACTGCCTAATATCAGCGCATCTATCCCGCAGTTAAAAGCAGCAATTAAAGAATTACAAGCTAATGGATATGCACTACCTGATTATCCTGATCAACCAGAAACCACTGAAGAAGAAGCGATCCAATCTCGCTACGATAAAATTAAGGGCAGTGCGGTTAACCCTGTTTTACGTGAGGGCAACTCTGATCGTCGAGCGCCACTGTCAGTTAAAAAATATGCCCGTAAAAATCCCCATTCAATGGGTGTATGGTCAAGTGATTCAAAGTCTCACGTTTCGCATATGAGCGGCGGTGACTTCTACTCCAATGAAAAATCAGTGACGATCGAGCAGGCAGGTGATGTCAGGATTGAATTTGTCGATGGCAATGGTGCGATCACTGTCTTGAAAGAAAAGACAGCGCTGTTAGCTGGTGAAGTCATTGATTCGACAGTGATGAGTCAGCGTGCGTTGTGTGATTTCCTTGAAGAGCAAATTGTTGATGCTAAAGAAAAGGGTGTGTTGTTTTCTCTACATATGAAAGCAACGATGATGAAAGTCTCAGACCCTATTATTTTTGGGCTGGCCGTAAAGATATTTTTTAAAGATGTTTTTGCTAAGCACAACGAATTATTTGAAGAGCTGGGTGTTGATGTTAACAACGGTTTTGGCAATCTCATTAATAAAATTAAAACACTTCCCGATGATCAGCGTGTGGCTATTGAGGCAGATATTCAAGCTTGTTATGCCAGCAGGCCCGATATGGCAATGGTCAACTCGGACAAAGGTATTACAAACCTGCACGTGCCCAGCGATATTATTATCGATGCTTCTATGCCGGCGATGATTCGCTCTTCGGGTAAAATGTGGGGGCCTGATGGTCAACTACACGATACTAAAGCTGTGGTTCCCGATAATTGTTATGCAGGTGTTTACCAGGAAACAATAGCATTTTGTAAACAGCATGGAGCGTTTGACCCAACCACAATGGGCTCGGTCCCCAATGTTGGTTTGATGGCACAAAAAGCTGAAGAGTACGGTTCTCACGATAAAACCTTTACCGCACCGGGTGATGGTTCTATTCGTGTTGTTGGTGCTGAGGGCAATGTTTTACTGGAGCATGTTGTCGAAAATGGTGATATCTGGCGTATGTGTCAGGTCAAAGATGCGCCTATTCAAGATTGGGTGAAACTTGCTGTTGCTCGTGCCCGAGCGACTAAAACACCCGCAGTATTTTGGTTGGATAGCGCGCGTGCACACGATGCGCAATTGATTAAAAAGGTTAATCAATACCTACCAAATCACGATACAGACGGTCTGGATATTCACATTATGTCACCGGTCGAGGCTACGCGTTTTTCTTTAGAGCGTATCAAAGACGGCAAAGATACTATTTCGGTGACAGGTAACGTACTGCGTGATTATCTGACGGATCTTTTCCCGATTCTTGAGTTGGGTACTAGTGCAAAAATGTTATCTATTGTCCCGTTGATGAATGGTGGCGGCTTGTTTGAAACAGGCGCTGGTGGTTCTGCACCAAAACACGTTCAGCAATTTGAGCAAGAAAACCATTTGCGTTGGGATTCACTCGGTGAGTTTTTGGCGTTGTCAGCATCGCTTGAGCACTTATCTGAAAGCGCTAACAATGCAAGAGCCGGCGTACTGGCGAAAACATTGGATCAGGCAACGGGTCAGTTACTCGATGCGCGTAAATCACCGTCTCGTAAGGTGGGTGAGCTAGATAACCGTGGTAGTCATTTCTACTTAGCCATGTACTGGGCGCAAGCGTTGGCTGAGCAAAATGCGGATCAGGATTTACGCGATGCCTTTGCGCCACTTGCCGAAGCGTTAGAAACTAACGAGCGTATGATTGTCGATGAGCTCAATGTGGTGCAAGGGCACCCCGTCGACATGGGCGGTTATTATAAGCCTAGCGCTCAAAAAGCATCTGAAGCTATGTGCCCAAGCGCGACGTTAAATACAATATTGTCGTCGCTGTAAATTAAGGTTGTTGTTCTAGATTGTTGTACTCAATCGTCGGGTTGTCCATAGAGGGTATTACGCTCTATGGACAACTGGGCATTGGTCTCAACTTAAATAGTGTTTGTTCGCTGAGTTGTTGGTATGCTCTAGGGGTGTAGGCTGTGAAGCTTGCGACGATACTGTGTCGCTACCTTTTGAGCGTACAATGTTTACTGGTAATGATTCGGTTGTTGTTGGAAACGTTTACATATTTTTGGCGAAAAAGACCCTGCGGGTAACACTGCCGCATAATCGTCACCGAGTTTGGCACCCGGTTCTTTGTTGGGAGGTTATTAAACGGCTTCGAGCTGACTTTTAGCGTCAGTTTGAGTATCGTTATTGTCCTCTGGCGCACTAGTTTGCGCGCTTTCTGCTGCAACGATATTTGTTGCATGAAGGCCTTTATCGCCTTCGACAATATCGAACTCAACCGGTTGACCGGCTTTGAGCGTTTTATAGCCTTCCATCTGAATCGATGTATAGTGGGCAAACAAGTCTTCACTGCCACTGTCTGGCAGTATAAACCCGTAGCCCTTGGCGTTATTGAACCACTTGACGGTACCTGTAGGCATGGTTTTTCCTTCTATTACCGACTATTGCCGGGAAACAACAACCATTTTGTTGCGTAGGCAAGCTGAATTACATGTTATTATTGCTATTAGCGACCTCAAAATACGTTCAGGTCATCCTTCTTATACGCAATCTTATCGGGAAAGTCAACTTTTGGTCGTATTTTGCCGGAGTTGGTATGGTAGTATCGATAAAAGGCGTCTTTTTGACAGATCTAGGTAATGAAATTTTTAGCACAATTTGATATGGGTACTCTACGCTATCATCAACTAAGATTAAGTAAAGATGATGATGAGCAACATTCTGATTTTGGTGGTGGCTTGCTCTTAGAGGAGGCTAAGCCAAATTTAAAACGTCCGTCTTTGTACAAAGTAGTGATGATGAATGATGACTATACACCTATGGAGTTTGTTGTATTAGTGTTGGAAACTTTTTTCAATATGGATCGGGAAAGTGCGACTAAAATTATGTTGCAAGTGCATACTCAAGGAAAGGCCGTGTGTGGAATTTATACGCGCGATATTGCCGAGACAAAAGCAGCACAAGTTAATCAATATGCACAGGAAAGTGAACATCCTCTGCTCTGCGAAATCGAAGTTGTTGAAGGTGAAGAAAGTTAATTTTTTTGCTCTTTTCTCATCAAAGATTGAGTAGACTGGCTAACGCTACTGTCAAAGATGTACTACAGTTAAATTTAAAGGATATCGACCACGCTTAAAGCATAATCAATAAGGACTTTTTGTAGAAAAAGTAACCAGTTATAGTGCATTAAGTTAAGTGAGCAGAAATTAATCGAAATGATTAATCGAGACAGGTCAGCAGTACAAAAATAAATCTATCTCTTGTTAATCGTCGTATTTTTGAGTAGTTGCATCGCTACTGAGTCGTATCATCAAATGGTTGTGATAATAATCAACTATTCAATTGTGTCGCGGAATTTTTTGCTGTTGAGGTATAACCATGTTAAGCAAAGATCTTGAGCAAACTCTTAACACCGCCTTTCAAGGGGCTCGTTCTAAACGTCATGAATTTATGACGGTAGAACACCTGTTGTTAGCATTGCTGGATAATGACGATGCCGTCACTGTCCTGAAAGCCTGTGGTGCAGATTTACACGTGCTGAGAAAGGAGTTAGTTGAGTTTGTTGATTCAACAACCCCGCGTATTCCCGAAAATGATGACGACAGGGAAACTCAACCTACACTTGGTTTTCAACGTGTATTACAGCGTGCGGTTTTTCATGTGCAATCTTCAGGGAAAAAAGAAGTAACAGGCGCTAATGTGCTGGTGGCTATTTTTAGTGAACAAGAAAGTCAGTCAGTTTACTTTCTTAAACAACAAAATATTGCACGCATCGATATCGTGAATTTTTTAACCCACGGTATTTCTAAGGTGTCAGATAATCACAACCCATCAATGGATGAAGGTGAGCAGCAAGAAGATGGTTATGAAAATGGCGAGGCGGGTGCTTCACCCAGTAGTAACCCTCTTGATAGCTATTCAACCAATTTAAATGAAGAGGCTGCTGTTGGCCGAATTGATCCTTTAGTTGGGCGTGAGTATGAAGTTGAGCGTGTCAGCCAAATACTGTCGCGGCGCAGAAAAAATAACCCGTTACTCGTCGGGGAGTCTGGCGTGGGTAAAACGGCAATTGCTGAAGGTTTGGCAAAGCGCATAGTCGATGGTGATGTGCCCAGTAATTTGTTAGGCAGTGTTGTCTACTCTCTCGACTTAGGCTCGCTACTAGCGGGAACTAAATACCGTGGCGATTTTGAAAAACGCTTTAAGGGCTTATTGGCCGAGCTAAAAAATCGTCCTGGCGCCATTTTATTTATCGATGAAATTCATACAATTATTGGTGCTGGTGCAGCTTCTGGTGGTGTGATGGATGCATCCAACTTGCTGAAGCCTTTATTGACCTCTGGTGATCTGCGCTGTATTGGCTCAACGACCTTTCAAGAGTACCGTGGTATTTTTGATAAAGATCGCGCGCTGTCTCGACGCTTTCAAAAAGTCGATGTCAATGAGCCGAGTGTTGATGATACCTATAAAATACTCAAAGGGTTGAAGTCTCGTTTCGAAGAGCATCACAGTGTACGCTATACCGATAATGCACTACGTGCGGCAGCTGAATTATCCAGTAAATATATCAATGATCGCTTTATGCCCGATAAAGCTATTGATGTCATTGATGAGGCAGGTGCCTATCAGCAATTGCAAACGCCGAGTAAACGCAAAAAACAATTGAGCGTTGGCGATATTGAAAAAATTGTTGCCAAAATTGCACGTATTCCGGCAAAGAGTATCTCTTCGTCTGATAAAGAACAATTGCGCAAGCTCGATGACAATCTAAAAATGACTGTATTTGGTCAAGATAAAGGTATCGATGCACTGACAACAGCCATTAAGTTATCCCGTGCAGGTCTCGGGGCTGATGAAAAACCGATTGGCTCATTTTTATTCTCAGGCCCGACAGGTGTTGGTAAAACAGAAATGTGTCGCCAGCTGGCAACGGCCATGGGGGTTGAGCTTATTCGTTTCGATATGTCTGAATACATGGAGCGGCATACGGTTTCGCGCCTAATTGGTGCCCCCCCTGGCTATGTTGGTTTTGATCAGGGCGGCCTATTGACCGAGGCTGTGACTAAGCAGCCCCACAGTGTTATTTTACTGGATGAAATTGAAAAGGCGCATCCAGAGGTTTTTAACCTGCTGTTACAGGTGATGGATCACGGTACATTGACAGATAACAATGGTCGCAAGGCTGATTTTCGCAATGTTATTCTGATTATGACGACCAATGCCGGTGCTGAGGAGATGAGTAGGGCGTCTATTGGCTTTACCCATCAAGACCATTCAACCGACGGTATGGAAGCCATCAAGAAAATGTTTACTCCTGAGTTTCGCAATCGTCTTGATGCGGTTATTCAGTTTTCTGCGCTATCACTCGATGTGGTTAAAACCGTGGTTGACAAATTTTTGGTACAACTACAATCACAATTGGATGAAAAAGCTGTTGTGCTTGAAATTGAAGATGAAGCGCGAACATGGTTGGCAGAAAAGGGATACGATGAAAAAATGGGTGCCCGACCTATGGCTCGCCTGATTCAGGAAAAGCTCAAAAAGCCATTGGCAGAAATGGTGTTGTTTGGCGAATTGTCACAAGGTGGTGGTGTCGTTAATGTCACCGTTGAAGATGACGAGATTAATCTCGAAATCGCCATAGAGAAAGAACTTGAAACCGTCTAGTTACTGACTAATTGTTCGCTATTAAAAAGGGCCGTTGGCCCTTTTTTTATTTTACGTATTCAAGTTGTGTTTAGCGTGCACGATACGTGATGCGACCTTTGGATAAATCGTAAGGAGTCATTTCAACTTTAACCTTATCGCCGGTTAAAATGCGAATATAGTTTTTACGCATTTTGCCTGAGATGTGTGCAGTAACGATATGCCCGTTTTCTAACTTAACACGAAATGTTGTGTTAGGTAGGGTATCAATTACTTCGCCTTCAAGTTCAATATTATCTTCTTTTGCCATTCGGCATTGTCCTCGTACTTACTGACAGCATTACCACCTAAGCAGGTCTCTACTGTAGTAAAAAGTAGGTAGAGCAAGCTGGGGTTAATTGAGGCGTGCATTTTGCCTGAAATTGACGCAAGAGCCAAGGTGAATAGAGAAAAAAGGCAAGTTTTCAGTGAATTAAATAAGATTACCCGTCAATTAAAGGGTATTTCTGGTTATTTTACCAATAGCCAGCGATTTCCTCGTTGAATCTCTAGGGGGCGATAGGCCGATTTATAATTCATTTTCTGGCATTCTTTAATCCAGTACCCTAAATAAACCCCATGCAAATGGTAGCGTTTAGCTTGCTCGACGAGAAAGAGAATCGCGTAAGCACCAAGGCTTCGGCGGGATTCGGCAGGGTCGTAATAGGTGTAGACGGCTGAAATACCGTTATCCATATGATCCGCTACTGATGTCGCAATCAATCGACCCTGCTGGCGAAATTCATAGTAGCGTGTGCACTGCCATTCGCTGGTTAAAAAACTCGTAAACTGCTCGCGCGAGGGTGGGTACATATCGCCATCAATATGACGCAGATTTATGTAATTCTCATACAGTGCATAATGTTCATCTGTATCAATACTATCGACAACCGCAACGGTTAAGTCCTGGTTGCGCCGCCAGGTTTTACGTTGTTGGCGGTTAGGCATAAAGTCTGCTGCTGGAATACGCATGGGGATACAAGCGTTACAGTTTTCGCACAATGGCTTGTAGATATGGGTGCCGCTGCGACGAAAGCCATATTCCGACAGCTGTGAATACAATGCACGGTCAATGGATTGCTGTGGGTTTAGGAAAACCGTTGCTGCTGTCTTGTCGTCTAGGTAGCTGCAAGAGTGGGGCTGAGTTTGGAAAAACTGTAGTGTTTCCAGCTGCGTATTATCGCGCTCTATATCATCAGTACTGTCTTCCAGGTGGCTCATAGCTACTGTGTGGCTCCAGGTTGATCATTCTCAGTTAACCACTGCTGCTGCCATGGCGAGCTAATGTCTACAGCATTAGCGCTTAAGGTAGGCGCGGGAGTATTAATAATCGATTTTGCAAGCTCTCGTTCAAATATGTCACGCGGTATCTCTACTGCTCCCATACGTGCTAAGTGATCATTATAGACCTGACAGTCGATCAGTCTATAGTGCCATTGTTTTAAATGTTCGGCTATAAATACAAGGGCAATTTTTGAACCGTTGGTCATGCGGCTAAACATGGATTCACCAAAAAAAACATGCCCTAAGGCAATGCCATAAATGCCGCCAACAAGAGTATTGTTCTGCCATACCTCAACAGAGTGGGCATAGCCTTGCAGGTGAAGCTCATTATAGGCTGCTTGTATGTCTGGCGATATCCATGTGTCACCACTTTGCTGTCGGCGCGGTTCTGCGCAGGCGGCAACAACAGCATCAAAGTCGAGATTAACACTAACACTAAAACCCCCTTTGCGTATCGCCTTGTGCAGGCTGCGGCTGATATGTAGTTGATCAGGATAAATCACAGTGCGTGGTGATGGGCTCCACCACAGTATAGGCTCGCCTTCGTTAAACCAAGGGAAAATACCACGCTGGTAGGCGCTGAGAATACAATGTACTGATAAGCTGCCACCGGCGGCTAATAAGCCATTGGGTTCTGCGAGCGCCTGGCTTGTGCAGGGAAAGGCGGTGCTGTCCGGTTCAAGCCAGGGGAGTTGTATCATCGCTATTGTTACTGGTCGAGAAACTTCTCGGCATCAAGGGCAGCCATGCAGCCAGAGCCGGCTGAGGTGATCGCTTGACGATAGACGTGATCAGCCACATCGCCAGCGGCATAAACACCGGCAACACTCGTTTGCGTAGCATTGCCACCAAGGCCACTATTAATGGTAATGTAGCCGTCTTTCATTGCCAGTTGGTCAACGAACATATCGGTGTTGGGCTTGTGGCCAATGGCAATAAAAACACCTTGCAGGTCAATGTCTTGGGTTTCATTGTTAAGTGTGTTTTTAATGCGCATTCCGGTGACGCCAGTTGTATCGCCAAGCACTTCTTCTAGTGTGTTGTTCCACAATATAGTGATGTTGCCATTTTTTTCACGATCAAATAGTTTGTCTTGTAGTATCTTTTCTGAGCGCAGCGTATCGCGACGATGCACTAGCACAACCTCTTTACAGATATTGGAGAGATAAAGTGCCTCTTCAACAGCGGTATTGCCACCACCAATAACGGCTACCTTTTGATCGCGATAGAAAAAGCCGTCACAGGTTGCACAGGCACTAACACCTTTGCCCATAAACTGCTGCTCAGACTCAAGCCCTAAATACTGGGCCGAGGCACCGGTTGCAATAATCAGAGCATCGCAAGTATAGGTGTCATTGCCAACCAGTGTGAATGGACGCTTGTTTAGATCAATGCTGTTGATATGGTCAAACAGTATTTGTGTGTCAAAACGCTCGGCATGTTGTTGCATTTGCACCATCAAGTCGGGACCCTGTAATTCAGCAATGCCGCCAGGCCAGTTTTCCACTTCAGTGGTGGTGGTTAACTGACCACCCTGTTGCATGCCGGTAATAACCACTGGGTTAAGGTTCGCACGGGCAGCATAGATGGCCGCTGTATAGCCCGCAGGGCCAGAGCCTAAAATAATCAGGCGATGATGTTTGATTTCACTCATAATACGTCCTACATGCTGATAAACCGTGAGGCTATTTTTGCATTTGGCTGCTAAATAGTCCCGATAGGTCTACGAAGTAAAGTTCAGGGAAAATAATTGGATCTACGTGTGTGGCTGAGGTTCCCTGATTAATGACCAAAATGGCGGCCAAATAGGCATTAACCGGCTTGTGAGGCACACTTTAGTCAGTAAAAAGTGCTTTTGCGATGGCCTCTATCAACATTTAGCGATTAACTACTCACAACATGCTGAAAAGCATAGAAAAAATAACCACAGCCTTTACAATAGCAGACATCATAACACGGTAGCGATCATTGCTGAAAGTGTGTGCTAAAAACTGCACAACTAGGATTACATAGGATAATAGTATTGAAATCATCTGTATCGACAAACCCTGAGGCAGAATCAGCCCCTAAACGTGCACTGGTACGCATCCTTAAAGAAGGGGCGTTGATTGGCTGGGCTGCCGCCTGCCTCTACCTACTGTTAGCGTTGCTTTCTTATACCTCAAATGATCCCGGTTGGTCGAGTACGGGTACTAACGGGCGTGTGCAAAACTCTATGGGGCCCACCGGTGCATGGCTAGCCGATGTCTTTTTTTCATTGTTTGGCTATATGGCCTATCTGTTTCCTTTGATGATTGGTTATCGGGTATGGTGTGTTTTCCGTGAGCGATTCCAACAAAAACACTTTGATTTGTTATTGTTTTTCCTGCGCCTGGTGGGCTTGTTGCTGGTGATGGTTGCCGGCACTGGTTTGGTGTCGTTACAGGTGGGCAATGATGTGGGTGTGTTGCCTTTTTCCTATGGCGGTATTCTAGGTGTCTCGGTGGCGACAGCCGTAGAAAGTGCCTTTGGTTTTGCCGGTGCAACCTTGCTATTACTTGCCATGGGCTTATTTGGGCTAACTATTTTTACTGACCTATCATGGTTGGGGTTAATGGATGTATTGGGCCGCTTAACACTGCAAGTGATAGATAATATTGGTCGCTGGTTTACCCACTATCGCCATCGTCGCCAAGAGGCGAAGCAAGTTCAGGAAGTAGTAAAAGTGCGCCAGCAAGCAGTGGCAGAGCAAACTAAACAGGCTGAAAAGCGTATCCCACCTATGATCGAAGCCCCTGTAGTGAAACCAAAGCTTGGGCTGCGCTCACAAAAAGAAAAACAGGCAAAACTATTTGATGCACCGGTTACCGGTGAGTTGCCACCATTGCACTTGTTAGATGAGGCTGACCACTCGGCATCGAAGGGCTATTCAAAAGAGTCTCTAGAGGCTATGTCGCGGCTATTAGAATTAAAGCTAAAAGACTTCGGCGTTATTGCCGAGGTAGTCTCTGTACTGCCAGGCCCGGTTGTTACCCGTTTTGAAATACAACCTGCACCGGGTGTTAAAGTGAGTCGTATTAGTAACCTGGCAAAAGATGTAGCGCGTTCACTGGCGGTTATTAGTGTGCGTGTGGTTGAAGTTATTCCGGGTAAATCAGTTGTTGGTATTGAGATACCTAATCAGCATCGCGATATGGTACGCCTCAATGAAGTTTTAGCATCTGCGGTATATGAGAGCGCAAAATCACCGGTCACACTAGCGTTGGGGCACGATATTGCCGGTGAGCCTATTGTGGCTGATCTCGCTAAAATGCCTCACTTGCTTGTTGCGGGTACAACTGGCTCGGGTAAGTCGGTGGGTATTAATGTGATGTTGCTGAGCTTACTGTATAAAGCGACGCCGAAAGAAGTTAGGTTGATTCTGGTCGACCCTAAAATGCTAGAACTTTCTGTCTATGAAGGCATTCCCCACCTGTTAACTCCGGTGGTTACCGATATGAAAGATGCCGCTAATGGCCTGCGCTGGAGTGTCGGTGAAATGGAGCGCCGCTATAAATTGATGGCGGCGTTAGGTGTGCGAAATCTTGCTGGGTATAACCGCAAAATTGAGGAGGCACAAAAGCGTGGTGAGCCCATCAGTGACCCTTTGTGGCGCCCAGAAGATGAATTTATCGCCGGTGAAGCCGAGGCGACAGCCCCGCTGATTGATACATTGCCTTCTATTGTTATCGTTATCGATGAATTTGCCGATATGATGATGATTGTGGGCAAAAAAGTAGAGCAATTAATTGCCCGTATTGCTCAAAAGGCAAGGGCGGCGGGTATTCATCTTATACTCGCGACCCAGCGCCCCTCTGTCGATGTTATCACCGGATTAATTAAAGCGAACGTGCCTAGTCGAATTGCCTTTCAGGTTTCCTCGAAAGTGGATTCGCGCACCATTCTTGATCAAGGGGGGGCTGAGCAACTACTTGGCCATGGTGACATGCTGTATTTGCCGCCCGGCACTAGTGTTCCAACACGCGTGCACGGTGCATTTGTTGATGATCACGAAGTACATAAAGTCGTCGATGACTGGAAGCGCCGTGGTGAGCCGAACTACTTAGAAGGGATTGTCGATGAAAGCGCCAATGCAATTCCAGTTCCCGGTTTGTCTACTGAGGGCGAGGAGGGCGCTGACAGTGAGCAAGATGCGCTCTATGATCAAGCGCTTGAATTTGTCACCGAGACACGAAAGGCTTCAATTTCGTCAGTGCAACGTAAACTGCGTATCGGTTATAACCGTGCTGCGCGGTTAATTGAAGCAATGGAAGCCGCTGGCGTTGTGAGTGAGATGGGGCATAATGGTAGCCGTGAGGTACTAGCACCGCCACCGCCTAAAGGGTAATTAATTGAGTATGATTATGAAATTTTATCGCTGTTGTTTTTTTATTATAGTGTCGTTGTTTTGCTCTGGCCATTATGCAAATAGCGCAGACACTCTCGCGAGTGACCGATTAGTCTCACTACTGGAGCCTTTTGATACTCTAACAGGTGTGTTTCAGCAAACGCTGAGTGATAAGCAGGGTCAGCTAATTCAAGACTCAACGGGTGAGTTTGCACTTAAGCGTCCGGGGTTTTTTCGTTGGCAAACTATTGAGCCCTATCCTCAGTTGTTGGTCTCTGACTTAAAAAAACTTTGGTTGTATGATCCTGACCTTGAGCAGGTTACCGTGCGTGAGTACACCGAAGCGCTCAATAAAACCCCCGCATTATTGTTAAGCGGAGACCCTAAAACCCTAGAAGACAATTACATTATTAAAAAAATAGAGAATATAGACGGTGCTAATGATGGCGCTATCGAAGGATTTGTGCTCGTGAATAAGTCCGACAACTCGTTATTTGAACAACTGACCTTATATTTTACGCATCAAGCACTGTCTAAAATGGAATTAATCGATAGTTTAGGGCAACTTTCTGTCTTTCACTTTACACAAACCAAAGCTCAGGACTCATTGTCAGCAGCTGATTTTAACTTTGTGCCACCTGCGGGTGTTGATGTAATTATTGATGACCAATAATTTATTTCCCGACGATAATACCCATATGCCGCTGGCTGCTCGTATGCGGCCACAAACACTTGAGGACTATATGGGACAGGCTCACTTGCTGGGTGAGGGCAAACCTATTCGAGAGGCCATTGACCGTGGGCAGCTGCACTCGATGATTTTGTGGGGGCCTCCGGGTGTTGGCAAAACAACCCTGGCTAAAATGCTGGCCAATTTAGTTGATGCTAATTTTTTAACGATTTCAGCAGTGTTAGCCGGTGTTAAAGATATTCGTGAGGCCGTGGCTAAAGCAGAAGCCAGTCGCCTAAGCACCGGTAGAAAAACGATTTTATTTGTCGATGAGGTGCATCGTTTTAATAAATCCCAGCAGGATGCTTTTTTACCCTATGTTGAAAATGGTACAGTGACCTTTATTGGTGCAACTACTGAAAACCCTTCTTTTGAGTTGAATAACGCACTGCTTTCTCGTGCACGGGTCTATGTGTTGCGCAGCCTGGATGAAAATTCTATTTTGCGTTTACTGCACCATGCACTGGCTGACAATGAATGTGGGCTTGGTGCCAAATCGATTATTTGTGATGACGAAAACTTAGTGCTATTGGCAAAAGCGGCTAACGGAGATGCCCGGCGGGCATTAAATCTACTGGAAATTGCCAGTGACTTATCCGTCGTCAATGAGCGTGGTGCACTTATTACCTTACAGACGATTACCGAAGTGTTAGGCGGTGATGTCAGACGGTTTGATAAAGGCGGCGATATTTTTTATGAGCAAATATCGGCATTGCATAAGGCTGTTCGTGGCTCCTCACCTGATGCGGCTTTGTATTGGCTAATGCGTATGCTCGATGGTGGCTGTGACCCACTGTATGTTGCTCGCCGGGTAGTGCGCATGGCAATCGAAGATATTGGCAATGCAGACCCCAGAGCTTTGGGGCTGAGCTTGCAAGCCTGGGAGACACAAGAGCGCCTAGGCATGCCAGAGGGCGAGCTTGCTATTGCTCAAGCGGTAATCTATCTGGCCTCAGCACCTAAAAGTAATGCGGTGTATAATGCGTTTAATGCGGCAAAGGCGGATATGGCAACACTGCCTGATTACGATGTGCCTGTACATTTACGCAATGCCCCGACGGCATTGATGAAGTCTCTCGATTACGGTGCCGAATACCGCTATGCTCACAACGAAGAAGGGGCTTACGCTGCGGGTGAAAATTATTTCCCTGAGCCGTTGGCCGATAAACAGTATTACCGCCCAACTGATCGTGGTCTTGAAGGTAAAATTAAAGAGAAGCTAGCGTATTTGCGTACGCTCGATAGCCATAGTACACAACAACGTTATAATACTGGCAATAGTAACCATACAGGTGAGGCTCAATAAGTTATGACATGGTTAGCAGTGGCTATTGGCGGCTCTTTGGGCGCTCTGTGTCGTTACTGGATCGCGACTTACTACTTTACTGCGGTGGGCAAATTTCCTTGGGCAACACTGAGCGCTAATATTTTAGGGTGTCTGCTAATGGGACTTTGCTATGTTGTTATCGTTGAAAAATCAATAATTGATGCGTCTTTACGGCCTCTACTTATGACGGGCTTTTTAGGCGCTATGACAACCTTCTCAACGTTTGCATTAGATGCTGTATTGTTGTGGCAACAAGGCCATGCTACTACGGCATTGCTGTATGTTGTTGTCTCTGTTATTAGTTGTTTATTCGCACTTGCTGGCAGCATATTGCTGGCGAGTAAATTTATTTAACCCTTTTGTCGCCAGGTTTATACCTGGTCTTTTGTTTATGATTGGAAGAATACTATGCTAGACCCTAAGTTAGTTCGCAGTGAGCCACAAGCGATTGCTAAAGCGCTGCTTAAACGTGGTTATATTCTCGATGTTGATACGTTAATGGCATTAGAAGACGAACGTAAGGCTATCCAGATAAAGGCAGAATCGCTACAACAAGAGCGTAATACGCGATCAAAGAATATCGGTAAAGCAAAAGCATCAGGTGAAGATATCGCCCCATTATTACAAGCTGTTGACGATATTAAACAACAATTGGCAGATGCAGACGAAGAACTTAAGTCAGTGCAGGCAAAGCTAGAGACTATTCTCAATTCAATTCCTAATATTCCTGTAGATGAGGTCCCTGAAGGGCGCGATGAAGCGGATAACGTCGAGATTCGTCGTTGGGGTAGCCCAAAGCAATTTGATTTTGATGTTAAAGATCATGTGGATCTAGGCGCTTCTCTTGCTGATGGTGAGCTGAATTTTGATGTGGCGAGCAAGTTAACCGGGTCGCGTTTTGCGGTGATGCGCGGTGCTGTAGCAAGGTTGCACCGTGCACTTATTCAATTTATGTTAAATACACACATCAGTGAACACGACTACGAAGAAGTGCATGTACCGTTTATGGTCAATAAAGATTCTTTGTTTGGAACAGGGCAGTTGCCTAAATTTGAAGAAGATCTTTTTAAAGTAAATGATGAGCGTGAATTTTATTTAATTCCCACCGCTGAAGTTCCCGTGACTAATTTACTGCGCAATGAGATTGTCGATGCCGCACAGCTGCCTTTAAAACTTGTCTGTCATACACCGTGCTTTCGCAGTGAGGCAGGCAGTCACGGGCGCGATACCCGTGGAATGATTCGCCAGCATCAATTTGAAAAAGTAGAGCTCGTTCAATTTGTGAAACCTGATGAATCAGAACAGGCTTTAGAAGATCTTACTGCCAATGCGGAAACAATTCTACAAAAGCTGGGCTTACCGTATCGAACAGTTATTTTATGTGGTGGTGATATTGGATTTTCAGCGGCAAAAACCTACGACCTTGAAGTGTGGTTACCGTCGCAACAAAAATACCGTGAAATTTCTTCTTGCAGTAATTTTAATGCCTTTCAGGCGCGGCGTATGAAAGCCCGTTATCGCAACCCTGATACCGGTAAACCAGAGCTGTTACATACTCTTAATGGCTCGGGGCTTGCTATTGGCCGTACGCTATTAGCGGTAATGGAAAATTATCAACAAGCCGATGGTAGTATTGCTATCCCTGAGGTGCTTCAACCTTATATGGGCGGCACACAAGTAATTGCCTCCTGAGCAGTAGAGATGACATTGTGTCACCAACATTCGAGTGTTAAATGCCGGGTTTGTAATTGGCGCTTTGCTTGAGAATAAACGAGTATTTTTATGGATTACATGCCTTTCTTTTTCGACCTTAAAGGTCGGCGTTGCTTAGTGATTGGTGGTGGTGGTATTGCGACAAGAAAGGCACGGCTCTTAGCCAAAGCACAAGCCACGCTTATTGTAGTTGCGCCTTACATTAGCGAAGAGTTACAGCAGCTAGTTGCAACAACAAAGGGTGAGGCCTTTTTGCGCCCTTATACAATTGATGATCTACAACAGTGCGTTTTGGTGATCTGTGCAACCGATGATGCGCAGGTGAATAAGCAAGTATCCAACGATGCTCAGGCGCGCTGTTTGCCGGTTAATGTCGTCGACTCGCCCGAGCTTTGCAGTATTATTACACCGGCCATTGTCGACCGCTCACCATTGATGGTAGCGATTACCAGTGGTGGTGAGGCACCGGTATTAGCTAGGCAAATTCGCGCTAAGCTGGAGGTCATGCTGCCGTCCTCTTATGGCGTGCTGGCAACGCTTGCCAGTGGTTTTCGCGATCGTGTTAAGAAGTTGTTGCCATCAGGTGAGGCACGCTTACGGTTTTGGGAAAAGGTATTTAACGGTAGTATTGCCGAGCTGGTCTTTGCAGGAAAGCTCACCGAAGCTGAGCACACTATTGATACATTGCTAAACACTGACGCCACGGATACGCTAAAAGGTGAGGTGTATTTAGTCGGTGGGGGCCCCGGTGATCCAGATTTGCTAACGTTTAAAGCGCTACGGTTGATGCAGCAGGCCGATATTGTCTTGTATGACCGACTCGTCAGTGACGAGGTGTTAAATTTAGTGCGTCGTGATGCGGATAGAATTTATGTCGGCAAGCGCCGCAGTGAACATGCGCTACCCCAGCAAGAAATTAATCAACTACTGGTTGATTTGGCAAAAACAGGTAAGCGAGTATTGCGGCTAAAAGGGGGTGACCCGTTTATTTTTGGTCGCGGTGGTGAAGAGATTGAGCTGCTGGCACAGGAGAATATTCCCTTTCAAGTTGTACCGGGTATTACCGCAGCATCAGGCTGTGCAGCTTATGCGGGCATACCACTGACACATCGCGATTATGCCCAGTCAGTACGCTTTATTACAGGGCATACCAAGACCGGCCAGCTAGATCTTCCTTGGGTGTCGATGCTCGACCCCGAGCAAACGCTAGTATTTTATATGGGGTTGACTTATCTGGAGACTATTTGTCAGTCATTGATTACCCATGGACGTGATCCATCAACACCTGCGGCATTAATCGAGAAAGGCACAACACCTGAGCAACGAGTAATCACGGCTCAATTAGATTCATTGCCTGCACGGGTTAAATCCCAAGAAGTTCATGCACCAACCTTGCTGATTATTGGCGGGGTTGTAAGTCTGCACTCTACACTGCAATGGTTTTCTCCAAGCACTAGTGATGTGGCTCAATAGCCTTTTTGTGATTTAGTCACTAGTACTGTGTGAGGGCCGGTGAGATTATGAACCTTATCGGTTAAATAGCCGTTGCGTTTGTGTATTTTGCTATTATCTTCGGGTCAACACAGAGAGTTTGAGCATGCGACATCTATTATTAATACTGTTATTGGCCCCGTTATTGGCAATCGCAAACCCTAAGATGATCACGGTACAGCAGGCTCATGAACAGTCGTTTAATGGCGAGCGTTTATTGATCGATGTGCGCTCAGAAAATGAGTGGGTAGAAAGTGGTGTTGGGCTTTATGCACAGACGATTTCTATGCACCAGCCCGGTGGTTTAAAGACCTTTAAGCAACAGCTGCTAACATTGACTAATGGTAAAAAAGACGAGCCTATTGCACTGATTTGTGCCGGTGGCGTGCGCAGCTCACACGTACAGCGCTACCTTGAGAAGAATGGTTTTAGCAATGTAGTTGATGTCAATGAAGGTATGTTAGGCGGGTATTTTACAAAAGGCTGGCTGGATTATGGGCTTCCTGTTAAAAAGTATAAAAAACAACTGTTTAGGCGTGCAAATTAAAGTACATTATTAGTATTGGATACACCACCACTGCCGCTGGTTTCACAGCGCCCCCCGTTTGCTGACAGCGGCAAAATCTCTATTATCATCTATAGTTAAGGTAGATAGATCTATCCTGTAGCACCGCTGTGCTACCTCCTGTATTTTTGGTATATGAGGCAATAGTGATGAGAGGCCACTTATCTATTCGGGCGCATCTGATTAGCTTAGGGGTTGTGGCTGCAATGGGTTTTTGTGCGCTGTTTTTTCATGCTCAATGGGTGGCTAAAAGCCTTTCTGCTTCATCGTCTGAGCATATTAACTATACTGCTGATCAACTCTCCACTGTACACCAATTTCGATTACTGATTGAGCGTGTTCACTCGCGCTTAGATATGGCAGCGGTTGGCCTGCAAACACGTGCCTTTCAACAAGCAATGGCTGATGGTTATAAGCTAGCCACTGATTATCAACGGCTTGTTGACTCTCAATACCTAGGGAAAGCCTCACTATTACCACTATTGACATTGCTGGGTGATTATTTAGCACTTAGTGATACAGTTATTAAGGATATGATTGACGGCACGATTGATCTATCGCGTATTAAAGAGGATGCTCAACAGCGAATACAGTTGTATCAACAATTACTAGCTGGGGTTGATCAGTGGCAAGCTCAGACACAGCAACAGTTGGCCGTCGAACAGCTTTTACCATTAACCTCCACCAGCTATTGGTTCGCAGGGGGAGTGCTTATCTTTTTTATAGCCTGTACCGGCGGTTTACTCTATAGCTTGAGGCGCTATTTTTCTGCGATTGATAGCGATATTGCCACACTCTATGAGAATGGTTCAGCTACCGAAATAGCGGCTAATTACCCCGCTGAGATGAAGCATACTGTTGAGTGCCTTAACCTGCAATTAAAACGTAATGACCAACTGAGTGTTGACCTTAAACAGCTACAACAAGTCATTGTGGCACTACAGCAGGGTATTTCGGCCTTGATTAAACCAACGACGCAAAATGTAACTCAAGATGACACAATGTGTATATCCGCGAGTGGGGCCTTGCAGCATAGTACTGGCATACTAGTGAAGACCGTTGATGAGGGGAGTGGCCTTATCAATGATACTGATGTGCAAGCAGGCCAAGGTGCGGCGCTATTGTCCGAAACGATTACTGCTATGGAGCAGCTAGTGCATGAGGTAGATACAACCGTAACTAGCGTAGGTAATCTTGTTGAACAGGCCAGCAG
>Ga0193959_1000217_pt1 | contig 23974 bp, 17 predicted proteins | sample FB_2_MG_FD_140333 | JGI IMG/M metagenome (GOLD analysis project Ga0193959, IMG submission 140333) | Microbial mat bacterial communities from the Broadkill River, Lewes, Delaware, United States - FB_2_MG | ecosystem: Environmental > Aquatic > Freshwater > River > Microbial mats | place: USA... | reverse complement strand
TCATTTCAAAAGTGATAGATATCTTAGAACCATACGTTGACCCCGATGCGAACTGGAAGAGTGATCGTTATAAATATGCCTACACTATACTGCACAAACATTTGGTGAGCGCTGCCCCTCAACAATACGATACCTATATTGAATCATGGCACCATATCCTGTTCACAACTTTTAGTGATGGTGCGCACTTAAGGGATTCATGTTCCAGCATCTACCCTGAAATATCTGTAAAACCAAAGGCCCAGCTATTACGAAACGTTTTTGCTGTACTTGTTCAGCACTTGTCGGCCCTAAACCTGATCGAATACAACATCAGGATTTTTCCACAGTTCAGCTTGTCTCCTCAATTAGCAAGGTCTCCCCTTTACTTAGTTCTCCCAGAGGCCGTGAGATTCTTCAGTTATGTACAATCGGAGGCAAGATTCAAAGACAATGAAGCTCTTCTTGATAAAGAAGAATACGACGCGCTCTACTCATATACAGATTTACAGGAACTAAAAACCAAATCGTGGAATTGCAGCATAACTGCATATCGACGGTTCATTTTCCACAATGGAATTAACCACTTTTCCGAAATCACTGCTGAATCAATCATCCTCTATAAAGCGATAGTTGGTAAAGAGCTCAATACGGCACTGTCCTTCAACCCTTTAGTGCCCCTAGTATCCTCACTATCAGGTAATGACTTAACAAAAATTATAGGCAGTCCTGTCTCACAGCAAGGCACCAATACAGAGAGCGATGATGAATATAGAATTGTAAGAGGGGGCGAAGCGTTCAGATTAACAGGTTTAAAAAAATCTGTAGTCAAGCGTAAAAAACTCAAGATAAAACAGATAGTCATTGGCAATTGGAGCGCTAACAAAGGTGATCTAAAAAACTTTACTACTGATTCTCTCAGCCTTCTAGAAAGTCCTTGGATTCAAACCCAAAAAGAATATTTAGAGGACAAAATATTTGAAAAAGGAACACGAAAACAGAGTAATAGATCGTTCAGTTTGCTTAATATGTACCTGTTTTCTTATCTCGACCATTTCTTCAAAGCAAACAAGGAACTTCCTTACCCATACCCCAGAAAAATCAGTGATTTTTACGGTTTTATTTACGTAAAACAATCAGAAATTCTGTCGCAGCAGGCCTTTAAAAAATCCATCAAGAAGATCCCTGTCAGCCTAATTAAATTTATCCAGGAAATGCTGGAGAACAACTCAACAAGAAGTGAAAACAATCAGATCAGGGACACAGTTGCTCGCCTTAGAAGGTACTTTGATTGGGTAAGGGATAGGTTTGGTGCGATCGAGGAGTACCGTGTTATTGGTAATCCTATTACTAAGGGTGACGTGAACGGCACTGGGGGAACAGGCTATCACCTTAGCAACAAAGTCAAAATTGACCTTGAATATTGGATGTTATTGAAAGAGTTCCTGGCCGTAGTATCAGATCAGTTACTACACGACGCTGAGACCGCTCAAGAAAGCGTACAAACTGACTCCATTGAGATTAACAAGCAAATTAGTTTTGCGGGCCACACCGTCTCTGTTGGAACAGTAAAACTAGATTATTTCTCAAAAACTTCCATCTTGAATGATGAGGAGAAATACATCCAAGTGCTTCCATATCAGCAGTTTTGCGCCTTACGCTTAATGGCAAATTGCGGCTTGCGCCTATCCAATACAATGTGGCTTGATGCACGTACTTTTGATCGTTTGCATAACCCCAACATAGAAAAAGTAGATGCAACTCTTTTTGTGAATACCGATAAAGCAAAGGAGGAACCTTTTACCAGTACGATATCAATTGATGTTATGGAAATGGCCAAAAGGGTCAGAGCGCTCCGTAGTCGAGTAAGAAACGCCTCTTCAACACCTATGCCATATCAAGAGAACCCCAGAAGCAAATGGGGAGCAATAGTCCCTCTTTTCCAATACGTAAAGTCTAATTCTTATGCCAGGATACAGACATGCCTAGCTCAAATTCTCAGAGAATTTGAAAAGTGCCTTCTTGCCAGTGAAGTAATATTTGACTCTGTTCTGTTTTATGCACCAGCCCATATTGCTGGCAGAGATTTTAAGGTACTTAAAAACAACAACATTGATATTTCAGACAGACGTTTCAAGATAGTCGAACGCGATGGAGATGTTGAGTTCACACCAATTCAGATTAAATCTGAAGTGACCCCACATAGCTTACGGAAAACATTTGCCACCTATATCAGCCTTATCATCGGCCAGGACGCTACTGGAGAAATATTCACTGGTCAAACACCTTCAACCGTAGGCTATTATTCCGAACCGTCCCCTGAAGATGAACTTAAAATCTCATCAACAGCAGCTCACATAGGCCTCAATGCTAAAGCCCAAAAAGTCTATACAAGTATTGAAAGGAACACAGCGGATCAAAACACGATCATTGACAAGCTGATGGCTGAGGGCATAGTCGGCATCCAAGGATACACGCTTTCTACCTCTGTCTTGGATAGTGACAATATTGATAGCATTTTGAAGAATGCTTCTCCAGACCAAATTGCTATCAACCGAACACACATATGCCCTTTTAATAATGACTGTCCTAGCCATATTAGAGATAGGTTAAACCAACGAAAGAACTGCGCCCTTTGCCCTGTTGCAATCAGCACACTCCATGATGCGCCAGCTATTTCTGCAACCATTAAGTATCACTGTGATCGCATTTTAGAAATCAATTCTCTCCTGAATAGTAAATCGTTAACACAAAGAGAAATAGAATCACTATCCAAAGAGAGAATCGAAGAAGTTGATTTCGCATGCTCCTGGCTGGCACGTTACAAGTTCCTGAATAGCAAAATCAACGATGAACAAATACTAGTTTTAGATGATGGACTCACAGAAATTAAGCATTTAAAACTTAATATTCCTAAAGACCAAACCGAATCCCTTTTAGCACGATTACATGAAGTTAAAGGCGTTCCAACTCTTCAAAGTCATCAGCTTAAGAAATCTGCTGAACGCATGAGTCGCAAATTACTCGCAGCACTGAAATCAGGAGAATTGGATCTACCAGAGATAAATGAAGTGGACCTAGCTTTAGGCCTAATCAACAAAATCTCTACGCTATATAAATTAGACAACGACCAATTGAACAGGCTGTTGCAAAGAAATAGCTTAGAGAAAGCAAAATCTACAAATGATTTTTTTGCAGCATTGGAGGCGCTATGAGCAACCGAGGCCCGACTAATCAGACTGTAACCAAACGAGTAAATTTGGTTAGTAAAATTCTTGAGAGAATGAAAACTAATGACATCAAACCAGCCAACTTAACTGCTATAAGCGTATATGTAGCTGATACTTTGTCAGATCAAGAAGGTAAACCATGCAACGGCTCCACACTACGTAGAAGAAAGGGACCCTATCGAAGATACCTTGATGATTTCATGACAGAGATGGGTTATGGAGGTCATACAAATATAATTCATGGCTCTCCTTTGGAATTACAGCTCCAAATCAGAGAGCTGACACAGATGAATCAGGCGTTAGAAAAGCAACTAGCGGATGCTTATCAAACTAATGATCTCTTAACACATAAAATTTCTTCTTCCGTGATAGAAACCATAGATCAAGAGCCTCTTCCCCCTCTAGATGAAGAGATATATTTCAAAATACTGTTCAATCTAATTACAGATATCGGCTATCAGGTTGATACATACAACAACAAAGTTTTTGATGATCTAACCCATACCACTATTTTCACAGCAGAGGAGATCCCCTGCTTCTTTAACTGGTATCAGGAGACTACACAGTCATGAACAACCTGACACCTCAACAAAAAAAGCGCGCCTCTGTAAAAGCACTTATTGCATGGTACAAGGCAACTGGTCATGAAGGGTTGAAAGAATATATTCGCCGTGGTCAGCTAAATCGTTCACTTATTTCCAGTGAACTTTGTTTCTCACGTTCGTCCTGGGGAAGTAATAAAAGGCTCAAAAAAGCTCTGAACGGAATTGAAAAACGCCTAAGGTCGGAAGGTATATTACCTCCTATTAAAATCGATCCCTCCAACTACATCCCTGTACGCGATAGGTCAGAATCAAAAAGAGTGCAGTCAGTAAGGAGACTAGAATCTCTTGAAAAACAGAATGCCTCTCTGCAAGCAGAACTCGACGCAGCAAAAGACAAGCTCAAACAAGCCAATATTTATGATTTGTATCTTGCGGAGACAGGGAGAATGCCAAGATGACGAGCAATTACTATGCGCTTATTCTGCACATCAGTAGCATCAGACTTCGGAGTAAGAAGTATGTATTAGTGGCAGGATACCCTGCCAATAAAGGAATGCTAGATGGCACAAGGCCTGTTGTTGCAAGCATCAATTCAAATATCGTTGACCCCCATAATATTTCCATTGGGGAGCTCTGGAAAGTAGAGGGCAAATTTGAAAAGTCGTCTCTTACACTCAGCAATGGGGTCACACTGAAAGAGTGGAAAGTTCGAGCGAAGAAAGCAGAGATGGTCAAACCCAGTGGTTCACAGATAACAACCTGGATCACCGATAATGTAATGGGAATCGGGCCTGTTAAAGCCAATAAACTATGGCGTAAATTTGGGGATTATCTTTATAACATCTTGGATACTAACGATATCACTTCACTACAAGTAGTGATCCCTAAGAAAGAAATTGCAGAACAATTGTTAACAACCTGGTCAGAAACGGGTGATGCAAAAACAATTAAGTTCGTCCAAGAAAAACGAATTCCCCTCAGGATAGCCAGGAAGGCTATTCGTTTCCATAAAGAAAATACTATCCCTAAAGTAACCGAAGACCCTTATAGGCTTCTCTCTTTTTGTGGGAAGTTCGATGAAATCGACAGACTCGCCCAAAGACACTTCGATGTAAGCAAGAATGATATAAGGCGCTTATCCGCAGCCCTTGAACAAGTACTATATAACGCATTTGATGCAGGACACACATGTTTACCCGAAAGCGAAGTTCTTTCTAAAGCAAAACAACTGGTGGGGGATAATGTCCATCAAACCGAACTATATGACCACATCTTGAAGTACGGGAAGAAAAGCGGGGCTTATTTCTCTTCGCAGACATCCAATGGAGAAGCAAAGCTTCACCCCGCAGGAGCTTGGATAATGGAGAAGCAGATATCCGCTTTCATCGGTTCCTTACTCGAAGATGCCGATATCGATAGTTATGAAACATACGAGAGCATCGACAAGACACTTGATGAGTTTGAAAAACAAGAGCGAGTCAGCCTAAATCTAGATGACTTTTGCTTAAATGAAGCTCAGAGAAATGCAGTAAAAGTCTCATTCAAAAATCGCTTTAGCATTATCACTGGGGTTGCTGGAACAGGTAAAACCACTGTTCTGAAAGCGCTTCATTATGTATTAGCCGCCACAGCAAAACCTAGATATCAGATGGCGCTTTCAGGAAGAGCAACAGCTAGAATGATTGAGGCCACTCAAGAATCAGCAACCACGATTGAGGGCTTCCTCAGAAAACACGATTCAGAACTGCTAGATCAACATCCTGTTGTAATTATTGATGAAGCTTCAATGCTTGATCTCGTTTCATTTTTTAGGCTATCAAGGAAACTACCTCCAAGCTCTCACTTGATTCTAGTAGGTGATCCCTTCCAACTTCCCCCTGTTGGCGCTGGTCTTGTATTCCATTGCCTTTTTGCATCAGACAAATTTCCAAAAACAGAACTCACTCAGATCAAACGCCAGCAAGCAGATTCCGATATTCCTGCGATTGCAGAATCAATCAGAGCAGGTATCTGGCCCGAGCTTACGGACGACACAAACAAGTGCATATCTTTTATAACTTGTTCTGATAAGCAAATCCTTGAAAATGTAATGCAACTGTATAGCAAAGCTCCTCAAAAAAGTCAGATTCTAGGGGCGACCAAGGCTAATAGGTTTGGCGGCATTGACGTAGTGAACAGAGCTGCCCACAACTACTATGTTGGGGCACAAAAAGGGCTGCAAGTTAGAAATGAATATTCAGGAGAGATGGAAGATTCTAGCTTCAGGCAAGGGGACCTCATTCTTTATACACGAAATGATTGGGATCGAAACCTACAGAATGGTTCTCTGGGGGTATTAACGAAAGTTTTTGATGAACCGAAGAAAGTAATAATAGAAACTGAAAGTAATACAAAGAGGATCCATTCACTCGGAATAATGACATTTGAAGGTAAAGACATACCTCTCTTAGAAAAGGACATAGACGTTCTTGAATATGCCTACGCAATCACTGTTCACAAAGCCCAAGGTTCGCAATTTGATACTGTTATTGTACCGATCTTGAAGTCACGTGTTCTGGATCGAACGCTTATCTACACTGCAATTACGAGAGCAAAATCAAAGGTAATACTAGTTGGAGATTTAGAAGCTGCACAAAAGGCTGTGGAAGCACCACCTAAAGCATTTGAGAGACAAGTCGGTCTAGGCAACATGCTGCACAACTGAACTGTTATCTTTAGTATTTGGAGGCAGTTAAAGTCAGTACCGCTAAGCTTAAATGCTCAGATTAAAAAGGAGATTGTAATACACGTTGCAAAAATTCTATTTCCCCATAATCATTATGAAACTTACTTTCAATTAACACTCCACAAAAGAGTGTTCGGACTTGAGCAAACAGCAAAGGTAATTGCACCTTTTTTGGCATGGATGACATTATGGAAGACCTTCAAGATAAGCTAATTCAAGCGCATGAAGATGGGTTACTGTGGGATGCCATAGATGAAGAATATCTTTGTGATCGCTCTGACGACGCATTACTCCCAAGAGCACTTATCCACCTTCATAATGATGGCACCTTGGACTTAGTAAATATATATAGCTCTCTTGAGTGCACTTCAGATAAGCATGATCTCTACTCTCTACTTCGTGTTTTTGAAAAGGTCTTACCAGACCTCAACGCTCAAGTGGAAGATGTAGCAAATTGCATAAAGCATTTAATCCTTGCTTCCGATGGGAACCCAGACGCAAACGGCATGATAAGGCCATTCAGAAAGTTCTGTGAAAAAAAACCTGAGAGACCGACAAAACTACTTGAACTCGCACTTTCTGAATTAGATGAACAATTCAACTTATTATCAGTTGCTATTGAAGCTGGGTCTTCTTTCAATGCTCAATTTTATATTTCAAAAGCGATAGAACTTCTCGATCATAAAAACGAACTCATTGCGGAACGTGCAGTTATGGCTTTAGGCTGGCTTCAATATGACTGCGAGGCACTTCAAACGGATTCTGCCCAAGCAATGTTAAAAGCCTCCCAAAACATAACATCAGATTCATTCTTAGCAGCTTCTTTAAGGTCTTTATTTTCAGTAACTCATCAATCCAATAGTTGTAAGCATATCTTCATGGAATTCCTAGATCAGCATGAAGAACATTATGGGGAGAACTACGTACATGCGGCTTCAAATCTTCTGTTCTTCGAAGATAGTAAGATTTCGGACACCGAAGAAACTCGATTACTGAACCTCTGCTCTCACTTAAAGCCCCAGAATACAGGATCTATAAATAATGTTGATCATGCCCTCGAGCGCCTTCTAAAGAGAAAAGAATTTACAACCTGCGGCACTTTCCTAGAAGAACTATTTGAGAATACCAAGTACAAGTTACCAGTTAAGTATTTCGATGGTTTTATTCGAACACTTCATCAAAACCGAGACACATATCTTTCAACACTGGTAACCAGATGGCTGCTCTCTCAGAATTTTAATCTTGGGGCTTTTTGTGAACAGTTATTCGATCTATCTGATAAAGGTGTAAGCATTTCTTTTGATAAATCCCTTTTAATCAACCAACCAGATGGCACTCATTTATTCCTTGCTAGGAAAGCATGCGGTTGGTTTTTTCTCCAACCTAAAACAGCTATGAGCTTGATCAAATCGCTCATTGAAGACGCTCCCGAAAACGAACTAGAGGGCATTCAAAACATCCTTTTTAACCCTTTACTCATCAGCTACCCAAGCAATATTCACAAACACTTGGATGAGATGAAGCTATCAGAAGACAAAAACACACTGAATACAGCCCAAATCCTGATAGAGCAATTTGAAAAGTTTGAAAAGGGCCTAAAATCCGCGTCCGAAATCAATGAGCTTAGACCTAGTGAACAAAATAGGCATTCATATTGGAAGCATCACAGCAAACTCATGGATGAATCTATGAAGAAAGCAAGAAGCGAATCACCACTGTTATCTCTGTTCTGTAATGAATCAATTTTGCTGTACGGTAACAAGTCAATTCATTACATACATAATGGGGATAAAAAATTCCGCCAAGAAATTCCTCTGCAAAAACATAGTCATTCATTTGAACTCGCCTCTATGCATTACTTGGACCCTCACGGTCTGGAAAACATGACTTGGCAGTTCAAGGCAGAAGGATGCCATTCATAATGAAACTTGTGATTAGACAGTACCTTGCATCCTTGAAAGAACGTGGTGAACTTGACGCTCTTCTACCTGATTTACTATCCCAAATGGGATTGGACGTTTTTCTAAAACCTGGGGTAGGAAGTAGGCAATACGGCGTAGATGTTGCCGCATATGGAAAACTCTCAGACTCATCGGAGAACAAAGTTTATTTGTTTTCTGTAAAGTCAGGCGACTTAGATCGAAAAGACTGGAGCAGCGGCAACCCTCAGGACCTAAGACCATCAATTGAAGAAATTATTGATGTGTTTATCCAAACGAGAATACCTGTGGAGTATCAAGAGGTCCCCGTAGAGATCTGCCTATGCTTTGGGGGAGAAGTTAAGGAAGAAGTTCGCTCCAATGTTAGTTTATTCCTGAAAAAGCATGAATCCAAAGACCTGCAATTCTCAGAGTGGAATGGTGACCGATTAGCTGCGTTAATAGAGAAACACCTTTTAAGGGAAGAACTATTACCTGATAGCTGTAGAGGACTACTTAGAAAATCGTTGGCGATGATTGATGAGCCAGACATCTCATTTAAGCATTTCAGCCAACTAGTTTACCTGCTGACAAAAGCTGATGAATTAAAACCAAAAGAAATTTTAACGGCTCTTCGTCAACTCTACCTTTGCCTTTGGATTTTATACTCCTGGTGTAGAGAAGAAGATAACTTAGAGAGTGCTTTTTTATCGGCAGAGTTATCTCTTCTGAATGCTTGGGATGCTTCAAAGTTTTCGTTCGACAAAAAGAACAAAGTTGCTCGTGCATCACAAGAAACACTTAATTCCATTGCACTCCTAAATTTGCAAATCTCAAACAACTTCATAGAAGAAAAAATCGTACCTCATACAGGTAGCCTGTATGCATTATCTCAAGCTGTAAGACCTTCTTGTGCTGTAGATGTAAACCTTAAACTTTTCGATTTACTAGGACGCCTGGCACTATGCGGCTGCTGGTCTTATTGGTACTTAGACAAAGTTGATAAGGATAATACAGAAGCAATAAATTACTTCACTAACTCCGTATCACAGTATCAAGACGCCATAAAAAAGCTGATCGTTAACAATCCAATTCTATTTACACCATATAAAGATGATCAGGCGATAGACCTGGCTATTGCGATTTGGTTCTTATCGCTTGATCAAGCTCATTGGAATGATATCAACACCTGGCTTTCCAATTTGACCGAAGATATATATCAGCTGTTGAAGTTGCATCGAAATTACCCAACAACCCTTTCGAATTATACTGAATTGATTGAACACCCCGCTGAACAAACCGATGAATATAGAAAAAGTGTCACAAAAGGATCAATCCTATATCCATTTATTTCAGTTTTTTCAGCTTGTTTAGGGCTTGAAGAACCCTATAACAGGGTCAAAAAAATCAAAGAGGAGTTCCTTCCACATTGTAATTTCCAAGTGTTCTTTTTTGACGAGACATCTGAAGATCACTTCTATAAGTTTGATGAGATGCACGGCGCAACTCTCTCTCACCTGGAGGTGGACCAAGACCCTGATGTTCTTTTAGAAAGCTTACTGAACGAATGCGATCTATCGAATAAAGTTTACGAGCTAAGTGCCTTCAAGTTTTCTTTCTGGCCAATAATCCTGACTGGGTGCAGGCATTACCGCTTGCCTATACCAATGCACTTTCTGCTAGATATTTACAAGCAGACTAACGCTACTGAAGAAAAACTTACCGAACTAGAAGAGGACTAATTCCTGATTTTGACTACTGTCAGAGATAAGCCTTTGGCCAGAATATGCTCCTGCATTATTGCCACAGACTTGTCTGTAAGACTATTCACTACGTCGCGTAGTGATTCTGTATATAGAGAAGCATTACGAGAAAACTCATTATGTAACCCCTCTAATGAGTCCCTTTGCTCGTGAAACTTCACTTCATTATTGAACGGAATAAGATGTGGGGCCTCCATAGGTAGCATGAGAGCAGAAGGGACAAGAAGGTAGTCAAATCCCCCTTTAACAGCCATTAAAACGCCACTTGGATCACAATCAAAGAATGCGTACTTAGTGATATTACTTTCCAGAAGTAAATTATTTAACAAGGGCAGATTGTCTCCGTGGCCTCTGTATGTGATCAGTGCCCCTGTTAGCTCAACTGGGTAGTTAAATTTGGCCCAATGAACCATTACTGTACCGTTCTCCAGCACAATTACAGAATCAACTCCTTCAAAAGTAAATTGCTCTGGAGGAATACAAGAAACGATTCCTTCAGGCGTGTAGAGTTTATGATCATTACCCTTAAGGCTGATCGGTTGCATATTCAATCTAGCAGCTTGAATTAATGATCCAAACACCGATTGCTTTGACAACTTCTCATTCAAAGAGCTGTGAGCTAAAGCAATCCTATCCCCTGAAATTTCTCCCCCTTGGGGATCGATTCCAAATTCGTCATTAACAACTCTTCTTAGATGTTGTAGCTCGGAAATGGTGAAATGAACGCTCTTGCCCTCAACACGACCAATCTCGTATTCATGACAAATTTTTGCCCAGGTTTGATTGTAGGTAGTACTTCGAAGCCCTTTCTCAAGTACACGCTTGATCGCATTAAATTTGACCGACATGCTGTACCTTTCTCAACTCGACATCATATAAATGGCTGAATCCAGAGTATTGAGGCTGGCTTTCTTCTATAAATTGCATCTCAATTTTTTCTCTATCATGTGCATCCAAAGCATGAACTTGGTTAACCAAAGTAAGAATCCATTCCTCAGCCGTTATATCCAGTACATCCAAATCGAGATCGACAAATACATCCAAAGCAGTTAGCTGACCATCACTGTCCAGCAACTCATCTATTACAGCTACAGCTGTATCCAATGTAGGGTTTTCTTCAGGAATGAACTCTTCTTGATCATCATGTTCGACAGTTATATTGGGCGTTTCTTCTGTCTCTGAGCCCGAATCATCTGCATGTAAACCAACAGTCAAGTTCGCAAGCAATTCTTCCTGGCTTAAGTCATAAATATCAGCAAACCCACTAAGTAAAATAGGTTCCGCCACATTAACAACATCAGGAAGGATCAACTTATCATCAATACTTGGTAGAAAGCCTGGATCATTGATATAGCGTTGTTTGAATGCATCAATTAGTCTCGCCGTTTCCCTGTTTTGTTTGAGAGTATTCAGTAGAATTCGTAATTGATGGTTCGTATGATTAAGGTCTTCTGTACACTTGATAATTGCTTGCGGTAGATAGTTCAGAAACATCTTACGGAGTTCAGAATTACTACCATGCATGCTGTAAATGTCTTCTGATACCAGTTCTTCAATAATAGTATTCAGGTCACTGGCCATTTCTATGACCCGCTCATTTTCAGCAATTCTCAAATCAATATCATTTGTGAAGGCAAAACCAGAGGTAATGTAATGAGTAAAGTGACCAATTGCAGAACGCATATACTCAATGAGTTCTCCAACCGACTCTTCTATTTCACTTATCAGGTTGAGACGGTCTCTCTCTTTACTTCGCTTACGCGCTTCGGAAAGCTGCCCTAGTAACATTTTCACATGATCAAAGGCATCACTAATCTGAGCGTTGGATGATCGCCTTCTATAGCTACTGGTAGCCCCATCAAGCAATCTTTTAATATCACGACTTAACCTCACATCATCATAGCTATCAATGCGCCAAGCCAATCGATATTTCGTCAGATCACGAATAACATCTTCGTTTTCGATGGTATCTGGAATAACACCATGATTGTCGTAGTAAGCATCAAGGATATGCTCCATGTGCTTATGTATTGTCTTTATCGCCTTTTGGGCTTCATCACGACTGCTCATAAAGGTAGCCCTGATTGGACATTATTTAGACTTTCATCCTTCCCTAATTCAATATCTTCATGTGCCCTGATAAAGTCCATAGTGTCATAAAGCCATGACCACTTAGCAGTTGCTTGATACTGCATTCCACTATGTCCAATATTCTTCAAAAAGCCCAAAGCGACTAACTGCTTAAAAACCTGTTTCAATTTATCTTTGGGAGCTCCAGCGCTGGAAGAGAAAACACCTCTTCTACACAGTTCATCCAGTTGGTCACATAATGTTTGAGAACTATTCATCGCATTTAGCAGATCAACTTCATTGATCAGATCTCCAGATCGAAGTGGATCTCTGTGTGGCTGGCAAGCTTGTGCTAACGATAACCATCGAACAAGCGGTTCTAAGTCAGTACAGATCTCTTTAAATTGCCCACGAATCTTCTGTTTAATCTCTGCACTATCCATATCAGCATAAGCACAAAGAAAGGCTTTTCTATCTGAGGTCTGCCGCACTCTTCGGTTCAAAGTTACGAGAAACTCATTAACACGCTTTAAATTCTGACCATCACTTAGGTAGTTGTAATGATGCTCGTGTGTAACTTCACAGATAAATTCCCCACTAAGCAGGAGTTGAATAACGGCACTATTTTCTGAATGTAAGCTCATCAAACTGTCTCCTCTTCCACCTGCTTTTGAGCAGCTTTTATCTGCTTATTTCGTGCTCTGATTTCAGCAACATTAGCCTTAGCTTTTTTAAGATTAATTTTTCGAACCCCAGATAAAGCCAGTAAATTTTTGGATTCAAAATGCTTCAGAAGGGATGGGTCTTCACTAGGAAAAGCACTGAACATCACAATATTTTGTTCGTTCATCATGGCAAATAAACTTGCGATATTATTCGGGCTCAAAGCCGCCAACTCATCAATTGGCCATGCTAATTGCACACGCCTATCTGGGCATAGGTATCTAGTTATACCCATGAACACAATGCAGATTGCTAAATAACTAAGACCATTACTACTACTGTTATTAAAATCTGTATCCGTACTGATGGTTCGTGAGTTTCCGTTCTCAACCATACCAATTTTCAGGTTAATCAAAGATGCTTTATCATCTTTGATTCGCGCTTCATTCAAGCTCTGATTCGCTGAACGTAATGATTCAACTAGATGCTCTGGTGGTAAGTCCGCTTGCCCTGAAGAATTCCGCCACTCAGCCCAGTCATTATTAAAGCTCGACAAATATGGCCAACACTCAAAGGTTTCTACTCTAGATTCCAGCAGAATAGTCACATCAGAAATCGAACCTATCCTTTGATTAGTATTGATAGCAGTCCCCAACTCATTCGAGATCCTTGCTATCCTTGAGGATATTTCCTTTAAATTAAGGTAATAATTACAAAGGCTTTGGCCAAATGAACGAACATTCTCAAGAAGAGTAGCCCTGATTTGTGGCATAAAATCGTTATGTAGAGACCGAAGATCCTGAGCCTGCTCAATTTCAAACTCTCGACTTCCCTCTTCATGGGAACTGATATTAATTCTCGCCCTTTCTAAATTGCCCCAGGCATCAGCAACTTGTGATCGAGAATATTTTGCAAAAACGAAAGTTACCTTTCTTACCTTGTTACTGACTTCATTACTAAGCTTCGTTGAATCAGAAACAGTTACTTTTAGCTTTTCAGCAAGCAGGTCCAGATCACGATCCTCAAGCAGATCACCCACTGCGTTATAAGGCACACCGCTAAGCGTAACTTTCGAAGAATTCAGTTTTTCCTTTAGCTTCTGATGCTTACTATTCAATTGATCTCTAGCATTAGTAACTTCCAGTTTTTCTTCATTATATTTGCTCTCAAGATCAGCTATTTTTTCCTGCAACACCCCAACAGAAATCTTCAAATTTGACTCTTGCAGAGTTAGGTCGCTAACCTGTGCCCACTCAGATTTGAGCCATGTTTGGTAAGCTTGCACCTGTATACCAAAGCCTTTAACTTCTTTAACTTTCTCTGCAGCCTTATCTCTTGCTTCTCTTGCCTGCTTGCGTACAGATGGGTCTATCCCCTCTGCAACCGCCTTCTGATCAAATTTCTTATCAACTAAAGCAATGCTTTGCTTTTTTTGCTCTTCGATTTTTTTGCATAATTCATCTTGCGCCTCAATTTTCTGCTGAAGATTTGAAAGCTCAGTATCCAAGAGAGCACGTGCATCAATGATCTTCTGTCCATAGCTATCAACTAGGGCATCTATTTTCTTTTGCCTACTTTCGGCAAAGCGCTTTAAACGTGCAGTTACCAACGCTAACTTCTCGTTTAGATCAAGCTTTCTGGCTGCAACTGAAGCCGCTATCGACTTTTTCAGTTCCCCCTTATGATTTTTCGCCAGTACGATGTCGTTCTTAACGCCTTGTAATGCTGAATTCAGAGAAGCGATATTAGAACGCTGCTCTTCAAGTTCCGTATTTATCCTCTGAATTCTGCGCTCTTCTTGCCCTATTTGCTTTCCAAGTGATGATATTTCCGTTTCTATTTTTTGTATTTTTTCATCAAGGGCCTCCTCACTCAGCGCTTCTTCAGGTTGATCCAGTTGATCTAAATCTATTTTCCAACCATAAAAAATGTCATCAGCGACTTCGGAGATTAACTCTGGGGAGAGATTTTTACTGTGCAATAATTCGGGTTTAATAACCTTACCAACCGTGTTTACCCAATCTGTATCGCTTCGCTTTAATTCAGCCAAAAAGCTCTGATCTTCGGGAAAGCGTTGTTTCAGATAAGTAGTATGTTGTGAATTCTTCGCATCCAATTCGGTTTGCAAAGAAGTCATGAACTCAACAGCTTTATCCCTTTTTGCTTTAGTCAGGTCATACGTTCCTTGAGCCTTCTCTAACTTTTCAGAGACCTTCTCCTTCTGCGCTTCGTGATATTCGATCTTTTGATCTGCAGAAGTAAGGGCAACCTCATCACTCTCCAGTGGTCTGACATTACGTACATCACTTTGTAGGCTGGTTACTTCTACCTGAATTTTAATCTCTTCTGAATTTAGCTGATCTTTCAGGTCAGAAATAACACTGGCTTTCTCCTCCCGAATAGAGGAGATCCTATCTTCACCTTCACGCTTTGCCGTTTCTTTTTCTTTCTCCAAGGAAGACTTTCGATCTAGCACTGGTTGTATTGATGCACGATGCTGGCTCTCTAAATCATTCAATTCTGCCTGTCGTTCTAATTCAACATGCTGTATTTGAGCTGTTAGAGATTGATATTGATCGTTGGTTCGTTCTGCCGTATCTACATACACCGCCAGGTTCTCAAACTGGGAAGCCTTATCTTCAATTTCATCCCGTTCCCAAGAATCCTTTTTCTCGTAAATAGCACCTAAACGTTTATCCAGAGCATCTAAATCTGCTTTTTTTCCTGATAACTCATTCTGTAATGCTTGATGCTGGCCCTCATAAACTTGGGCCTTTTGACGCAAAGCTTCTTCAAGTTCTGCTATTAAGGTTGTTTGTGATTGATATTCTTGCTCATGTTCCTCAATTGAAACACCAAGGGTACGTGCCGTTAAATCTATAACTTCAGCCACAGCGTTGTACTGATCAGCACGGTCAATACAATCCAAAATATCTGCTTCATACTTTCCGAAAACCCTCATACTGGAAATATCATCAAGTAAAGCTTCATTTTGCAGATGCACGGGCTTCTCAATTGAACCGAAATCGCCCAGTTTAGTATGGGCTATCATCTGCTTGAGGCGAGGTAACATCTTGTCACGGTTGAGAAGGGAGGAAGTTAGCTCATGAATATCTGACATTTTCGACTGGCTGGTTCCCAGACAAAAAGCGGCAGCATCTTTTCGTAACTGCCCCCGATCTTGAGTATTTCGGCGTATACTTTGCTCATCCTGTTGAATAATCGAACGATATGCAGTGACAGTTGAGATCAGATTGGAAACTTGAAACCCCTTTTGACGTAAATCTTTTACCACGTCAGCAATAGAGGCGTTACTCATCATCTTCTCGTAAGTATCACCTTCAAAAAAAGATGAATCGAAACCTGATTTAATGAAGCGATAGCAAAGCTTCTTCGGTGTAGTTGGATGGCGATATAGAGCAGCGCAATTTATCCCGTCTTCTCGCTCATATTCGAAAACAACAAGACTATTATGGGTAGGCAAGTAATAGTCGAGAAAAGACTTTTTCCCTCCAGAAGTATCAACCAGGCTTTCAGGTTCCTTCCCATAAAATATGGGGATAAGCCTTAAAGCTGAGGTTTTCCCTACCCCATTATCTCCTGAATTATTTGTGTGCCCTCTACAGGGAATATAGGTTGTTTTACCTTGAACATAAGAGTTGTGAAGAACAATCCTGACCAATCCATACATGTGCATCTATCCTATCTAATCTGATCCTTCAGCTAGAAACTGATAGTAAAGCCATAGAGCTGAATATCCAACTAGTGGATTAACCCAAGGTTATGTGAAAATTTCTAGCTAACTAATTTGATAAATATGCTATGTATATTTTTGCTACATGTATATACTGTATACACCAACATGTAGCATTTTCAGGCACATCCATGACCACCGAAAACCTCAAATGGGATCAAATACTCCGCTTTAGACTGATTGAAATAATCAGCTTATGGGAAGGTCGGCTTACTACTAATCATTTATGCAGAGCCTTCCAAATAGGCCGTCAGCAAGCCTCACGAGATATAAATAAATATCTCAACTTATTTGATGCACCTCCCCTCGAGCTTGATCGGCATATAAAAGGCTACAAACCTACAAGTAGCTTCTCGCCAATTTTTTCAAGGGGAGCAGTAGGCGAGTACCTATCGATGCTGAACCAACAATCAGAAATGGTGGATTCTTTTGAATTCCTAGACCTTGGAGCTGTTGAGGCACAAATAATACGTGTTCCTGAAAGGTCTATTGCACCAGAAATTATCAGGAATCTTTTGCAGGCTGCTAGAGAACAAAGGCGTGTAGATATCGACTATGTATCACTGTCTTCTCCTATGATGGAAGGCAGAAATATAGTTCCTCATACCATTGTTAATGATGGGGTTCGTTGGCATGTACGAGCATATTGTGAGAAATGGGAAGAGTATAGAGACTTTGTATTAAGCCGAATTAGAAACACACCTGAGGTACTAGATAAATCTGAATTTGGTAGAGAGAATGACCCTGGCTGGAATTCCAATGTCACGGTAGCTGTTACTACCAATCCCTATTTAAGCAAGCATCAAACAGATGTCGTCGCGTATGACTATTCTATGACAGGAGGGGAGCTGAAAATCACTACAAAACCAGCATTGGTACAATATCTAGTAAACCGATTGGATATCTGCACAGATGATGAGTTATTGAAAAAATATCCTACCGAACATCAACTTGCATTAAGTAATCCAGCTGAGATAAAGCCATATTTATTTGATAAAAAGTAATTTTAATTACTATCAAAATTTAAGGTTTGCAGCCTTTTCCATTGCCTCATACCCCTCAGAGGTATCGACATTAAGCGCCTTACAGAATCCATAGTATTCGGTGGCGCTAATTTTGCGCACTTTGGTTTCTATTTTTACAATTATCGAATGATCATCCTCACCTAACTTTTCGGCAAGCTGGCGCACAGTCAGCCCCTGCATCTCTCGAACAGAAACCAACCAGTCTATTAATGCAATGTATGCAGGATCTCTGACACTCTTAATCATTGAGCGCGACTATACTCTCATGATATCTTGGTGCGAAATTCGCACCAAGATATCAGTGGAGAAAAAGTGATGCAGATATGTCCAATATCGAGAAAACCATTTGATTTTACATACCCTAAAAACCTTATTATCGATAAAAAGAAAAACGCTGTTACACCCCCGACGGTATGCCTTGGACTCGAAAAAACACTTATTTACACAATAAGGCCTGAAGAAAGCGCACTCCCAGAATCTTGGACACGATCTGCACAAGAGCTGACATATGTTGAAGACGGTGAAAGTATCACCTGCAAAGTAATAACCAGACCAGGTGCAACAGAACTACTCCAAGAGTTACACGAATACGCTCAACCAATGATTTACTCCTCTCAAAGTGAAGAATTTGTTGAATCAGTCTTATCCCTTTTATCCACTGTTCACTGCGAGAGCAACAATAGTGAGGAGCTCAGAGAAGAAGATTATGAAAGAGCTGAAGCCTTCATGGACCTATATGTTTGGTCCCAAAAACAATGTGCGAACCAAGAGGGCAAACTAACAAAATCGTTAGGAACTTTGTCTGAATTCTCTGACAACGGAATAAATGACATTTGGTTGCTTGACCACCAATCAACCAATGTAGATTTTCGTGATCATTTAATCCCTGTCCCTGCTTTCACAGGTGCTCCTTATGATATGGCACTTTTCAATTTATTAGAGGATTTATTCATTCATTAGATTGGATAAAGGCAACAATGAAGAGAATTGCAGTACATATTCATCACTCATCCTGCCCTGAACCATTGATACGTCATCTGGACGCTCTCGTTCAGCTCAAATGGCTCGGCTTGGAAATGAAATGGTTCGAATACATATGTGGTTGCACACAGTCATACCTAGAGGATGGTAGTTACGGTATCTACCTAAGCGATCTAAGAGCTTTCTGTACAGCTGAAGAGATTGAAGTAGAAGTTATCTCAGGGTTAACACAGCAAGAGGCAAGAAGAATTGCTATAGCTAATTGTGAGCTATCAGGGCTATCTCCCTCTTCAGAGATTTTTGTCATTATTGATCAAGTCAATGGTGGAGAACTGACGACCGAAGAAGCTATAAATGTTCTAATAAAAAAGTGTTTCTAATAAGGATTACATCCTTAGTTACCGTACAGCACTTCATCATTTCATTTTTCATACGAAATAATGCCACAAAGGGAAGCGACTTTATGAGTCATATTAGGGCAAAGCTAATTAAAAGGAAGATCAAAAATGTTAAAGCTCGCAGAGATATAAAAAGAAAAAGAGCACGCAAAAACCTAGTTAAAAAAGAGCATAATGAATGGAAGATATTTCAGGACTTTTTGAACTCTCGTAATAATGAAGAGTGGATTGTAAGCGCTAAAAATGCTCTTGACTGGTTTTTAACACATATGGGTGAAGAGCAATGGTCTGCACGTAAAAAGAACGTTGTTAAGTACTTCCGAGAACAACAAAATAGGCAAATTCCGTCTAACCCAGACTTTGGTCTTGATATTGAAGATGAAAGAGCTAGAGTGGCTTTTCATGATGACTGGATAGCTTGGTACTTGTACCTAGTCGAGTCAGTGTATTATCGACCATATGTAGATGAACCGTCACAATCAGCAAGAGTCTATCCGTTCTTTGCAGCAATAGGCAGGCATATTGATATTGCAAAGACTATCAAGGGCATCGATAACAAGCTTGATGAGCTTTTGAAAGGAAAGAACAACCAGCCAGATTCTCTTTTATTTGAGATCGTCATTGCTATCATGTATCAAAGAAATGGTTGGACTGTAGAATTTCTTCCTGAAACCCCTGCCGCTAAAACACCTGATTTATCTGTAACACGAGATGGTGAACATTTTTTTGTCGAATGCAAAAGACAAAGCAGAGTTACTGAATACTCAGAGCTTGAGAGGAAAGAATGGCGAAAACGCTGGACTAAACTTACCCCCATTCTTACTTCGAACCCAACGCCGATATTTCTTGATGTGACTTTTAAAGTTGAAGTATCTGAAACAGAAGAGGATGTTTTGATAGGCGCTTTCTTAGAATTAGTAAAGCAAGGCTGCATCTATAGTGGGGAACCTTTAGAAAACGAAGAATTAGTGATTCGGGGAAATATCATTGATATGGACCTAGTTCACTCTCATTTCGAGAAGTTCCAGGTACGCTGGAATTCCCCACAAATGATAGCTCTGTTTGCAAACGGTTATGAAAGCAGTGGCAGCTACACCCAAATAAACTCTCCAACTGGTATTAACGCAATCGGTCCTGATGATGACGAGAGTATCCTCAACCTGTTCTGCGAGGGCATACACACAGCCTATTGTGCAAAATGGGAGTGCCTATCAGAAGTATCAATCGACAAAAAAGCAAAAGACGTTAAAAAGCTATTAAGTAAGGCAGTAAACCAAGCTCCTGAGGATTCTCCAACGATTGTTCATATAGGTTATGAAACGCTACATGGTCCTCTGGTCGAATACTCGAGAGCAGATAAGATATGCAAGTCGATAAATAACTTTAATTGCCAGGGAAAAGACATCCAAGCAGTTTATTGTCACGCTATACAGCCATCTTCACAGATAGATACTTTTGAATGTGCTGAAACAACAATGCGTTTTGGTAAGAATGGCGTAAATCCAGAAGATATCCTGGCCCATGATTTGTTACTCGATGAACCAGGCTTGGTTACAAGTAACGATACCCATTGGAATCAAGACTTCGTAAACGACTTGTATTAGTGATAAATCTCAGACATAGTGACCAGAAGGTCAGGATAGGTCTTTCTTTGCCCTAGCACACTCTTTTTTATCGGATGAAAATGCAGATGCCCTCCTATATTCATATTTTATTTACACCCCTATTTTGCCCAGGAAAAGTTGAGAGAGCATACCATCAAGCAGGTTGAAAAATATCAACTAAACATCTTGGTGACAAAAAGAACTGATAAAGGAATATCATGGAGCTAAGCAAAACCCTTATAAACACTCCCCAAACGGAAAGAGGCGGGGAAATTGCTCAAAGGGGCTTTGATTTTCAGTCCTGCTGGGCCCTTTCTTACTTGCTGGAGTATGAGCTAGAGGGAAAGGAATACGTCTTTGTTTTTGAGTTTCATGATGATGTCCTGATACTGAATTCTGAAAATGATCCTACGAAGGTAACTTTTGCTCAAGTTAAAACAAATGAAAGCAAATGGACCTTAGCAAAACTAATTAATCCAACAAAGCGTAAACCAATTTCTTACATTGGGAAGCTTTTTGAGAATAAAAACAAGTTTAGCGATCACGATGTAGAGCTAATGTTTGTAACCAATGCTTATTTTTCTTTTGAAAATAAGAATATTTTTGGTGCTCACGAAATTGAAGAAAAGCTACAAGAAGACATAACAGATAAAATCTCAGTTCAACTCGAAGATCAGTCTGATATAGACTTAAAATCTCTCACCTTCCTCAAATCTGATTTGAGTTTAGAAGGCCATACAGCACATTTAAAAGGCAAGATATGCGATTTTTTTGATCTTTACTTTGAGGATGAGATAAATGTAAATCCATCTTCTTTTGCCAGAACTCTCGAGAGTGCATGTAGAGATCGCTCAAAATTCAAATCATCTGACATTAAGAGCTTTGATGAACTAGTAAAAAGGAAGGGACTATCCTCTAACTTTATTCGAGATTCTTTACAATCTATATGTGAAAGTAAGCTAATAGAGCCCTCCTGGGAAGCAGCAAGGTCTATCTTTACAGATTTAGGTAAAAGCTCACTAGAAATTATCTCTTTGCAAGCTACCTTTTTGCGTATCAGCTTAGCCGTAAAGAAAGATAATAGTGCGGAAAAAGCATATCTAAATAAAGCGGACACTCTCTTTGATGGAAATAGCGTTAGAGACTCTTTGGTAGATTATGTTGAGCAGACAAAGAAGAGCTTAGAAATAAGTATACCTGATTATTCTCTAGCACTAACTCCTCCCCAGAAAGACTCCATCATCGTTTATTCAATAGTTAAAAACATTATCGAGCACGGATCGCCATGAGCCTTATCTATTTTACTAAAGTGTCAATAATTTCGAGACGTGATAAGAAAGGCCTAACTTTCAAATTATCCCCTACTATAAATATGATTTATGGGGATAACGATACAGGAAAGTCTAGTCTGATTAAGTCCCTATACTACACACTAGGGGGGGACTGTAGACTTGATAAAGAATGGAAAGACGATGACATAATCACTAAAGTCTGCATTCAGGTTAATCATAAAGAGTATTCATTTGTTCGGCATAAGCAGAGAATTTCAATTTTCACCTATGTAGATGGCTGGAAGTTACTAGTATCTTCCAGCCAACGGAGTGCGATTGCTCAGGTAATAAAAGATATTTTCAATTTTAACCTTCAGCTTTCATACAAGAAAACGGGAAAACAAACCCAAGCATATCCAGCCTGTTTATACATACCATTTTATATAGACCAAGATGAAGGCTGGCATACTGTGTTATCGTCATTTTCGGGCTTAGCCATGTATGACGACTGGCAAAAGAATTCACTTCAATTCCATTCTGGAATTAAGCCAAAAGAGTTTTATGAGCTTGCTGGTGAAATAAAAACCATGCAACTTGAGTTAGAAGAACTAAGTTCAATGCTTGAAGTTGTGATTGAAACAAAGAAAAAATTTGAAGAGTCATTTGGAAGAGTCTTGTTCGATGTTGACATAGATTACTATCAAGACCTATTGAATAAGTTTTTAGAGAAATGCCAAGAGCTAAATACTGAAGAATCTCAATTTAGACTTGAACTTCTTGATCTCCTTTCAAGTAGAGACTCAATCTCAAACGAAATAGAAACTTGCCGAAACCTAATTGAAGACTTCGAAGAAAACCTGTCTAGTGAAATCCCTCTAAAATATCATGCATTTGATAATCGTGAACAAATTCTTGAAATTCTTCCAGTCATGTATGACGAGAAGCAAGCATTAGCAGACCAAATTGATTCGGTAAGAGAAAAACTTCGTCAGTCAAAAGAATTAAGCTCAGAGCTAAATGTAATGATGCGAGAGGTTAAAGGCGAATTATCCCTTCACGATGTCATAAAATCCCAAGCAAGCAAAGAAGTTGAGCTTACCTTTGAAGAACAGATAAAGAGTTTACATGAAAAAATAGGCAAGATTTCCAAAGCCTTAGAATCATTACTAGAAGAACAAAGCCAGTTTACTGACAGAAAACGTACTAAAGTAATTAATGATGACTTTAAGTCTTTTTTAGAGATTGCTCAAAATAAGCTTGGCATCCGCTCTCCTGTAATTGCCCCATTAACTCAATATGGGAAGATAACTCGTAGTAAAACGGGTAGCAGAAGCCCTAGATCTATTTTTGCCTATCATTACGGTCTTCTTAAAACTATGGAAAAACACTCTACTGTCCCTATGCTACCTATAGTTATAGATTCACCAAAACAGCAGGATTTAGATACGGAAGGCACTGAAAAGTTAATAGATCTATGTACCTCAGGCTTAGGCCAGGGCAATCAGATAATTATTGGAGCGGTTTCTTTAGAAAGCAATATGAGAGGCTATCACCAACTTGAACTGACTGAAAAATACAGCCTGCTACGTCATGATGGCTATGAAGAAGCATATGAAGAAGTGATACCTCTTTACGAAAAAGGACTTTTCTCCTTATAAAGGTACAGATGCTGTTTCATGCTGATTAGTAGAAACAGTTGTCTCGTCGCAGCATTTAAACATGCACTATTTACTAAGTTAAAAACCAGTGCATGCACTTAGTGCATTAACAAATCATTCATTGATAAAGGAAGTGCCTGAACGATTAAACTATCTATTTTCAACTGAAAGTACCATTCTCGCAGCTTTCAGCAGCTTGATAGGAAGTTCTAGCCGATCTAGCCAATCAGTCAGTCAGTGCAAAAAGAGTGTTTTAGTACTTATATGGGTTCGAATCCTCTCTGGGACACCATTCAGCTTTATCGAAGTAAATTCCCCAAAGAACCGCTAGGTAATAACCCCACATCATGACTCAAGTAGCGCTTTAATTGATATTGCTTATCCTGCTC
>Ga0193959_1000215_pt1 | contig 24010 bp, 29 predicted proteins | sample FB_2_MG_FD_140333 | JGI IMG/M metagenome (GOLD analysis project Ga0193959, IMG submission 140333) | Microbial mat bacterial communities from the Broadkill River, Lewes, Delaware, United States - FB_2_MG | ecosystem: Environmental > Aquatic > Freshwater > River > Microbial mats | place: USA... | reverse complement strand
TTCATTGCTCATCATCATTTTCTCCTGTTATTGAATCCACCGGGGTTCTGCTATAACAGGAGAAAATGATGATGAGCAATGAACTATATGTTGTCACAGGCGTAAGCGGACGCACAGGCTCTGCGGTGGCTCGCACCCTGCTCAAAAAAGGTAAGCGTGTACGTGTCGTGGTCCGTGATGAAGCCAAAGGGAACATTTGGGCAAGTCAGGGAGCTGAAGTGAGCGTTGCCTGCTTAACCGATATATCAACATTAACTCTTGCGCTGTCAGGTGCTGATGCTGCCTATATTGTTAGCCCACAGCAATACACATCGAATGAGCTTTTTACACAAGCTGAAATAATGGCTAACACCATTGCTGAAGCCGCCACTAAAGTACAGCTACCAAAGCTAGTCGCGCTGTCGTCAATTGGGGCTGAGCAATCAAGTGGTACTGGGTGGATTGCTATGAACAGAGCGCTTGAGCAGCATGTGGGCCAGACTGGATTACCGGTGGCATTCCTTCGGGCAGCGTATTTTATGGAGAATTGGGAGCCCATGGCCAAAACCGCAGCAGCACAGGGAGAACTACCCAGTTTCCTTGCTCCGCTTGATCGAATGCTCCCCATGATCGCCACTGATGATATTGGTCGTATCGCTGCTGAGGTATTGTGTGAGCACTGGCACGAGTCTCGAATCATTGAACTAGAAGGCCCGGCAACATATTCACCTAACGACGTTGCAAACAGTTTAACCCACACACTGGATAAAGCGGTGAGTGCAACCGCCATACCTGAGTCTAGCTGGGCTGCGGCGTTATCTAGTTCAGGGATGTCAGAACCGGCAAAAGATGGTTTTATTGAGATGACCCGAGCACTTAATTCTGGACATATCGCTTTTATTGATGACGCAAATATTGAGCGTCGCCAAGGGTGCATCACCCTAAACACGGTTATTGCAACAATGATGACATCGGCGCAATAATAGATGTGGTTTTTCTTCTCGATGATAAAACGTTAACACTACTGTTTTATTTTCAGCAGAAAAACCAACAACCGTACTGACTAACGTTCAGCATTGATATTTAGACGACGAAGATAAAAAACCTCAGGCGTTGGAATATTCTTATCTTTTAACATCAAATGACGAACACGTCCCTCTGTCACCCATAATTCACCTTGCTTAATTGTTAAATTAAGTGGTGAATCAATATTTTGGGCAAGCTCGGTAACCGTGTGTGGCTCTGGTGATGTTAAATCAATCTCTAATACCTTGCCATTACCACTGGTGACGGCCCCTTCAAGCACAATGATACGCTTATCTGATGCAGCATAAATACCATCGGGGTTCTCAATATTTCTTTGTAGCGCCAAGCGGGTTATCTGGGGTAAGTGTTTCCCCTTTTTTAGCTGAGCTTTATCAAAAGTAATACGTAATAAATGCCCTTGCGAAAACAATCCAATGATAAGATCACCATTTGATAACCGAGTAATACCTGCCGGGCCTAATTTACCCGGTTGAAGCAAGGGGTGGGCCACCACCACATCAAGTGTTGAGGTAGCCGAGCTTAAGTGGTAAATGCGATCATTAATAGAATCTGTCACATACACACCACCGGCAGTGTCCAAAGCAATATCATTGGCAAAACCCTTATCAGGAATTGTCCAGGTACGAATCACTTGGGCGTCAGAAATAGCAATAGCAGCCAGATGATGGGGGCGACGAAAAATACTGCCATCAAGTTGTTTAGTCCCTAAAAAATCGGGCGAGGCAACCCAGAGAATATTAGTCAATGAGTCAAAGCGCAAACTGGTGCCCGCAAAAACATCGCCTGTTTCTGTAAACACCGTGTGTGCACTACCATCTCGCGCTAAGTGAATAATATTACCACTGACAACTGACCCGACATAAATAGATCCATCTGGTGAATGAGTAATGCCATTGGGGTATCGCATCTCATCGGGAAGTTTAATACGCTCCGCGATAGTGCTAATAAGTGATTTATCTGTTGTTGAGCATCCTGTAGCAACGATTAATATTATTAAAACTAAATAATGTAATTTTGTTTTCATACATTTTTCTCAATTGACTCAATGATGGCAGTTAACGTTGGCCGGGTATGGCGTATCCACCGTCAACGCCTATTGCTTGACCGGTTATATTGGACGCTCGATCTGACAGTAAAAATGCCGCCAACTCAGCCACTTCTTTAGAGGTGCCCATACGTCCGATGGGATGTGACAAACCAAAGGCATCTAATGTGCTTTGATCGTGCCGAAAGGCCTCTCTTGTCATTTCAGTGTCGATGCCACCTGGATTAATATTGTTAATACGAATATTTTTAGGTGCAAGCTCAAGTGCGGCAGGTCTTAGCATTCCATCCAGACCGGCCTTGCTGGCAGAATAACTGGTCGAGCCAATAAGCCCCCCTAATGCAAGCCAGGATGATGTGTTGACAATGGCTCCTCCGTGTTCCGACATGGCTTTAGCTTGGGCTTGCACGGATAACCAAACCGACTTGAGATTAGTGTTGAGCGTCTTGTCTAGATCATCTTCAGATTGATCTAACATAGGGACAAAATTGCCAATAGTCCCTGCATTGTTAAACGCAAAATTAAGCGTGCTAAAATGTTCCAGAGTCACTGCTATCATACGATCAATATCTGCTGATTGCGTAATATCTGCTGTGATCGCAACGGCACTACCGCCCATTGCTGCGATTTCATCTGAGAGGCTTTGTAAATAATCTGTGCGACGTCCTACAATAGCCACTCGGGCTCCCTCGGCGGCAAATAGTAAGGCTGCTGCGCGGCCAATGCCGGAAGTGGCACCCACAATTATTCCCGATTTATTATTTAATAGTTTCATATATTTAACCTGTCAGTGTAATAATTAGTCATACTACAACAACAACACAAAGAGATAATGGCCGGCATTTGCCATTTACTTTTGCGTCATATGCATTAATACTGTTTTCATGAATCAGACAACATCCTTACTTGACGATAAATTTACGCTTATACTGGCCTTCGTTGAAGCTGCCCATCATTTAAGCTTTGTCACCGCTGCCTCGATATTATCGACAACCCCTTCAACCTTAAGTCGTAGAATTAAGCGGTTGGAAAGTGCTCTTGGCGTTCAGCTCTTTGTACGCACTACTCGCCGTATTGCACTGACTGAGGCCGGTGACATTTATTTAACGTATTGTGAGCGAGTATTAGCTGAATTAAATGAAGGAGATAAAGCAGTTACTTCCTTGGGCGGTATGGCCTCTGGGGTATTGAGAGTGAACGCCCCATCTACTTTTGGACGCCTGCATATTGCCCCGGCCCTGCCTGAGTTTATGCGCCGCTACCCCGACATTCATATCAATATTAACTATAGTGATACCTTTGTTGATCTAATCGATCAACGTGTCGATGTTGCTGTGAGAATTGGTGTACCCGCTGATTCAACACTGAGAAAACGTTTTTTTACAACCAACCACCGCTACCTTGTAGCTTCACCCGACTATTTAGCACAACACCCTGCACCTGAGTCTCCAGCCGACCTAGCTAAACATAAATGCCTTAATTTTTCTCATCTGGCAGGTGGAAATCAGTGGCAAATGATGAAAGCAGGAAAAACAGAAGTCGTACCCATTCGCTCAGTGTTGATGGCAAGTGATGCGGAAACATTGTTGCATGCCGTTTGCGCCGGTGCAGGCATTACCATTTTAGCCGACTTTATTCTCTGCAATGCCATCGCAGAGAACCGACTTAAGATTTTACTACCCGACTGGAAAATTCCAGACACAGAAATCTGTGCGGTTTATCCGGCAACTGATTTTATTGCGCCCAAAACCAGAGTTTTTATTGACTATCTGGTAGAATTATTTTCACCAACCCCGCCCTGGGTGAAAAACATATAAAAAGAGAAAGTCGTATAAATTAATCTTTCCCCACCATTAATTATCGGCTGATGGTTCTAAAAGTCAAATTAATGCGTGGTGTGTAGATGGTTTTTGTAGGTGGCAGACGGTGAAGCCAATGCGTTTGTGTTGTGCCTTTCATAACCAGTATACTGCCATGTTCCAGCACTTTTGAAACGGTTTCTTTGGTCTTTTTATGCTTGAAGGAAAACTTTCGCTCTGCACCAAAACTTAGGGAGCCTATCGCGCCGTTTTTTTTGAGATCTTTTTCAGCATCACTATGCCATGCCATACCTTCACTGCCGTCGTGATACAGGTTGAGCAGGCAAGAATTAAATGTCTCACCAGTTTCACGCTCAGTCATTGCCTTTAAAGCCAAAAGGTCATCTGTCCATGGCAAAGCCGTTTTGGTGGTTTTAGAATAAGTATAGGAAAAAGGATGTTGTCCGTACCATGCAACCTTGCGCTTTGTGGTTATTTCCTTGCCAAATATTACAGCATTGTCATGCTGCCAGGCAATATTATTGAGTAGTGCCTCATAATAATGATCAGCATCGTGCCGCGATAACACCGGGCCATAATAATGAACACAGCCATCACCAGGCAAAAGGTTGCGCGGCGCGCCGTCTATTTGTTCAAAAAGATCCATACCTTATACTTCTCTTTCATGCAGTTTCCACAGGGGCGATAGCCTTCTTTTAGAGCCTCTGCTTCATCGATAAAAAATACACGATTTTCACGTTTCATACGCTTGCCAGACTGGCATGCCAGCGAACCGTAAATTTTTAACGTTCTATGCCCGCCAAACCAGACAAGCTTAGATTTAATGAGCCGGTTTAAATCTTCATCGCTAATCTCACTATGCCGGATCATTTTTTAGCTTACCGCATCATGGAAAATAATACCCATAGTATATCGCTCACCGCGAAGCACTTCACTGACACCGTGGCGCATCGTAGCGCGATAGTAGCCACGTGTGCCTTTTACAGGGCGAAAATTAGTGGTAAAAAGGAGTATATCACCTTGCTGCGGCTTCAAAACAATCGCTTTAGATTGCGCCCGAGGCACTTGCTGGGTCAGGACAAATTCACCACCCTCATAGTCCGTTCCAAGCTGGCTGAGAAAACAAGCCGCTTGAATAGGAAAATACACCTCACCATACAAATCCTGATGCAGGGTATTAAAGCCGCCCTGCCCATAGTTAAGGATCAATGGCGTGGGCTTGGTTTGCCCAGCAGCGTGGCATTGTGCTTGTAACGCTGCATATGTATCCGGGAAGTGCCTCTCTATCCGTAAACGTTTCATCCATAAATTAGCGATAGGAACAAGGTGGGGATAGAGCCGTTCACGCAATGTCTGTACTAACCCAGGCAAGGGGTAATCCCAATATTTATAGGCGCCGAGGCCAAACCGATAGCGTTCCATAATAACGGTTTTTCGATAGCCTTGTGATACATCAAACTGTTCTTGTAGAGTTTTACATTGTTCCACCGATAAAAAATCAGGAAGCACAGCATAACCTTTAGTATGCATGTCATTGACAACAACCTGCCAATTGATGCTGTTTATTTTTTTACTCACCGTCATTGTTCAGTGCCAATTTTTGCGGCTTCCCAGCCGATAATTGCCGTTTTTCGATCAGCCCCCCACATATAATTGCCTGTTTTTCCACTACGTTGAATAACGCGATGACAGGGAATGAGGAAAGCAATAGGGTTACGGCCAACCGCGCTACCAACCGCGCGTGAAGCTGTTGGCTTCTCAATGGCTTTTGCAATATCACCATAGGTACTTAAGCCACCCACCGGAATTTTAAGTAAGCTTTCCCACACTTTGAGTTGAAAAGGCGTACCGGACAGATGCAGCTTAACCTGATCGAGTTGTTGCCAGTCTTTTTGAAAAATAAACAAAGCATCTTGCTGAAATTTATCCGTAATCTGGTGATAGGTTGCCTGCGGAAACCGTGCCCTCAAATTTTCTAGCGCGCGCGTCTCATCTTCTTCAAAAAACATATGACACACCCCTTTAAGGGTAGAAGCAACGATCAATTTACCAAACGGGCTTTCTGCAAAACAATAATTAATCTGGAGAGATTCTCCGCCATTTTTAAACTCCCCCGGCGTCATTCCCTCAATATTGACGAATAAATCATGTAAGCGACTGGTACCTGACAACCCCGTTTCATGGGCCGTATCAATCAATGTTGACTGCCTGTCTTGCAATAAGTTTTTTGCATATTCAAGGCTCACGTATTGCATGAATTTTTTCGGGCTAACGCCCGCCCATTCGGTAAATAGCTTCTGAAAGTGAAAGGGACTCAAATGAACCGCAGCTGCAATATCATCCAAAGACGGCTGATCTTTGAAATTCTCACGGATATAATGGATCGCCTTTTCAATGCGATTGTAATTGATATAATGTTGATCCGTCATTTAGCGCCCCTTTTCAGTTTATTCCAAGCGATAGCTTTTTTGATACGCTGTGAATGGTTGGTTCTATTGCCTGTACAATATCCAAAGATCGATCAACACTTTCTGCTCAAGGCTAAAATTACGCCCTGAGCCTGCATTGTAAGCAAACCCAAAGTGCTCGGTATAGAATGTTTATGCCTATCATTTTCACACTTAATGCCTAATACACTATCACGTCCTAGAAATAGACACACCACCATCAACCAGCATCGCTGTTGCGGTTGTAAAGCTAGAGGCATCAGAGGCCAAATATAAGACAGAATGAGCAATTTCTTCCGGCGTGGCACGTCGCTTTAATGCGTGCAGGCTTTCAACGAATGCGATAATTTCAGGTGTATCGCCAAACTCCGCAGCCATCGGCGTATCAACAGCACCCAATAACAGTGCATTTACACGAACATTGTGCTCCCCATACTCAGCAGCTAAGGCTTTTGTTAAACCAACAAGTCCTGCTTTAGCCGCCGCATAGGTAGCCATTTGAGGCATACCTACTGTATTGCCAACAAAGGATGATGTGAAAATAACAGAGCCACCTTTTTCAAGCATCATAGGGATTTGATATTTTGCCCCCAAAAACCCGCTGGTTAAATTGGTGGCTATTTCCTGATCCCATTCGCCTTTAGGCTTTTCGTTCGTAGCCATACTGTTTCCCAGTATCCCTGCATTATTAAATCCAATATCCAGCCTGCCATATTCACTGATAGCTAACTCGACAAGCGCTTTTGCATAGTCTTCAAGCCCGACATCTCCGGCGAGGGCTTTAGCTTGCCCACCATCGGCGGTGATCTCATTGACGAGCGCATCTAATTCTTTTTCCCGTCGCGCACCGACAATCACTTTTGCACCTTCACGGGCGAAAAGTGTCGCTGTAGCCCGGCCAATACCGGAACTTGCTCCGGTAATAATCGCAACCTTGTTGGTAAGTGATGTCATTAATCTGCCCTCTTTATTGGTTTGCTTGAACTCATCATAGGGAAATTAATAGCAGTCAGACAATCCGAAACTTGCTGTATTAAATACGTTATTACATTAAAAATACCGTTTAACCACGCCTTACGGGCTGGCAGGCCTTATCTGGGCCAATCGGAGGCCACTATAGCTTAAATAGGGTCGATCCCAGCCAAAGACACTCTAAAAAACTCTACCGGCCGCAATTGAAACTCGTCACCTAGAGATTTAATACTGACCATTCTGTCACAACGAAAGGTTCTAATATCGCTACGTAGCTCATCCCAAGCAAGCACATACCACACAGGAAAACACAACAGAAGATAATGTGGCTGGATAATACGCTTTGACTTGACAGTATTTTCTGCCCGATAAATAACCTCAATACGGTGCTGCATCAAGAAGGCCTGATGAAGTAACGTAATGGTTTTATTATTTGACGATGCAAATGTTGATAAAACAGCAGTTGAAGCCGCCTTGTCTATTAAAATACGGGCTTTTAACTTTTTAATTTTTGTATTCATTGCAGGTGAAAAAGAGGCCATTAGTTTATGGCGTACGCTTTTCAAACTTGTCATAAATAATGTTGATTCCATCTGTTCTGCAATGGCTAAACTAATGAGCAAATCAACAGCCTCGGCGTAATTGAAATTAACCCGCCCGACGCCCCAGTTACGATCTAGGCGCACACCACCACCGCGCCCTCTGTCCGCGTCGATAGGTAAGCCTTGATCTCTTAATATGTGAATATCGCGGTGAATTGTCCGAATACTCACACCGAGCTCATCTGCAATATCGCCGATAGTCATTGCATCGCCTGACTTAACACGAGCAGTAATAATGTCTAGACGCTGAAGCCTATCAAGGGTTGATGATCGTTTCATAAAAACAAATATGACATAAAATGGCATATTTATCTATATGCTTTATAAATTCTTACCGTCACCCAAAAGGAAACAACATATGACAACACCCGTTACCGTTCTTGTACCTATAAAAATTGCCGAAGGCAAAACAGAAACGGACCTGCTTAAGGCCTCTGATAGATTTCATCAAGAGTTTGTCCGTCATCAGCCCGGCGTACTGCGCCGTGAATTAATCCGTACGCCTGAGGGCGAATACATTGATATAGTTCAGTTTCGTAGCACAGAAGATGCGCATGATGTGATGGCAAAAGAACAGGATTCCGAGGCGTGCCATGCATTTTTCTCTATTATGGAATTAGGTGATATGAATGAAGAAGAGATGGTTTTTTATCCCTCTCTCGCAACCTACAGTTAATTTATACGCTATTAATAATATATTATATATCTACCAGAAAGGCCTAGCATTGATGGAGCCATTTAAAAATAATTTATCGCCACAACTGGTTAACTGTATTGCAGGCCATCTGGAAAAGCATGTCAGTAACTTTGAGCGCACCACCTTTGAAAACGCTATCTTACAAGACTTGGAGAGTTTAGAATTAAAAGAGCGTGCGCAACTTATTGCGACACATATACACCACATATTGCCCTGTGAGCATCAATCTCGCTTTAACATTATTAGAGCAATACTTCGCCCTATCGATAAAGATCAAATAGGTGTTCAAAGTGATGAGCGCGGCATTAGCGGCTGGGGTATGTTTCCTCTGGGTATGGTTGTTGGTCAACACAGCCTCGCTGCGTTTGACGAAGCTCTTGATTTACTTAAAGACATGACAACGCGATTTTCATCTGAATTCGATGTGCGCTATTTTATTTTGGCAGATCAACCTCGTGCTCTTAATATAATGAAGGGCTGGGTCAAGGATACTAATCATCATGTACGCCGATTAGTTTCCGAAGGCTCACGCCCTCGATTGCCTTGGGCAATGCACTTGCCACAGCTTATTGCCGACCCATCCCCCACCCTACCCCTGCTGGAGGCCTTGCGCGATGACGAAGAGGAATATGTACGTCGCTCAGTCGCCAACCATTTAAATGATATTGCAAAAGATCATCCAGACCTCGTCGCTGAACTTGCAGGAGAGTGGATGAAGGGCGCTAGTGTACAGCGAAAAAAACTACTCCGCCACGCCTGCCGAACCTTGATTAAACAAGGGCACCCTATTGCACTTAACGCATTTGGCTTTGAGCCACCATTAATTGATTTAACGCAATTAAGCATTAAAACAAAGGTGGTAATGTTAGGCGGCGATCTGGTTTTTACTGTTGGCCTGCACTCTACCTGTGCCATGCCCCAACCTCTTATCATCGATTATATCCTGCATTTTAAAAAGGCCAATGGAAAGCAGGCTGGCAAGGTATTCAAATGGAAAGTAATAACATTAAGCGCATATGCTGCCATGACACTAGAGAAAAAACATTCGCTTAATATTATTACGACACGTCGTTATTATACTGGGCAACAAAGTCTGTCTCTGCGTATTAATGGCCAAGATTTTGGGGCTGAGGAGTTTATGCTTAAAGTGCCACAATGAGCGTATACTTAATTTTTTCTATCGGGTTTTAGGGCTAATTTCTTGTAGTGCCGCTTCACTACCTTGATCATACAGCTTTTTAAGTCGATAATAGCTACCTTGGCTATACAGGCATTTTTAGCATTGCCAAGCTATTTGGCAAATTCTAATAAGCCTATTTTAGGTTTGATAATTTTACTGGATAGATTCATTTCTGACACCACGCTTTGAATTCTATGAAAACGATAGGTCAGATTAAATCAAGCTTTATACACTTCAATGGCAAGGTATTGAATGCTGGCAACAGGTCAGACAACATAGTCAGAACCCTATCAGCCAACTTGCTGGCAAGCTCGGCAAGGGCACTTTGTATGGCTACTTGTAGGCTACTTGTATGACTACTGATTGTATGCCGACCTGTATGCCGACTACGGCTCTATTGAGACTACTGCCGCAACTAGAGCGTTTTCAAGCGATAGCCCGTTGTTGCTCAAAGCAGGGCCAGTGATTAGAGATTAACAACCTTCTCCATGACAGTAAACAGCAATTTTGAGGCACTTAGCTCATGAACACATTATTTACTTTATCAGCCACATTTGCTGTATTGCTGGCGACCTTAGTGACCCAAGTAAGTCATGCGCAACAGGCTGCCACCAAAGAGGGTGCGTATTCAATTTCTAGCTACGAAACAAAATTCGGCACTGGTGTCTCGGTTTACCGTGGGAGAGAAACAAATCCCATTGATAAAATTTCTTATACAGGAGACTGTAAAAAGTACCCAACAGTCTACGCTTACCTTTGGCCGGAACATGCAGCTCTCAAAGCCTTTGAAAAATCAGGTGATTACAACGACCTTAATATGGGGCGGCCAACAGAAATCTTTACGCGCGAACTATCCAAAAAATGCCCCAACGTTACCGATATAAAGATAAAGCTTGGACGAGGTGATCGCTTAGTTGTTGCCTCGCTTACCAAAGCGTCAGAATGGCAAAATACACTCGGCAAACTAACAGCCGAAAAAGCTGCCAGCCCTGATACTAAGGCTTTTAAGAAGACACCTACACTGACTTTGGCACAAGAGGCCAATAAGCAAATAAAAGTCGTTAATACGCTCGATGATTTGGAGATCGAGGTCACTAGAATGACGAAGTTTGGCCTTGAATTAGTTGACCGAATTAAAAGCTCTGATGAAGCCAAACTAGGCTTGCTAAAAGGGTTAAGAAAATTAAGCAGTGATGTAAATCGTGCAAAGACTGCCAGATCTAACGCCCTTCAATGTTACGATTTGACCACTGTAAAAAGCAGAACTCTCAACATTCCGAATCGGATTCAGTTACTTTCATTAGAGGCTAAAAGCTACGGAGCGATAAGTCAACAGAATAAACGGGCTCTGGATGTTCTCACCAAGAGTGTTAAGACCGTGATGAAATCACTAGATCTCATACGCACAAAACTCGGATGTGATAAGCCCTAAGCTCAGCATTAAGAGGCCAGCCAAAATCAAATCAGTGGCTTTATTTAAAGTAAGCAACTATATTACTGACGTAAACCTTCAATATAATGGTGAGGTAGCTATGACATAAATTTATGTGTATTTTTCACCTATTGTGAGATGAGAAACAGCACGTTCGGTAAATGTATTAACGATAAGAGAATAAAGAAGAGCACCAAAGAGCCACGGTACTGTGAAGTCGCTAAATAATTGGTTGTATTTACAAAAGTGAGGCTACTTGAGTTTTAAGCTCAGGGAGTACCTCATCAGAAAACCATGGGTTGTTCTTTAACCAGCGATTATTGCGCGGGCTAGGGTGCGGCATAGGCAAAAGTTCAGGCCAATAGTTTTGCCAGTGGCGAACAGTTTCAGTGAGTGTGCGATGTTGCTTGTTACCCAAGTGCCAATCAAGTGCATATTGGCCAATCACTAAGGTTAATTCAACATTAGGCAATAGCGTGAGTAATTGTTCTCGCCATTGCTCGGCACACTGGCCCGGTGGCGGCAAATCACCACTTTTACCCGTTCCGGGATAACAGAATGCCATAGGTAGAATTGCAATAGCCGATTCATTATAAAAAATATCGCGATCAATACCCATCCAGTCGCGCAATCGCTCACCTGACGGATCATCAAACGGTATACCTTTGTGGTGCGTTTTTCTTCCAGGTGCCTGCCCTGCAATCAGTATTTTTGCGTTAGGGCTGAGCTGAACAATAGGCTTGGGGCCGAGCGCTAAATCTGCACAAAGTGTACAGGCACGAACCCTGCTCAGTACAGATGAAACCTCATGAACTTTAATGATATCGTGAGTCAATGAGTCAACCTTACTACGCAGCGATTTGAGAGTGGGTACGACGAAATTCGCCAGGTCGTACCCCATACTGTTTTTTAAACGCTTGGCTAAACGCCGCTTCTGATTGATAGCCAATACTCTCAGCCACTAAAATTAAGGGCATCGATGTATTAATCAATAAGTTGCTGGCCTTTTGTATTCGAACCAAAATTACATATTGTAATGGGGTCATTTTTGCCAGCTCAGTGAAGCGATTCGAAAAAGATGAACGCGACATATTAACTAACTGACCTAAACGTTCGACACTCCAATCATCTGCCGGATTGGCATGGACTGCACTGAGCACTTGATTAATTCGCGAGTCAGTAAACGCAGATAAAAATGGAATAGGCTCTTTTGCCGCATCCAGTGTAGCGCGAATAACTTGAATCAGGATTATCTCGGATAATCGGTCAATGATAGCGTGGGCACCGGGTTCTAATTTGGTTGACTCATGGGTGATAAATCCAATGGCGCTATCTAGCCACTGCTGATTGTAACTACTATCACCAGGGACATGGAGCTTTTTAGGCAAGTTTTCCAGCAACGGATGGTTGCCTAAATCATCAAAGGCAAACTCACCACAAACCAGACAACAGCCCGGCCCGTCACCACCGTAGACTAACGGGCCTTCACCAGTATAGCCAACTTCTTCTAACACATCGGCTAAAGGTCGAATAATAGTAGTAGGTGTATCCGCCAGTTGATGGGAGGCACCATGGGGAATAACGACCAGATCACCGTTTGACATGTATATTTCTTCGTCATCAACCTGTAACCAACATTGGCCACGAATAACGATATGAAATCGTGCGACTTTCTCTTTAGGTGGCACTTCAACCCCCCAGGGCGAAGTCAGTTCCGTGCGAAAGTACAAATGACTCGACAGACGCAGTGTATTTAATATATCAGTAAGTGCATCCATTATGTTCGGCCTAATTGTGATGGTATCAATTACATTGATATTAACCGATAGATTAGCAAAGACTCGACTGTAAATCATTGCCTCATACAGAAAAAAATACGATTTAGTTGTTATCAAAGACGATTTAGCATTAAATCCATAAATTAATACGTATCAGTATAAAAAATAGCTTTTTAATTATTTATCATCTTGGTTTTATTAGTGATTATAGCGTCTACGAAAGCAATAGCTTTCTGTTTATCGTTTTATCAACTAATTCAGGAGACTTCTGATGACTATTAAACAAGCTTTAATTGCAGTAATCGCGCTGTTTTCATTTTCCTTCGGTGCCACAGCCGGTGAGTACAATCATAGTACCCCAGCAGTACAAGGTTACGACGTAGTATCTTATCAAACGGGCAAACGCCCTGTGCGCGGCAATGGTAATTTTGTTTCTACCCATAAAGGCGCCACATACCAATTTTCCAGCAAAGCTAATTTAGAGATATTTCAAAGTAACCCAGAGAAATATGTCCCTGCTTATGGTGGTTATTGTGCTTATGGTACTTCGGTTGGAAAAAAGTTTATTGGTGACCCTGAAGTGTGGCGTGTTGTTGATGGTAAGTTATACCTTAATCTTGATACAGGCATCCAGACTCTATGGTTAAAAGACGTTCCTGGTCGTATTAAAACCGCCGATGCTCAATGGAAGAAAATTAAAAATAAATCACCCGCTTCTTTATAAACTTTAGCCTTTTAACACTATTCGATAAAGGGATTAGCGAATTCCTTTATCGTTTAACTCTACTGTAACTAGCTAGGAGATGACCATGAACATTATTGATCATTTAAGTATTGGAGTGCCCTGTATTGATAAAGCCACTTCATTCTATGACGGTCTGTTAAAAACATTAGGTTATGAACGCTTAGTCGCTAACGATACCTTCGCTGCTTATGGTAAAGGTACTGTTCAATTCCTTGTGATGAGACCTGAAAATAGCGATGTTTTTACCGTTGGAAACGGCACACATATTTGTTTTATCGCCCCGACACAAAAAGCTGTACGACATTTTTATGATTATGCTAACAATAATAATGGTGAGTGTGCAGGTAAACCCGGACCACGAGAAGGATATCCTATTGCTGATGTTTACACAGCCTTCGTGCGCGATCCCTTTGGCAATAAACTCGAAGCCATTTTTAACGGTTTTAATCAATAATTATTCAACTATTAATAAAGGAGTTTTTTATGGAAACTGCATATTACTACCTTGGCTTAAGTGGCATATTAACCATGCTTTTATGGATGCCTTATATTCTTGCACGGGCTGTTACCTGGGGGATCCCTACTTTTCTTAATAATTATCCAAAAGGCTTTCCGAAAGATCAGCCTGAATCACCACGTTGGGCGCAGCGATCTCAACGAGCGCATTTGAATATGGTTGAAACCTTGCCAGCATTTGCTGCTGTTGTGTTAGCCGCCGGCGCTATTGCACCTAGTGCTGCTTATGGCAATATCGCACAATGGACACAAATCTTCTTTTTTGCAAGAATTGCTCACGCTGTTGTCTATACACTAGGCGTACCTTATCTACGCACCCCCGTATACCTAGTATCGTGGTTAGCGGTATTAATGATTGGCGCAAAAATTATCTGATTATTGGATCGATTAATCACTTATTGATAATTCGTCAGCAACCGAACAAAGAGTTTGATATAGAGGCGAAGAAATATCCTGATCTGTCGATTTAAATCTCCCTCGATTTGAATCGACAGAATTAACTCTTTGGCTTTATTGATATTAAACAAAGCTCACTTTAAACTGAACATTTTTAATAAATTATTGATTTATCTACGAAGAATAAACCAGCCCCGAAATAAGTGAGATTTAATTTTTTTGTTATGAATTATTGGCTTAAAGAGAAGAACATAAAATAAATTGCAAAAGAATTGATGGCTAACCCTGCTGCAAAAAAGCCAAAAATCAACCAATATAAAGACTTAATGTAGGTTTGACGCTTGAACAACCCAATGATAGCCGCCAGTATCGTAGATAAATATATTACTGATGACACAGCATAAAACGCACCAGACAAGTAATTAATCCCGGTATTCGGTCTATAGACCGTGTCATTTATATACAGAAAATATATGTAGCTGCCAACAAACAATATACAGCTTAATAGCGCTAGATACCTACTACGTATTCGTATTTTGCTCTTGGTTCATAATACCCGACACAACTGAAAACGGCGCGAAGCCTTTTTGTGTTAATGCCACGACGACAGCAAATAACACAAAAATGGTGTAGCGCCAGCATTCACTCTAGTGTCGATTATTATGTGCCCTGTACTAACTGGCCTATACAATCTAAAACGTCATCTTCTTTGGATTGAAACCTTTTTTCATAAGGCGGCAATGACTTTTTGGGGTTTACATTCTCTTTAATTATTTTTTGATGTATGTAATTTCGCCGCTCATTTAAAACCTCGCCTCTGCTCTTGTAGGTAATACCATCAATTTCAAAACCAGTAGAGTAAACCTTTTTTGAACAAATACTAAAGTCTTTGGGTGATTGTATCAGCAATGCAGCTACGCGTTTGCTCCAGTCATCTATAGATGTGTAAATATACAATTTTAATTTTTCTTTAAAAGACTCACTGTTAGTATCAAAAGGTTCACTCCATTGAAGTTCACTTTCGCGATCTATTTCATAAATTCTAGCTTTTGCTAATTCTTTTTTAGTAGAAATATCTATTAATTGAAATTTCACTAAAACAAACGACCCAACAATATCTTGGTTTACTTTTTTTCTTAAGCCAAAACCATGAACAACAGTAAAAGCACTCTCTTCAAAATAAAAATCATCTCTTGATGCCACAATCACATAATTAATGCCTTTAGCTAAGGCTTCATCTGTAATTTTAGCGATAAACCTATCTATATCAAAAGAAGTTAAAGATTTTCTATTTGAATAGGAATCCATTAATGTATCAAAATCATAATCTAAGCTGACGACATCAACTCTTGGATTAGCTCGCTTCAAAGCATGGGATATTTCTGTAGTGATATATTTATCAATATTAACGCCTAGAAAAGGATAAAGAGTATTCTTTTTATCAAGGATGGTAAAGCCTACAGAATTATAAGTAATCTGGTCATCGATTAGTGATACCAATGCAACTTTATCAATTTTTGATAATTGCTCTTCTGTAATTTTTTTGCCAAATGATTCACAACCCGATAATACAATCATTAAAAAAAGACTGATAATAAATTTCATATTAACTCCAAGAATTTTACCTTACTAATACCCACATAACAGGCAGAGTGTCTATGACATCCCCGCAATAAAGTGGAGTGATGTATTTCATACTATATTGAAAGACATTCTTCTTCAGCTGCGTTAGCTAGCGCTTTTCTGTCAAGCCCTAAAACCTTAAATGCTCTCGCTACCACACCATGTTCCATGGAAGCAGCTACGATTATTATATGGGCGCCTTGTAGAGGACGCATTTTATCCTCCTTTTTCAGCGCATAAAGAGATTTCATTAAACGTTGACCTGAAGGCTGCGAGTCGTGAAGGATTTTGTCTGATGTTATAGGTTCAACCTCAGTAGCTTGACCACAGATACCGACAGAGTTTAGAGCTTCATCATATTGCGCTTTAATTGCATGTTGAAACTTCTTCGAATCGATGCCAAATCTGCCAAATGCTCGCTTAGCTGTACCATCTTCAAGATTAAATGCTGACAGCACAAAGTGCTCTGCTCCTGGCTTTTCTTCACCCATAGCATTGGCTTGTTCATCTGCTCCAGAGATTAACTTTGCAAGCGTTTTCATGTCACGAAAACGCAGTAATAAGCGTTTAAACATCGCTTTTTCCTTTTTTTTGATTCGTAAGATTTTGAATATACGCAGCGTGACGTTTATGGGCAGCCTGCTTTGAAACACCCAGCGCCTCGGCAACTTGCGACCAACTCCATCCTTGGCAAATGGCTTCTTTAACTGCTTTTCTTTCCAGTTGCGCCGCCATATGACGAAGTGCAACGACAGCAGCAAGTGCATCTTCAGGGTTACTTGGTGATGGGAGTGATTTAATATCTGTCATGCGTCAATAATAGTTGACGAAAAAGCAGCTGTCAACTTGTGTTGACGAGACTAAATATCGGGAAGAACTCTTCGTGCATCTAAGCCCAGCTAAACCGCCAAAATATAGTTGATTGTTTTGTGCAGGCCTGGTGCAGGCACAACACGAGTAACGCATTGAGGCCGGGTTGAACCACTTGTTATGTATTTAATTTTGCCGTTACTTCTATTTCCAATTTCATAGCGTCATCCAGTAAGCCTGCCACGAACATAGTAGCAGCAGGCTTGGCATTAACTAGATATTTCTTGAATACAGGCCAACAAGGTTCAAAGTCTAGTTTGTTTGGATAGATATAATGAACTCTTACAATATCATCGATACTGCTGCCTGCCTGAATAAGTGCATTTTCAATATTTTTAAAACACTGTTCTGCTTGCTCAACTGGGTCACTAGAAATAGACATGGTTTCGTAGTTGTAGCCTGTAGTGCCGGATAAAAATACGTAATTCCCATCGACTACAGCGCGTGAATACCCTATTTTTGATTCGAATTCAGACCCGCTTGAAATGTACTTTCTACTCAATTTACGCTCCCTGATGTATAACGTTGCCAACACAGATAAGCCTTGGCCAGTCTAGGTTCAGCCTACGCTTTTTGTGGACGATTTTGAATGTGCTTATTATGTATTGTAAATTTCTTGGTACCTTGCCATACATTCACGGAGTATAAACCATGATCAACGCTACCATATAAATATATAGCCATAAACGGTTATTGGTTTTACTCTTGAACGTACTACTTCTTTTTCCTTTTTCCAAATAGCTGAGTCCTGTTCAGGAACCAGCTTCATTTGAGAAGCTTGAGGCAGCACGTCTATATTAGAAAGCTCCAGCAATACAAAAAAGCAGACAATGAAACCAAAAACATTAACCTTATAGCTAAAAAACCTGATTTCTTCAACATATTTTACATCTAACGCCGCTGTAATTCGTGCCTTGGAGCGAAATATAAAGGCATCAAATTGACACTTTTGTTACATTTAGTCGCCACCGCACCCTGAGGAATCCCCGCCACAGCCACTACCACAACCACTACCACAGCCAATATGCCCAGCACAGTAATCACTGCCACCAGGGGCTTTACAGTTAAGTGAGTATTTGAACCCACCTGGAATATTTAACGTTGTATCTATCGCAAATATGAGGGGTAGTTTATAAGCAAATTTGGGCTGAATGCCTTCTCTAAAACATGAAATTTTCCAGGCAGTCTTAATGCCAGCTTGAGCTATCGTTGGTGATCGCATAGCTTCCGCCGGTGTATGATGCAAGAAGCGACCCAGCGCTTTATTGCAGAAATGTTCGTACTGTCTAGTAAATAGTATAAATTCGTGCCAAGCAACATCTACGACCTGTGATGGCATGGACACCATTTTTCTTCCGGCAATATTGCAAAGGTGAAAATACTCTCTTAGACCATCTATAACCTGATTTGCTTCCTGCTCACTTAAGTGAGGATATTTCTCAATAACCTTCCCAGTGATCGACGCAGGAAAGACAAACGTATTTATTATATGCTCTCTTTTAGAAATCACTGACTTTCGATAATTATAATAAACTACAAACAAAAAGATCGTGATAAAGAATATATATGTTAAATTTTCCATTGGTATTAAATGTAACTCCGTTTTGAAAGGTACCGTTTAGGTATCGTTTTAAAAATTGCCGTTTCTCGGCACCCCATCGGGCGTGGTCTGCAATTTAAGCGCATTTCTATGCGCATTGAGTTTAGCGTCTAATTGATAGTCGTTTGCAGCTTGTACTTGGGCAAAAGTTCCTGACTCTATGGAGTAATGACCAGTATAGTTGTCTTTAATTAAAAATACCTATCAGGGTTATGCGCTAACATATCACATTGAGGAACAATGCATCCAAAAGCAGATTCACATAAAAGTATAAAGACGATTTGTTAGTTTTTTCATATTTCCTTCATGAGCTCAACTAAGCTGCCAAAATGGAATTAATCGTTTTATAATAGCGTAGCGAAAAAGCAAAAAATAATCAATTTAATGGTGGCCATATTGAACTGTTTGTTAATTGCTTTATGCACCCAAAAACCCCCACGTAAAAGATGAGCCTTCATCAGTATATTTAAAATCAAAAAAGTATTCGATTTGCTCTTTTGATGTTGTCTCGATAAAAAATAAAGTAAGTTGTTTACCTTGTAAATCCGAGCATTTAGAACTTACTGTAAATATCTTTGGAAGATCATGCAAAATCTCTCCGTGCTTCTCAAACAGTACCTGATTGCCCTTTGGATCCAGTATAGACAGTTTATTGAGAATCAGATTAGCCGTCGGCAATAATGTTATAGCTACTGTATCGTTATTATCTGATACTGGAATCAATGGTGGCAGCGGAATAACTGGCGAAACCATAACAAGCTTTGGCACCTCATCCATACTACACACTGTCTAGATGGCGGTAAATCATCACTTTTACCCGTTACGGGATAACAGAAAGCCATAAATAGAATTACCATGGCCTGTTCATTATAAAAATATCGCGGTCATACCTACCCCGTCACGCAGCCGCTCACCTGATGGATCATCAAAAGCTATGCCTTTGTGATGTGTTTTTCTTTCCGGTACTGCCCTGCAATTAAAAAAGCTCACACCAAAGCGAGACGCTTGCATAAGCTATTGATTATAAACAATTTATCTTTAAATTTAGCAGCAAAGCCCGGATATCATCTTGTCTTATTACGCCAAACAAGGGGCCAAACCACATTTGACGTAATAGGCACTACCTTGAAGGCATTAGCGTTAACCAATAAAGGAGCCCTACAAGGCGCTAATAGGACTAATAGTGGATATCCAAATATTATATTAATATAAAGTAAGCTAGACTATTTCTAATTCAACCGGGACTGACTTCTGGTTTAACAAACTACGCACTGAGCCCTAGGATTTAAGCAATCATGCACATACTTATTATTGATGACGATGCCGAGTTGGCGGCAGCTATGGCGGAATTTCTTGAGCTTAAGGGTGCTCAGTGCGACTTTGCCTACCAAGGGGCAACGGGGTTAAATATGGCATGCGAGCTCCAATTTGATGTTATCGTACTTGATTTAATGTTGCCAAAAATCAACGGCTTTGGTGTCTGTAAACAGCTTCGTGAACACGGCTGTCACACCCCTGTACTGATGTTAACAGCAGCAGATACTCACGAAGAACAATTAGAAGGCTTTAACGCCGGGGTAGACGATTTTGTCGTAAAGCCTTGCCCAATGCCGATACTCTGGGCTCGTTTGCAAGCGCTTTACAAACGCAACCACCCGCAAAAAGACAGCGTATGTGTTGGTGATCTCACGCTTTATTTGAAAGAACATAAAGCCAAGCGCTCAGGTAATGAACTCAAATTAACACCCACTGGCTGGAAAATTCTGGCTTTGCTAATGCGCAATAGCCCTAACGTGGTTTCCAGGGCCGAATTGGAAGAGCACATTTGGCCAGACGGTGATGCCGACCCGGGTAACTTTAATGTTCAATTACACCAGTTACGTAAAGCAGTAGACAAACCCTATGATAAACCACTCATACATACTTTGGTTGGTGTGGGATTGGCGTTAAGAGAAAACGAATGAAGAATAAACCAGCTCAGGTTAAGAGCCTGTCACAACAGGTTCGCGGGCAAATGATCTTGTTGGGATTGGGGCTTTTTTTGGCAAGTCTGTTGCTGTCATCATTATTTTCCTTTCATGCTATAGAAACAACCACAAAAAATCTAGTCAAACTGGAAGCAGAATCCATTGTACGCAGAGCCCTTGCAAATCCCAACTTGCCTCTGCCGATTGATGAGATGAATACTGCTTACCTGCGGTGGTCGGATATACCCACGGCAATCAGGCACTTGTTTACAGAAGGGCATATTGAAAAATCACCAGAAACCCATGGCGAAATTCTTGAAGCAACAAGAGTAAACGACGATGGCCGCCGAGAATACTTTTATCTGCTACATCACATTGATGAGGAGTTTGGCGATCTGTTCCTGTTGAGCCGCCATGATGAAGCTGATATTGAAACCACCAGCTTGCGTCTTTTTAGCACAACGCTTGCCCAGTCTTTTTGGTCGACATTGGTTATATTTAGCCTGCTATTTTTTTTGATCCGCTGGTTGATTAGACGTACAAGTGAACCTTTAGTCCTACTTAGCCAATGGGCAGATGATCTAGGAAAAACCCCAGAACTGCCACTAAAAACCGATTTCCCTATTCAGGAGTTGAATCAATTGGCTGCACAATTGCGTGAAGGGGTAAACAAAATTGAAACCTATAACCGACGAGAGCGGGAATTCTTACGTTACACCAGCCACGAATTGCGTACTCCTCTTGGTATCATTCAGGCCAGCCTAGACACATTAAAGTTACAAGCCGGAGACCGTGAAAAGCGACCTCTCACACGCGCCTTAAGAGCCAGCGACAATGTTAGGCGGCTTTCATCCACATTACTGTGGCTAGCGCGAGAATCCAGTAAGCCTATTGATAAGTCAGTAATCAATGTAAAAGAAATGGCAGCGCAGATTGTTGACGACCATCGTTATCTGTTATTAGAACAAGATAATAATATCAACATCAACTGCACAATAGACAGTCTGTTAATAGAAAAGGATCTATTTACCATTGTTTTTTCCAACCTTATCAGAAATGCCTTCCAGCATAGCACCAACGGCAACATCGAAATAGTAATGTCATCAAGCGAGCTAACGATAACGAATATTAGTGCTGGCAATAAAGAGCTGGACAAAGTTGATGATGATCGTCTAATACAAAGTTTTGGCCTGGGGCTAAAACTAGTACAACGAGTATGCCAAAAGCTATCCTGGCAATTCGAATTCAGTGAGAACCTTAACCAAGTCAGCGTTTCCATCAACTGGCAAGTCAGCGAATCTTAATCTCATATTAAGTCCCTGTTTCTTATACTGGTTCTATAATTTAGAAAACGTATAGGAAATTACTTTGGACATTCACACCCCTAAAAATGTGCATTCGTCACGTATAGATACACTGGACATCCTGCGAGGCTTTGCGTTGTTGGGTATTCTCATTATGAATATCCAATCTTTTGCGATGCCTACACAGGCCTATTTAAACCCTTTTGCTTTAACATCTATTCAACATACGCCTTTCGACACTCAAGGAATGGATTTATTTGATCGAAATGGAATTGTTTACATGATCACTCATATCTTTGCCGACCAAAAATTTATGGCTATCTTTTCAATATTATTCGGGGTAGGTATCGCGTTGATGGTCGAATCCCATCATAAAAAAACGCCAACGGTGAGTGGTAAACCTGTCAGTTCCCTAAAATTTTTACTTCGTAGAAATTTCTTCCTACTACTTATTGGTCTGGAACACGCCTACTTTATATGGGAGGGTGATATCTTAGTCAGTTATTCACTCTGTGGTTTTTTTGTTGTCTGGTTTCGCAATAAGTCAGTCAAATTCCTTGTTAGTCTGTCGGCATTACTTTTCGCGTTTCCCGTTATCTTTCTTTTACTGCTCGGGGTATTCGTTCCAGAAGAAATGGTTACCCACGAATTGGAAATGGAATGGACAATAACTTCTGAACAATTTCAAAGTGTTTCAGACAATTTGCGTAGCGGCTGGCTGCAACAAATGGTGTATCGCATCCCTGCTGCTTTGGAAATACAAATTGAGTTATTTATACTTTATACCTTTTGGCGAGTCAGTAGCCTAATGCTACTGGGCATGGCTCTACACAAACTGGAGTTATTGCGAAATAAAATATCATCAGCCACATTCGGCAAATGGGCTTTGGCCGCAATTCCGTTAGGTATAGGAATTACAGTAATGGGAATACATCAAAATAATGTACATCAATGGCAGGCTTTTTATACCCATTTCTTTGGCAGCCAGTTTAACTATATTGGCAGCCTTATTCTCAGCATGGGTTATATCTTTGGCCTTCTGGCTTTATACCAGCGCCTTCCTCACTGGATTTCTTACGCTTTGCAAGCAATCGGGCGTACGGCACTGAGTAACTATATACTGCAAAGTCTGATTTGCGCTTTTATTTTCTATGGCCACGGTCTCGGGATGTATGCTCAACTAGACCGTTTTCAACAATTATTATTACTGCCCGGTATCTGGATATTTCAGTCTTTACTGTCAATTCTATGGCTTAAACACTTTCCGCATGGCCCTCTCGAATGGCTATGGCGTTATGCCGTTTGCTGGCCGCCAGCATCACGAAAAAAGTGTTAAGGCCAACTTAATGCGCTACCCGTTAAGATTTATTCACTCTCAAATATTACTTTAACAACAGGAAATTTATATGCATCATTCTATTATTTTTCAATATCATTAACCGGCATATTAGACAACGCATTATCGGCAAATACTGTTGCTCAAGCGGCCAAGTCAGGCTCGTTACCCGTCAACTATGAAGTCAAAGCCAAAAAATTAACCTTATTGAGAGACGGATATGAAAGATCGCCTCTTTCAACATTGACACCTTCCTTTATTGGGTCAGGCTTGATCAACTTTAAATGTTCAAATGTTAACAATTTGACAATTGAGGGGCTATGAGTTGTTAAGCTGATTGCGACTCAAGAGCTCCATCTCTACCGTCGAGCAAAAGCCTTATTTAAGGCCAGTCGCAATAGCTTAGGTAGTCGAGAGCTATCAAAAAAGTTACGTGAAGAAGGCTTTGTTATTGGCCGTTATGCCACACGCACATTGATGCATAAGTTGAATTTAACGGTGCGCCAGCGTATTAAGTACAAAGTCACGACTAAACGCAAGCACAGTGATAACGTGGCCGTTAACTTACTGAATCAGCAATTTAACCCTGTGGGCATTAATGAAGTCTGGGCGGGTGACATTACTTATCTACGCACAGGTGAAGGCTGGCTCTAT
>Ga0193959_1000213_pt1 | contig 24125 bp, 10 predicted proteins | sample FB_2_MG_FD_140333 | JGI IMG/M metagenome (GOLD analysis project Ga0193959, IMG submission 140333) | Microbial mat bacterial communities from the Broadkill River, Lewes, Delaware, United States - FB_2_MG | ecosystem: Environmental > Aquatic > Freshwater > River > Microbial mats | place: USA... | reverse complement strand
TAAACAGACATTGGATAATAACCTTTTAGATTACTATAAGGAATTATCTCTATTTCATTTTTAGTAATTGTATTTGGAATTACGGTACCATTAGTGAAATTAGAATTATCTACAATCTCCTGATTCATTATATATCGTAACTGGTTTTCTGAAAGAGCAACATCCCAAATTCGTACTTCATCAATATTCCCCTTAAAAAATGCTTCAGGAGCATTTTTTCCTGCAGCCGCAATAAAAAATGATTGGGTAGTAGCTGAAGGATTTGATAATGAGGAAACTGTTTTATCTAAAACACCATCAATATATAATTTGGCTGTACCACTATTATAAATTACAGCTACCTGATGCCAAGTATTTTCAGGAATACTTGTATTAGAAGTTATATTTTGAGCCCCCGAAATACCCCAAGACATTTCAACCTTACCTGAATTGTTTATTTTGAAATCATATCCTTCAGAATATCCAACATTTCTTTTTGATAAAATTGATTTGTTCAACGACCCTGATACTCTTTTAATCCATGAAGAAATTGTGAATTCTGAACCACTTAAATCTAAAGCATCCTCCATATCAATATAATCAGCTGAACCATTAAAATATATAGATCGTTCTACAACTGTTTCTGGAGCATAACCAAAGGTGATGTATTTTGTTCCGTCAAAGTCATATTCAGTATATAAATTTCCATTTGATTCTGTCATTATCCTATAGTCAGAAGTCGGAGTAAAGACACCGTTATCAGAAATAAACATTAAATAACTTCCCGGAGGAGTAATATTTCTTACAGCATCTTTTCTCAATCCAATTTTTACCTTTGGAATATCACCTCCATTCTCTACAACTTTCCACACCCTTTGCATACCTGTAAAATGTACGTCTGTACTTAAAGCCGGAGATATTCCTGAACTCATGTTTACATCAATTGTTGATGTTGCAAAGTTTAAATCTATTCCATTATTTCCCCATACTAAAAATTGCTTGTTACCAAGGTTATTAGCTGAGTTTATAGATATATTTTCACTATTTGTATCATATATATCTGTTAAACCCATGGTTAACACACCTTGTGTAGGTCCACTACCATCAGAGGCATCATTTACACTTTTAGATTGCTTTTGATTTAATTCAGAAGCATCATCACGACCAATTCCAGCTACGTCAAAATTATACCCATCATTAACTGATTGGTCCCAAATAACTGAACCATCTGAATCCACATAATCTTGTGAAGTACCGTTAGTTCCTAAAGTAATACCATATTTAATTCCTAAATAAGACTGTATTCTATTACGATCTTGAGTTAAATTCCCACTACTTTTTGTTGAAGAATAAGTAATAATTTCCGCAATTCTACCATCAAAACTACCGTTCCAATATTGACTTCTACCTAACCAATAGCGTGTATTAGTTATAGTAGCGAAATCACCACTATCATTTGTTGAAGTCCCTACTTGATTAGCATTTAAATACAGCTCCATATTATCATTTGAGCTATTATGCCTAACATTTATAATACTAATTTGATTGTAATTATTTGAACCACTTGCATCTCCTCTTCCAAAACCAGTATAAGTTCCCGAACTAGGAGGAGATTCCTGTGAAGTTCCAATACAATATGTAAAATATTCTCCTGATAATCTTTGAGTAAAAGAACCATACCCAAAACCAGTTACATCCTCTTGATAGGTTTCCCCTGTTGGATCTTTACTTGTAAAAGTATCCAAGGGTAACATTGAATTAGTTATAGTTGGATCAGGTATTATAACAACAAACATATCGTTACTATTAAACCCTCCTGTACCTTTTAACTCATCTCTAGAAGTTAAATATGTCATATCTGACGATGCAGTTGTATTGTCATTTTCAAAATCAACTACTGGGTTGAAGTTAATATTTCTAGCGGTACTATTTCTATAGGTAGGCTCTTGGCCAGAAGTTACAACTTCGGCATCATTTCCTTTTCCATTATCTACCCATTTACTTAAATTTGAACCATCAGCCGCAACTGATGTCCCATCAACCTTATCTGCCTTTAACCATAAATCCAAATCAGAAATTACACCTCCTGGACCATTTGTTGGGTTTGCATAAGTAGTTCCTTTTATACTAATATCATCAATAAAAATTATATCGTTATCATCACTAGCATCACATCTTACTCTAAACCTAGCTTCAGTAGCCACTGGAAAAGTATGGTCTGTTTTAAAAATTGTAGATGTTTTACTATAAAATATAGTTAATGTTGTATTTTCAAAATCGCATTCTTTATCTGCCACCTGACCACTTTTAAAAGTATCAATAATGGTCCATGTTGATCCATCATCACTACTATATTCAATAAAAAAGTCTTCATTATCTTCCATACTATAAGCTGAAAAGAAAAATTTAAAATCTACCTTATCATAAGCATTTAAACTCATTACTGGTGAACAAAATGATGACGATTCTCCTGAGTTATCTCTAATTTGTAAACTATAATTATTTGAATAAGACCAAGTAGTATTATTAACTCTTTCAGCGTCACTTCCACCAGTATTCCAACCATTAGTTCCAGATTCAAAATCCTGAGTATATGGCAAAGTAATAACTGTATTACTACAAACAGGAACAGTACCTTGACCTGTTATGCTAAAATTGTATGGGTTTTCATTACTATCATTATTTGCTATTGATATTGTAGCATTTTTAGTACCGGCTGAAGTAGGATCAAATGTTATGGTAAATGTTGTACTTCCAGATGAAGCAATAGGCGTAGTCGGATTAGAAGTCAACGTAAATTCTGAAGTATCCCCAGTAATTACTACATATGGACTTGGATTATTTAATGTTAAATTAGCACTACCAATGTTTTGAATGGTAAATGTATGGGCAACCAATCCAGAGGTCACCAGAGCAGTTCCAAAATCGGTATCATCAGTACTTGAAGGTGTTGTATCTCCATCAAGTATATCATTGCCATTCCCTACAATATTTATTTCAGGTTGAGGAGCTGATGTTTGTATATTTATAGTATAATCTTCTACCTCTCCATAACCAAAACTTTCACAAGATGTTGAATTTGCATCATATTTCATCGAAACCCTCATTCTTGTATTACCCACCACTGCACTTCCAGGAATTGAAAAGGATCCCGAAACAGAAAGTGCATTTGTTCTTGATTGGGTATAAACATTTTCACCAGAATCTGTAAAATCTCCATCATTATTATAATCAATCCAAACATTATAACCTTCTCTATATCTACTACCTGTCCAAGTAGGAGTAATTGTTATTGAATAAATCGAACCAATAGTTAAATCTGTTGAAATTGATGTGAAGTCTGAATACCCCGTACTTGTTGTTCCAACACCCGAAGAATTATCAATTGTATTTAATTGAACTCTTCCAATATATTCGTCATTTGTACTATTTCCATTAGAGGCACAATACCCAGTTGCAACTATGGCTATCCTTGGTGAAGAAGTACAGCCTCCACTTGTTGCATCCACATAATATGTTGTTGTTGAAGATATTGTAGGTGTTGTAAAACTTGTTCCTGTACCTAGAGAACTTCCTCCAGTTAAATTAGCATACCAATTAATTGTACCAGCAGATGCGGTAGCTCCTAAAATAGCAGTTCCTGTTCCTGTTACAGAACCAGGTGAGGTACTTGTAATTGTTGGTGCTGTTCCTGCACTAATGGTGATTGTTTTAGATTCGATATTTGTAAAGTTACCATCAGTAACACTTAATGACACCAAATAATTCCCGTTAGTAGCTGGAGTAAATGATGTAGCTGTTGTTGTTGCAGTATTATTAGCCAAAGTACCTGTACTGTTTGAAATTGCCACATCAACTGAACTTGGATCTGTAACAGTCCACTCATAACTAACATTCGTAACTGCCCCACCAAACATTCCTAATAAATTAATATCTTGACCTCCACAACTAACATAAGGACTTGTTGCTGGACTTGTTATAATTGAGTTTATTGTTCCTCCACCAGCAACAACCTCTCCAAAGGTTAGTACAGTGCTTCCACCACCTCTACAAACAGCCGTAAGCTCTCCTCCAATATAAATCTCAGTATTATTAGAACAACGACCTATAATATCACCTCCATTATCAATTTGAATTACCGAGTTTGTTGGTAAATAAAGTTCTGTTTTTTGATGTAAAAAGCCCAAATCTCCTCCATTTAAATATAATAATGGCGTGTTTAAAGTTATTTGTAAATTTCTTGTCCAACCAACATTTAATCGACCATTAACTATTACATCTCCCATTGTAGAAGAAGTAAAATCGGTTCTAATATAAATTGTATGCCCAGTTAAAATTGTTACCTCATAGGCTCCTGCATTTTGACCTGGATAAGATGTTGCTGCTACCCATGAAGTTCCATTATAGGTTTGCCAAGATCCATTGGATTGCCAGTCTCCTGCTACTATAGCTGATCTAAAATCTCCATTGGTTTGGGCAAAATTTGCTTGAATAAACAATATGTTTATAAAAACAAAAAGAGCTATTTTATAATTTCCTATAGAAGTGTTTGCCTTTAATTTTAAATTACTTGTGGTTAAATTATAAAAGAAACAAATTGGTTTCTGTAAAAATTGTAGCATTGATTTAGTAGTAAGGGGTTAAACAAATTTAATTTTGATGGCTTTTGTTTTTTTACTTTAAATAATCTAATCGAATAAAAAACTTAAGCTGAGAAACATTAAAAATAAACTTCTTCGTTATTAATAAATTTTCAATCATATTAATATATTTTCTAATCCTAGAAATAAAACCTGAAAAATTAGATATAGTATATGATTTAAGGAGAGATAAACTAAAACTTGACAGTCTTATTTTAATAGTTTGGGGGTTAATGATTTGCATATCAATATAATTGGGTTCGACAAATCTATACTATATTTTTTATGAAAACAACTTTTCTAAAACCCATTAAATAAAATGATTGTTTTATCATATTAACGGAATTATCTAATCAATAAATGGTATGTTTTTTAATGATAATTCGTTCATTTAATCAATAATTAAGTAATATTTCATAATAAAAAAAGATGATTTTACCTCAATTAAAGCATTAAAATTCCTAGTTCAAAAAAATTCAGTTTGCCAACAAAATTACCTATTAGTAGATTCATCTTATTATCTCTTGTTTAAATTTTATAAACTTACTAAAACTGCTAAAGATAAATTTCTTCCTGAAGCACTTATTGAAGAAGCAAATTCTTTGTAATGGGTATCTAAAATATTATCTAATGAGGTGTAAAAAGTAATCTTTGAATTTAATTTATAATTTGCATTAAAATTAAAAGTGCTCCAACTAGGGTTTCCATAATAACTATCTGTAGCTAAATTATAAGGAGTTTGTTCAATATTATCAATTCCTTCAATTAAATTATAGTTCTTCAATTGTTTCCTTCCATTAAACTTCCAGTTAACACCAAGCTGAAAACGTTCCTTTTCAAATCCAATTTCTCCAAATCCAAATATTGGTGGAATTGAAGACAATGGTAATTTGGTATCATAGGCCTTTCCTTTAGTATAAGTTAAAGATCCTTTTGTATACCAAAAATGATTTAAATTTCCTTTAAAACTAAAGGTACTTCCAACGATATAGGCTTGATCTTTATTTACGTTTGCTATAATATCTCCTTCTTCGCCATCATACATAATTGTAGGGGAATTATTAATTTCAAAATAATCGCGAGTGATATAGTTATCTAACAAAGTATAATAAACGTTTAGCCCTGTTTGAAACTTTTTATTATTAAAATATTTTAAAATACTCGTTTCAATACTATATGCATATTCAGGTTTTAAATTGATATTCGGAACTGTAACTTTTCCAGATTTTTCTCTAATTTTTCCAATATCATCAATGTTTGGAGATCTAAATCCTGAAGCAATAACCGTATTTAATTGCCAATTAACTGATGGTTTATAAACGTATCCTACCGTGGCAGTAACGGCTGAATTATTTAAAGAAATATCGAAACTTGGTAGCGATATAAATGAATCATCAATCCATTTAGCATTTAAATCAGTATTCACAAACCTTATACCAGTATTTAAGGTTGATTTTTTATTAATATCTTGTCTGTAATTCACATAAGAAGCCAAACTTGAATACGAACTTCCACCATCAGGATATCTAGACTGAACTTTAAAATCTTCTATTAATCCTGTAATTTTATTTCCATCAACTTTAAGAGTTTTCCCAATAGGACTTGAATCTACTTCATTATGCGTTAACTCAAAACCATATGACATAATTCTATCGCTTGATTTTGTAATTGGTACAAAAAAATCACTATTCAAGCTAAATACATCAACATTTTCTTTACGATAAGACCTTTCTAAACTAGAAAATTTTCTTTGTATTCTAGATTCTTTAATATTTTGATATGCTGCTGTTATTGTTCCATTTTTTAACCATTTTTTGTCAGGGTTAATTTTCAATTGCGAAGAAATTAGCAATCTCTTTTGTGGTCCATAATACCATTCAGCATATTTTAATTCATCGTCAGAATAAGTGCTTAATTTATCAAACCTATCAATATTTGAAGATTGTGAATATTGAGCATTAAAAATCAAATCACTTTTTTGAGATAAAGGTATTACCACTTTCTGAAGAACATCCGTTTGGCTATAACCAGTATTTTTTTGAATTAGAAAATCATTATTTTCAACAGAATTAGCATTGTAATATGTACTTGAATTATTCGAATACTCAAATACTTTTCCCCAATCATCAAACCCGTGAGTTCGGTTTTTACCCATTTTCAAATCTCCAAAATCACTATGAGATATACTTGTATATGATGCCCAATTTTTATTTCGGAGCTCAATATTTCCTTCTACCGAAAACTCATTGTTAATTGAACTATATCTACTATAAAAAGAAGAATTTACCTCTTCTTGAAAACTTATTTTTGGTGTTTTGGTATAATAATGAATTACTCCTCCAAGAGCATCTGAACCATAAATAACAGAAGATGGTCCAAAAATAACTTCAGTTCTATCCAGCACATTTGGAGATATAGTTATTGAACTTTGTAAATGTCCTGACCTATAAATTGCATTATTCATTCTAACACCATCAACAACTAATAATATTCTATTAGCTTCCATTCCTCGTAAAACCGGACTTCCCCCACCAAATTGAGATTTTTGAACTTTAATCCCTGGGATATTCGATAATAAATCTGCTGTTGTTTGAGGAGCAATTTTTTTAATTTCTTCTTTGGAGGTAATTTCTAGTTGTTCTGCAATTCTTCGTCTACTTTCTCTTCCCTTTGAAGCCGAAAGTATAATTTCATCCAATTGTTCTGCTTTTTTCGATAAATAAACTACAAATTCAATCACTGAAAGCTCCCTTTTTAAAATTTCATATTCTACATATGATAAATGGTTAAAAGAAATAATATCAGACTTATTAAATCCTGACAAATCAGCTATTCCCAATTTATCAGTATAAACTATGTTATTATTAAACTCATTATAAATTGTAACATTTTCAATTGGAAAATTAGAACCTCTTTCAAGTACTCTAACTTTTTGTGCGCTTACTGAAATGGTGATAAAAAAAAGAAATATTATAGATAAAATTCTCATAACTAACTAAATACAGACTTTAAAACGTCTAATGATTTTGGTTTTCTAAAGCCACTCAAATGTAACTCAAAATATTGAATTAAAACAGACAATACAGCTTGTCTATTAGCAGCACTAAAATTTATTGTGTGTAGCACATCAAAATTTATGCCTAAAAGTTTTTTAAACTGAACTAAATTTTCACCTGAAACCGAATTCAATTTATTCTCATTTGTAAAAATTCCTTCCTGCAAGTCAAAATACAAATTATCCAATGAATTTGTTTCTGGATAAAACCCTAAATACTTGGTTAAATTCAATAAAAACAACAAATGGAAATTAGAAATATTAGTATGGGTATCCATCCATAAAAAAGAAGCTTCCAAGTATTTATATAATTGTATATTTTGCTCTTCTTCTCGAATTGAATAATATAAAATTTCAGATAAAAATAATGCTATAGTTTGCTTTTTAATATCTGAATAGATAGATGAATAAAAAAATTCAACTTCTACGTCCTTAATCGAATTTAAATTGCCTTTATTATTATGATTCGCTGTTAATACCAACTGCATTAAAGGCTGAAAATAAGCTGACTTCAACTTAGATTTCTTTGCTTTTAGTACCCCCCTAAGCATATATGTTTTTATACCACATTTTTGAGTATAGCAAGTTGCTATTAAACTGGTATCTCCGTATTTTAGAGTATGAATTACAATTGCAGGTGTTGTTTCTACCATGTTTAATTGATAATAGCAATTTTAGCTACTGCTGTTTCCAGAGAATCATTAGCCGTAAGCAACACTATATAAACACCAGATGCTACTTTACGACCTGCTAAATTTGTTTTATTCCAAACTACTTTCCCTCCAAACAACTCTTTTCCTTCCTTTATATTGGTCTCATAAACCAAATTTCCAGCGACATCTAATATTTTCATATTAGTACCATATGGTAAGTGAGTGCCGTTTCTGCCATCAATGGTAATAGATTCATTATTATTTGTTGATGGATTTGGATAAGCATAAACTTCTGGTAAGTGCTCTCCAAATGATGAAACATTACTATTAAAAGCAACTATACCTTTATCGGTAGCAATATAAACTTTACCCGTATTATCATCAATAGCAATTTTTAATATATTGTTTGACGGAAGTGGTGAATTACTTTTACTGAAATGATTTAGAGTTTTAGTTCCGTTAGAATTGGTTTGAAAAACTCCACTAAGTTCAGTTCCAAACCATTTATTATCAGCTCCATCTATTGCTATTGAATTCACTGGCTGATCTCCTAATAATTTCTTAGGAATTCCATCATCTAAAACAATGATTGGCTCAGTATCAATACTGTTATTATTGAAAATATTTGCTCCGTTATTTAATACTACCAAGCCTTTTTTTGTTCCTATCCAAATTCTATTTCTACTATCTGACTTTACAGTTCTAACATTCAAATCGGGCAGTGAGCCTTTCGATTTTTCAGAAGTTAATGACCTTTTCTTATCACCATTTTCATTAAAAACCAATAATCCATTTCTTCTCGATCCAATCCATACATTATTTGTCTTATCAATTATTAATTCACTTAAACCTAAAGCTGAATTTGTAATTGTTGAACTCATATCAAAACTCGACCAATTCCCTTCAACACTATATTTTTTTATACGCTCATCAACCCATGCATTTGCAATCCATAAATTCCCCGCTCCATCAAAGGCCGCACCGTTTATTCTAATACTTACATAATTTGGATTTGGGTAAGGAAGTTTTTCCAAACCGCTATTTAAATGGTTCCAAGTGTTTTTTATTTCATCATTTTCAATTACATGCATTCCTCCGCCCCATGAACTTATATAAACTTTATTTTCATGTATTGGATCAATTGTAACATTTACTAAATCCCTTAAGATTCCGGAATTATAAGGTGTATTTATCCAATTCTCACCATTAAAATGACTGAAACCATTTCTTCTTCCTAGCGGTTTAAATGTACTAGAATATCCACCATAAACTACCCATAAATTATTATTATTTACATCAAGAGAAAAAGGTAAATTTGAAATAGGTCCCTGTGGGTGAATTTCAATAAAGCCTGAAATTGTATTTGGATTACTTAGCAATATACCAAACTCTTGTGATCCTAAAAACAAAAGGCTATCATCAAATACAGCGGTATTTAACTTTGGATAAAAATCATTATTCGAATTTGAGGTATAATTCATTATTTCTGAATTATTCTGATCCAAAACTATTACATTTCTCAATGAACAGACTGTTAAATTTTTTTTTGAAGATTTTAAACTATTAATCTCAAAAGAAAAATTATTTATAAGATTTAATGCTGAATTCTCAATAATATATAACGACCTGTTTTTAACAACATATAACTGATTAATAAAATATTCTAAATTTGAAAAATTCCCTGATGAAATTTGATTCCAATTATTAAAGTCAATTAAATTTGGATTGGTAATATCTGCTGAAAAAATTCCATTTTCAGTTGCAGCAAAAATTTTATCATCTACAATTTCAATATCATTAATTACAATTTCTGATGATTGATTTCCGATAAAATAAGTATCTCCAAACTGACCATTTTCCAGATCATACACAATAATAGCAAATGACGTAGCCAAATATATATTGTTATTATATTCAGTGATTGAATTAATTTTTTTTAATCCTGAATAACCAAAATTAAAAATGTCTTTTGCAATAGTTATTTTATCATTTTCATCAACTATTTCAAGAAGCCCGGTTTCATACCCAATTATAATTTTATTGAATTGCTTACTATAATGTAAACTAGTCATCGTTTCACCCGACAACCCATTCACTGATGAAATTTTTTTTAATTCATTTGTAACAATATTATACGTGAATATGGCATTATCAGCCATTGCATATATTTTGTCTTCTGTTTTAACAAAATCCTGAACATTATTATAGGAATAAAAATCTTCCCAATTGGTTGAATAATTAACTTGAGATAAAATTATATTTACATATAATAGAAGAAATATCTGAATACTTTTTTTCATAATTCAATTCAAATATATTTATTAAAAATGGAAGAGAAAAGACAATGAGAAAATTAAAATAAAGGGCAAAAAAAAACCTTGAACATTGCAATTCGAATTACGATGTTCAAGGAATAAATAAATCAACCCCAAAGACTTATTTAATGTTTTATGTATAGTGTCAAAACCCCTCTTGACAGTTATACACTACAAATATACTATGGATTAATGCTTTTATTTTAACAAATAAACAAATGAGTATAAAAAATATATAAACGGTACGTTTTTAACTACAAACGGTAAAATATAGTTTTCTAACGTGATCAACACGTTTAATACGATATTAAATAAGTAAGTTGTAACCTGTTTATTTTCAAATAATTAAGTAAGTTTTAAAATTACCTCCCAAGCCGGTAAATAATTAATTTAATGGAAAGCTAATTGACACCTCTGTACCTGTATTAGAATCTGAAGATATATCTCTTACGTTAATCTGTACATCTTTATTTTGATGTAAAATTCTTATCCTGTTTTCAGTTGCTTTAGCACCGTAAAACTTACGCTTTTGAGATAAATGAGTTTCTTCTTGTGTTTTATTATAACCAATACCATTATCAATAATTAAACATAATACATTTCCATTTTTTTCTTTAATACTCAATTCAATGGTTTTTTCACCCTCTTTTTTCATGATACCATGCCAAATTGAATTCTCTATAAAAGGTTGTAAAAATAATGGCGGAACTTTTATATTTTCTAAATTAAGCTTGTTATCAATATTCACTTTATAATCAAAGCCTCCTGATACACGCATTTGTTCTAATTTAACATAAAGAGCCAGTATGCCCAATTCTTCAGAAAGAGTTGATGTTGGACTAGATGAACTATTTAAAATAACTCTAATTAATTTTGAAAACTTTGTAATATAATCTGATGCCTTTTCAACATCATTTTTAATTACAAAATTATTAATTGAGTTTAAAGAATTAAATAAGAAGTGAGGATTCATTTGACTTTGCAGAGCGGTCATTTTAAGCTCTTCCATCTCCTTTAATTTAACTGCTAATCGCACTTCGGCATTTTTACTCTTTTGCTCAATTCTTTTAATAGTAAAACCAATGATTATTGAAAAGATAATACTTTGCAAAATAACACCTAAATACATAAAAAACATTGGCTGAACACCATGTTTTGCAAAATAATCTGATCCAATAAAAACCTCTAAATAACTTACGTTTGTAAGTATTAAATAAATCAATCCTCCAATAACAAAATAACGAGAGAAATTATCCTTGATTTCTGCAAGAATAAAATAAAATACTACAAAAGTAAATATTGACAATAATGGAGCAACTATAGTAAATGCTTTAATTTGAAAATCATATCCTAAAAAGAATTGTATTACTATAAATATTACAGCTAACGCCACTAACACCTTGGAAACAAGTTCAAAATACTTATCCCATCTTAACATATGAGTTCTTGTATCTAATAAATCTCTAGCAAACCCAACATAAGCAGCATATGCTAAAAATTGGATAGAAAAATTAAAATAATCATAGAATCCAGAAAAACTATCTGAAACAACATGTTGCACCAAATAAATGGTCATTGCTAATAAGAACAAACTATAATACAGATATAGTTTACTCTTATTTTGAAAAAAAATCAATAAATGATAGATGAACAATACGAAAAGACCTCCTCGTATCCATGAATATATTTCAGAATGAAAGTCTAAAAGCATTCTTTAATCTAGATAAAGTTTTTTAAATAATTCTGCTTTTCTATTTCTAGAAATACTAGCAGTTAAACCATTAGTCATAATAAGCTCTCCTCCTAAACCTTTTAAATATTCTTTAATGTGGTTTAGATTAATTAAATAGGAGTTATGAACTCTAAAAAACTCTGGAAACGCAAATTTTTTCTCAACCTCTTTTAAGGTTTTTGATACTAATATTTGTTGTTCAGTTTTTAAGAAAATGGTTGTATAACTTTTATCTGATTTTAACATAACAACATCCTCTCGATCCAATAAATAAACTTTACCATCAGCAGAAATATTAATTTTATCGTGGTTGGTATCGTTTAAATTATTTAATAGTAGTTGTAATTTATTTTCAAGTAGATTTCCTTTTTTTGAATTTTCAATTTTCTCCATTGAAGCCAACAATTCATCTTTATCAACAGGCTTCAATAAATAATCAATTGCAGATACTTTAATAGCTTTTAAAGCGAATTCATCATGAGCCGTAGTAAATATTAGATTAAAATCTCTATTTTCTACTTTTTCGATCATTGTAAATCCATCCATTTCTGGCATTTGAATATCTAGGAAAACAACATCAGGTTTCTGCTCATTAATAATTTCAATAGCTTTTACTGGAGAGTTACAAGTTGTAACCTCTACATTATCAATGTAATTGTTTAATTTCCATTCAAGTGCCTCTAAAGCATCCTTTTCATCATCAACAAGTAAAATTTGTAGCATATCTAATGTGTGGACGTTAAGTTAATTTCATTGCAAGATACAAATTTTAATTTTTTATACTATAAAAGTTACTCCAAAATTTCAATTTCTCTACTTATCTCATTTCCTACTTCATCTATCGCCGTTATTATATGCTTCCCAATTTTGGGAAACACTTCCATTTCATGGATATTTTCAGAAATTCCTACAAATTTTCTATTTAAATACCAGTACACTTTTGCGCTTGCATTAGAATGAACTAATTTCAAAATTATGTGGTTTTTAATCTCATTAAAATCTCTCGCTAAATAAAAAACTTCATCTTTTTTTGGAATTATAAACTCCATTTTTTGAGCGTTTTCTCTAATACAGTCTTTTCTAAAATCGGGTAATTTTTTATAGAACGGATTCTTTTTTTGAAAATAATATTCCATTAAAGGAGGAAGTACAAAATAATTTTTGTGAATCATATTTGATAAAGACTCACAAGATGCATTCACTTGAAATTGTTCATTTTTATCTAAATGTATTCTAAAATGATACGGACAAGGTTTTGTTTTTAAACCCGTTTGCTGTACAAAAACATTCTCAATATCGCCACAATTTTCACTGGCTCTATAGCCGCTTTGTTTGCAAACTTCAATTTGTTCCAACTCATCAAAAGGAGTTTCAAACCATTTACTTTGTGATAATTCATTAAAAACATCAAATAAAATTGGTGCTGCCGTTGAAACACCAACCAAACCAGGTCTTCCTTCTCCATCGGCATTTCCTACCCAAACACCAACAACATAATCTTTGGTTGTTCCAATTGCCCAAGCATCTCTAAAACCAAAACTTGTTCCGGTTTTCCATGCTATCCTTTCAGAAGAATTAAAAAACTCCCATTTTTGATCTTCAACAGGTCTGTTTACATTCGTTAATGCTTCAAAAGTTAAATAAACTGATCCAGCATCAAAAATGGTTTTTTCTAAAGAAACTTCTCCAAAATCAGGACTGAAATCTTCCAAATATGAGGGTTCTAAAAATTCATTTTCAAAGTATTTTCCTTGAGTATCATCATAATGATTAATTGTTGATGCCATTGCAGCATAACTTTTACATAAATCCCACAAACTACTTTCTGCACCACCTAAAATCAAAGACAATCCATAATGATTTGCTGAAAATTTCACATCTCTTAATTTTAATTCTTTTAAATAATGATGAAATCGATCCAAACCAAAACTCTGTAACATTCTTACTGAAGGTACATTTAATGATCTTGTCAAGGCTTCACTTGCCTTTACAGCTCCATCATATTCTTTATTGAAATTTTGAGGATGATAACTTCCAATTTGAGTTGGAATATCAGCTACCAACGTATTGGGCAAAATATCACCTGCATCTAACATAGCTGTAAATAAAAATGGCTTTAAAACACTTCCTGTACTTCTTGGTTTATTGATAATATCTACATCTTTTTGATGGTTATTTGTTGTTGGTGAATTTCCAACATAAGCCACTACTTTACGAGTTTTCACATCCAAAACTAATACAGCAATATTGTTAATTTGGTTTTGACTTAATTCATTATAATGTATTTTTACAATCCTATTTACTCGTTTCTGCAACACTTCTTTTACTGAAGTTTTAATTCTTTTCCCTTCGTTAGTTTTAGCAACTTGTTGCAATAAATGCGGTGCTAATTGTGGAATTGAATATGGTTTTTGTGGTAATTCTTCAGAAATTGCCAACTCATAGGTCAGTTTGTCAATAACATTTTCTGAAAATAACTTTTTTAGCAATCGATTTCTTTTTTGAAACAATCTTTGCTGATTCTTCCCCGGATAAATTAAACTCGGAGCATTTGGTAAAACAGCCAAAGTTGCACTTTCAGCCCACGAAAGTTCATTTGGAAAACGACCAAAATATCGCCAAGACGCAACATCTAAACCAACAACATTTCCACCAAAAGGAGCATTTGAAGCATACAATGAAAGAATTTTTTCTTTTGAATACCTAAATTCTAATCTTGTAGCTAAAATAATTTCCTTTAGCTTTTCAAAATAGGTTCTTTTCGGATTTTCCCGAGACAATCGGATAACTTGCTGGGTTAAAGTACTACCTCCTCTTTTAACTTTTTTTGATTTGAAATTTTCCGATAAAGCTTTTACAATTGAAACCGGATTAAACCCAGGATGTTTATAAAAATAAGCATCTTCAAACTGCACAATACATTGTTTAAATTTTTCAGGGACTTTATCATTTTGTGGAAAACGCCATTGACCATCACCTGCGATTTTAGCACCTAATAATTCACCCTCAGAACTTTCAATAACGGTAGAAGTTGGCTTGTTAAACAATTGTTTAGGCAACGAAAAATAATAAGCCGTTAAAAGTATAACTGCTATTATTAGTTTGGTTTTATGTTTTTTGATTAAATTCATTTTTTCACCCTCCCGCCTTCGGCACCTTCCATTTTATGGAAGGAGTTTTTTATGTTGAAGATACCTCCATAAAAAAGCTTCAGCTGTAGTGGAATTATTTCGTAATTCTTTTCTACACTTTTCAAGATGTTTATAATTATGGATTCTGTTTTTCATAATTTGCTCTGATAACTCTTCCGATTTTAACAATGTTAAAATCACCTTCCCTAAGCTAAGGAAGGAATTTATACATTTTATAATTATTTTTAGGTTCTCCTCCTACTCAATGAGGAGTGAATTCCGTTGAAATTGGAAGAAAAGGTGGCTTATTTCACAACCTCAATCCACTGCCCTTTTGTTCTTGTAAAATACTCATTATCGTACATTGCTTCAGCTTGTAAGCCATACAAATAGTATTTACCTAAATACGATGCATTTAATAACACTTTAAAGGTTTTAGTTTGATTCTTATTTAAAGAGAAATAAAAATTAACTCTATCGTCTCTAATATCAGTGAAATTTGCACTTCCTGCTGTTGTAGTTCCAAAATCGGTAAAACGTGTATTAACAATTTCCCAACCCGATGGGAAAATCTCTGTTAATGCAACGTCGTGCACATCTTCTTGTTTTAAATTGCTAATCGTAATCTCTGCTTCAAATTCGGTTCCTTGTGATAATTTAGAAACATCAATCGATTTCCCTTGAGTATCTCTATAAACCACGTTCACTCCCAATCCACGTTTTTCAGAAATTTCTTGTCCTAATGGTAATATTCCAGAATTTAAAACATTCACAAACACCAAATTACTCTCCTTATTCGTAATTGACACTGAATTCAGACCTTCATTTATTAAAAGTTTTCGTTGAGATATGGCAAACTTTGAAGATACCTTTTCTACTTTTCCTAAATTGGTTGTAAATTCAAGTTTCATAGATTTCCCTCCATTAATTTCAACCATTTTAGACATTGCCAACAAACTATATGCGGTTGTTTGGGTACTCATCCAAGTTTTAGAAGATAATCTTTTTGCAATATATTTAGCCAATTCTCTAGATTGATTATCTCCTGTAAATAACATAGTTTCCATTGCCATTGCTCGGTTTCTATCTACAGAACCATAGGTGTAATAATCTCCTCTTTTAGATTCAAAATTAATATTGGCTGAATTAGCGATTTTAGTAGCAGCCTCTTTTTGACCAGCCATCGCATATGCTGCAGCTAATCTCCATTTGGCATTGTTTGAAATTTCTCTAAACTCACGAAGCCTATTCATTGCTGATAAATCTGGATGACCAGCTAATGCCAAGGTATATAGCCTATACGCCTGTGCTAAATCTGAATTGTAATATTGGTAACTCGGTCTCCAATTCCTTGCAGCTTGTTTTTGATATTTAATCCAATTACTCATAAAAGTCAATGGTAAAACAAAACCTTTTTTCTCCGCTTCAATCATAAAATGACCGGCATAACTGGTTCCCCAATCATTTGCTGTGTTTTGTCCCATCCAATAACTTAAACCTCCACTTGGAGTTTGAAAATTACCCAAACGTTCAATTCCATTTTTAATATTTTCAGTCATTTTTTGTTTCTTCTGAAGTGAAATATCAAAAATTTCACCTAAAAACAACTGTGGAAATACACTTGATGTAGTTTGCTCCACACATCCGTGAGGATATTGAATTAAGTACTGTAATCTGCCTGTAAAATCCATCAGTGGTAAGGTAGAAAACTCAATCTCTGCAAAATTGCTTCCTTTTATTCCGAAGGTTTCAAAATCTATAGATTGAGTAGCATTAGGTTCTAATTCTATAGCAATTGACTTTGAAGAAATTGGATTCGGATTTATAACATCAATTTCAACTTCATAAGATGTTTTTTCTCCATTTCCAGAAGCTATTACTTCAATTCTTCCAATTCCTTTTGCTTCAGAAACATCCAATTCAAAATAAGCCATTTTTTCATCTGGATTTGAAAATGATAATTTCTGAGAATTTGCTCCTACTACTTTTATCCCTTTTGATAAATTCAACTTCACCTCCACATTTTTCACCTTGTTTTCCATAGCAAAAACAGTGACTGGTAAGGTTACTTTTTCTCCAGGACTTAATTTACGAGGTAGGGATGCTAACACCATTAATGGTTTTCTAACAGGAGTAGCCATTTCAGCTTTTCCATAGGCTCCTTTTTTATTATCAGCAGCAATTACCATTGTTCTAACTGAACCAATATATTTTGGCAATTGAATGTTATGTTTAACCGTTTTTCCTTTAGTCAAAGTATATGGCCCTAAATAACGAACCACAGGTTTAAATCTGTTTGCTTTTTTGTTTTTTCCACCGGCTAAATCGCCATCTCCACCAATAGCAAATACTTGCTCTATACTTCCACCAAAAGCACCGATAACATCATCAAAAATATCCCAGGTTTTTACTCCTAAAGCTTCACGTGTATAAAAAGCATTCCAAATTTGTGGTGTTTTAAAACGTGTTAAATCCAACAAACCTTCTTCTACAATAGCAATAGTGTACGACATTCGTTTACCATTCTTTTCACTGACTTTTAAAGTGAACTTTTCTTCTGGTTTCAAAACTTTAGGCATTGAAATTTCAGGCTCTAATCTTGTGTTTGGATCTTCAACTAAAATTGGAATTATTCCATACAAACGCAATGGTAAATCGTTCGCTGTTGATGCGTGTGGTTGCAATAATGAAATATTAATAAACACATTTGGTGTCATTTCTTTAGTGATAGGAATTTCAACTTTAGTTTCTCCTATTTGAGTTTTTCTCCATATTGTTTGTAATACTTCTGTACCGTTTTCAATACTAATTAAAGCTCTTCCTTCTGTTCCAGATGGAAATGTTACAATCGCTTTTTCACCAACATTGTACTTGTCTTTATCTGAAGAAAAAACCAACATTTTTGAAGATTCAGGATCATTTGCTGGACGTTTCCACCAGTTTTTATAGAAATAAGTTGTCATACCTGTTGAGTGACCACCTTTTTTATCCAAAACACGAATTAAATAACGTCCACCATCTCGGTCTGGAATATTTAATGAAAATGTTCCTTTTCCAACAGAATTCGTATTAACTTTTAATTTTTTATATGGTTTATGATAATTAGTTCCACTATAAGTTGAAAGGTTTTCATAGGATGAACTCCACCACCAACGCCATTCAATTTTATGTACTTCTACTTCAATATTATTTTTAGCAATTGGATTTCCTTCTGCCGATACGGTTACAACATCAAAAGAAACATTAGCATCGGTATCATACGATCCATAAGCTTTTGCTTTTGGAGATTTCAATCCAACAAAAGAATTATATGGTGCATAATTTTTAGCAATCACATCCATTGAGAAATCTCCTCCATTTTCGAATGCTTTGGTTAAAAAAGCAACTTTTAACATTCCTGGGGCTCTGTTTTCAAGATTTACTTTTTTATTGATTGTAGCATTTCCAATGGCATCTAATTTTCCATCAAAAACACTTACTTCTTCTGAAGAAAACTTTCGAGTTGGATCATTAAAAACATATTTTGGAAAATCTTTAGCAAATGCTTTTGAGTTTAAAGTAAATTTAGCTTTTACCTCTGCTTTTAAACTTTTTGCAGGTGCACCGTGCAACCATTTTACATTTAAATTACCGTTAATAGGTTTATTGTTGGTTAGCACCTCATCATCAAAATCGATTTTAATTTTAAGTCGGTTTGGTTTTACCGTTTCAACTTTTAATTGTTTGTGAAATTTTGCTCCACCAACCGATATTGTACTATTCCAATTTCCAGTAGGATCAGTATCAGAAGTTGGAATTGTAAAAGTATAAATTCCATTTACATTGTCTGTTGTGACTTGTTTAAAAGCCAATTTACCACGTGCATCTGTAACTTCCAATTTAACCGGATGATCTTTTGGTAACGGATTTGCATTATCGTTTAAAACAAACGTTAAATGAATTGAATCTCCAGGACGCCAAACACCTCTTTCTCCGTACACAAATCCCTTTAGACCTTTCTGTAATTTTTTTCCTGAAACATTGAATTTACTCAACGAAAGCGAATGACCATCATCTAATTTTAAATAGGTTTTATTCTTTTTATTTGAAACAATTGCGAAATAAGCGTTTTTATCAACGTCCATTCCAGTAATTCCTTGACTATCCGTAATTGAACTTGCAATTTCCTGTTGTTGGTAGTTATAAATAGTGACTTTTGCCTCAGAAACAGGATTTGTTGTTAAAATATCTGTAACAGCAAAAAAGTACGATTTATTTTCACCTTTTTTAGCAATAACACCCAAGTTTGAAGCTAATATATTTGCTGAAACCACTTTATCTGAAGAATCAAAATACGCCTTTTTACAAGGGTCTTCCCTATCTCTCCAATTGTAATAATGATCGTTATAGCTATAAATTAAATTATCCCAATATTGTTCTTCTCGTTCATCTAAATCTTTTGCTTCTGCAGTAGTATATTCGTGATCTTCTTCATAATAAAAATCCTCTTCATAATATTCTTCTTCATTACTTGAACTAATTTCATTCCCTTCACATTTATACAATGAATAAGCTTGTTTTACACTTAATTCAACTCTATAAATTGCTCCTGGGTCAGATTTTATCATTTTGGATAAATCAATCGCATAGGCTTTCCATTTACCAGTATTTTCAAGGTCGTTTTTAATTAAAGTAATTGTTTTTTTAGCTACTCTCCTACCAACTCTTCTAATATTGTATCTGTTACCGCTACCTAAACCATTTTCTTGTAGAAACTGCAATACATTGTCTTCAAATATTTTAATAATTCGAACATCAACTGCTTTTAAATTAACGGCTTCAAAATTGAATTTTAAATCGTTTGAACTTGGTAAAATAACGCCGCTTGATATTAAACGAACTGCCGGATTTAATTGTTGAAAAGCAACATTTTCAGAAAATGCATTTTTTAATTTATAACCATCAACACTTTTTATTCCTTGAAAAACATCGACCAAAACATTTCCAACTATTCGAGCATTTGGATATACTTTTAGAACATTTCCATCAACTATATATTTAAGTTTTTTTGAATTTTTTATGGAAACCAAACCATTGAAATTTTGTTGTTTTTTCAATGGATCAGAAAAATTAATATTTAAATGCTGTTCTGGAGATTGAATAACATCAATATTTAAAATTGAAAAATTATTTTTTCCTACAATTCTTAAATTTGATTCGCCATTATTATCAACATTTATACTTTTCCCATTCCAGGAAAGTAATACTTCAGAATCATCTTCAAAACGTTGAACACTATCAATTACAAATTGAAATTGTTTACTTAATGAATCGTTATGTTCCCACTTTATTGAAAGTTCCTTATTTTTTTGTCTTGCTTTTAGTATAGTTTTAGCTTTTTCAAGTTCTAAAATATCAGATGTTTTAACAACTCCTTCAATATACTGCCATTCTTTGCTGTACGATTGAAAACTTGTTGTAACTACATTAAAGTTTTGTTCGACCGTTTTAAATTTAAAGGTGTAAGTTTTAAATTTTGAAGGAATGTTTGGATAAATTTTACCCAAATTAACACTTACTTTATATTCTTTGTTTGGCTTTAAATTTTTTGATGGTTGAAATAGCAAACTTCTTGTATTTAATGAAGCCAATTTACCTTCTGTTTTAGGAGAAATACTTACATACTTTTCAGAAATTTCTCCATTAGAAACCCAAGATTCAACTTCTTTGGCTAAATCAATTCTTATTGGTTCAGCAACCGAAACCACACCAGAAGTTGTATAATTTATATACTCTTTAAATTTAAATAAATTGTTGGTAGAATCTTGTGAGATTTCTTTTTTACACGATACAATTAATACACTTAAAATAAGTGCAAATACAATCTTTTGAAGTTTCATTTTAAATAATGGTTTTACTATTAGCAAATTTTGATTGAAGGTACTAAAAAAATCAAAGGACAAAGTTATAATTAGCTATTAATGTTTTGTTACTTTTTTAATGGTAAAACATAGAAAAATATAGCCATAAAATGACTAAAACTCCCCAACAAAACGAAAATGTGAAAAATTGTGTGATTGTAATTTATCTTTTTAATGCTGTACAATAGCGCACCAACAGTGTAAAAAACTCCACCACTAAGTAACCACATTAAACCTTCAAATGGTAAATTATTAACTAATGGTTTTATGGCGAATATTATTAACCATCCCATTAAAACATAGGCAATGGTTGAAGCTTTATCGTATTTCCCAGTGAAAAAAAGCTTTAAAATGATTCCTGTTAAAGCTAATCCCCAAGAAACACCAAAAATTGTCCAACCAACCCAGCCTTTTAAAACGACTAAGGTAAAAGGAGTATAAGTTCCGGCTATTAACACATAAATAGCAGCGTGATCAAAAATATTTAATCGGTGACGCAATTTTGGAGTTTTAGAATAATGATAAAATGTGGATGCTGAATACAGCACAATTAAACTGGCACCATAAATACTAAAACTTACAATATGCCACGCACTTCCTTCCTTACTTGCATAAACTACTAATAATACCAATGCAAGTATGCTTAAAACCAAACCAATTGCGTGAGAAATTACATTTAGTTTCTCTTCTTTAGGGTCATAAAATTTTATTCTGTCTGGATTCATTTTAAACTAACGAAAAAAATAAGTTTTCAGTACTTCCAATTTAAATCTTTAAAATAAAATTGACATCAAAATAATAAGAAATAACACTTTAACAAATTTTGTTAAGCTTCCATTTTTAAATCATAATCAATTGAATGTTTTCCTGATCCATATAAAAGAAATACTACTGAAACCAATAATACGATAGATGCTTCAATCAAATTTTGAGTATTCAAAACACCAAAAAAGTTAATTGCTACAGCACCAATAAAAATTGGAAGTTGAACTCCAAGAGATAATCGTGTAAGTAATCCAAAAACAACCATCAATCCACCAACAAAATGAAATAGCCCAATAACGTGAACTGACCACATCAACGCAGAAAAAGTATCAAAATTAAGATCGATCAACAAACTTTCTAAATAGCTTGAATTTTGAAAGAAGAAAATTCCTTTATAAACGAGAAAAACTCCAAGTGCAATTCTTAAAATATCAACAGGATAATAAGTGTGCGAATTCGCCCATTTATTTAATTTTTTAATGAGTGACATAATAATAATTTTTAAGTTAAACTTAAGATTATTAACAAGTTACGAAAATATTAACGTTTTAAAAAATTGAAATTTCAGATTAAATTTAAATCAATTATTGGTATAATCCGCTTTTAATCAGCTCAAAAGTTTGTTTTTTAATACGGTCTCTATCTTTTAAAATTAATCCTTCAGTTTGAATAAATGGATGGATTTTAACTCTAAGTTTACCAGGCCCACCACTAAAAAAAGTGTATGAAAAACGTTTTTTACAATCCATAAATGAAATTGGAACTACAGGTATTTGATGTTCAATTGCCAATCTAAATGCGCCGTTTTTAAATTCACTTAGTACAATACTTTCATCATCAGGAACCAAGCCTTCGGGAAAAATGCAAACATCAAGTCCATTACTTAATCGCCTTCTGGCTTCTTCAAAAACTGCCATTCTACTTTGTGAATTATTTCTATCAACAATAATACAAGTACGCTTATAGAAAAACCCAAATACAGGTAATTTGGTGAGTTCTTTTTTGCCTACAAAAACAAACGGGTTTTTAGCAATTGAAAGCATTAACATTATGTCAATCATTGAAGTATGATTTGGGCAAAACATATAACTTTTGTCATCATCATTCAGGTCTTTATCAACTACTTCAACCTTAAAACCCATTATAAATAAAATAGTATTTGCCCAAACTTGAGCAATTTTAAAAAATATATGGTATAAACTTTCAGATGAAGTTACTATTAATAAAATAGGGAAAATAGCTACAATGCTAAAGAATACCCAGCAGTAAAACCAAACTCGCCAAAAAATATATAAAGGGTATTTTAAAAAGTTCATTTATTGTTTTTAAATGTAAACATCATATGGTTACAAATCGTCATTTTGATGGAAACTAAAATGTGACAAACACATTTCATATTTTCCAAAAATACATATTTAAATTCTATTCTTATTTTCTTTTTTAAATATGTATTTTTGCTGCTTAAATTTATAATAAATGTCAAGAATTTTAACAGGTGTTCAAAGTACTGGAACACCACATTTAGGAAACTTATTAGGGGCAATTATTCCTGCTATTGAAATGGCAAATGACCCTAAAAATGAATCATTTTTGTTTATTGCGGATATGCATTCTTTAACTCAAATAAAAAACGGAAAAGAGCTTCGTAAAAATACGTATAGCACAGCTGCAAGTTGGCTTGCCTTTGGGTTAGATATAAATAAATCTGTTTTTTATAGACAAAGTGATATTCCTGAAGTAACTGAACTTTCTTGGTATTTAAGCTGCTTTTTCCCTTTTCAAAGATTAACATTAGCACATAGCTTTAAAGATAAAGCAGACAGATTAGAAGATGTAAATGCAGGTTTATTTGGATATCCAATGTTAATGGCTGCAGATATTTTATTGTATGATGCTGAAATAGTTCCTGTAGGAAAAGATCAACTTCAACATTTAGAAATATCAAGAGATGTTGC
>Ga0193959_1000209_pt1 | contig 24181 bp, 21 predicted proteins | sample FB_2_MG_FD_140333 | JGI IMG/M metagenome (GOLD analysis project Ga0193959, IMG submission 140333) | Microbial mat bacterial communities from the Broadkill River, Lewes, Delaware, United States - FB_2_MG | ecosystem: Environmental > Aquatic > Freshwater > River > Microbial mats | place: USA... | reverse complement strand
TGGGTTAAAACATAATGGCAGAAAAATTATATTTTAATATTGAGATTAATAATTCTTAGCGGTACTATTTTTTATATGTTATGTAATGTTCATAGGTTTATGTTTTTTGGTGGTAAGTTAAGTGGTTACTTACTCTCCAAAAAATAAGACCAGTTCACTCGATCACTGTTAGTGATAGGTGTGGTTAAAGTAACGAATCAACTAAGCAATGGGCGTCATTTCTGCATTATTCATGTGGTGGATGATTACTATAGATAAATGGTCGACCAGTTATTACCGTTTTTAATTACGGGCCAACAGGCACCTCATTTTTTATCGAAGCTATTTGAACACAGAGAAAAGCCCACGAGTATTAATTGTGATAATGGTGCAGAGCTTGCCAGTAAAGCAATGTTCTTCTAGTGTAAAACTAATTTTATACAGCTAGTAAAATCAACAAAAAATTCCTTCGTAGAAAGCTTCAATAATAGATTTAGGGGTGCCTGCTTAAACCAATATTGGTTTAGGGATGTCGAAGAGGATAGATGTAAGGTTAATCAATGGTGATACCACTATAACAATGAACGACCACACAGTTAATTGAATTATTTAATCCTTGTTGTCTTTGCTAAGAAGTCAATACAATATGAAAAGTCTCAATAATCGAACGGTACTAATCTAGGAAGAAGGTCAGTGTAGCTTATCTTTAAAAGAAGCTTAATAGATAATCATTTAAAAATTCTGTGGAAATGCAAATGGAAAATTTTATAAATGTAACCGTTAATGAAGTAAGTAGTGAGTATGGCAATAGTATTTTTTTAATAAAAATTTATACAGTTATTTTTAATAGAATCAAGCAGGACAGTATTGATCCTTTTAATATTTCTGAAGTTTCTTCTTGTTTATGTGTGAGTGAAAGAACTTTGTATAGAAGACTGAAGGAACAAGGGTTAACCTATTTTAGAATTAAGGATGAAATTAGAAAAAAGTACTCAGTACATTTGCTTTCTTCACAAAAATATACAGTTAAAGAGTTGTCTGAGTTATTGTTTTTTAGCAGTTCAAGCTCATTTATCGAAAGCTTTAAACGTTGGCATGGCTATACTCCCAAAAAATGGAATACCATAAATAATAGTTCTATCAACAGCCTAAGTAGAGTTGAGAGATGAAAACGACTTGTAAAGTTTTATGTTGCTTGTGAGAACAGTAATGAAAATTGGTTTTTCTTTGTCAAGGTTTTAATGCTTCAGTTTTTTCAAGAGGCTGCTGGATTAATATAGCAATATTTGGGAGTGCTATGATTTTTAGATTTACGCGAAAAGCAATTGATATAGTAATGTCTTTTTGGTTGTATATTGTTCTATATGCTACAGCTATTGCTCTTTATGGGCTCTGGTTTTTGCCGTTTCCACCGAATGCCTTCACATTGCCAAATATTTTAATTGCACCCATCATGACGCTAGGGTCATTTGTTGCCGGCTCAACATTTTTAGGCGGTGGCGCGGTGGCTTTTCCAGCGATGACTAAATGGCTAATGATGTCTCCATTGTTAGCAAAACAATTTGCACTTGCCATACAAAGCGTTGGTATGACATCAGCATCGCTATTAATTATTTATAAGCTAAAAAAAATCCCTTGGGATATATATTGCTGCTATCTTCCAGGGAGTATGATAGGTGCGACAATATCTATTACGTTTTTACAATATATTATTGCCTCGCCAGATATTAAAATAGGCTTTACTTTATTTATTGTGTGTTTTTATATTATATTTATCTACTCTAGAAAAAAGAACTATCATCTAGAAGAGGTGTTGCTCGATTATGAAGGGAAATTAATATTGTTGGGGGCAGGGTTTATTGGTGGGTTGGCCTCAGGCCTTATTGGGTCAGGCGCGGATCTGATACTGTTCTGTATACTTAACCTCTACTTTCGATTAAATTTTAAAACAGCAACCTTATTATCAGTTATTGCCATGGCAATGATATCATTGTTTTCCATTGTATTGATGGCCACTACTTCTGTTATAGAAATGTTGATTGTTGATTTATGGGTTATTGCTGCGCCTATTGTTGTGATTGGTGCACCTTTAGGCGCATGGGTATGTATAAAAATAAGCGAAAAAAAATTGTTTTGGTTTGTGTCTGTTATTGTGCTTGTTGAAATTGTGACTTCTTTAGTTCTTGTGCCGATTGAATCATCAAAAATAAAATACTTTGCCCTCTTATTAATCAGCTATTTAATATTGTTTCGATATTTATTGAAAATGTCTAGAGTTAGGCATCTCTAATGCGTCTAAAGTTGAGGTTTCTACGAATTTTCCATTGAAAGAAAGTATTGATATATGGCTGATGGAGTCAGCATTAAGAGTGGGAAGATGTTCTGGCTGAATACCAGCTACGCTTAAATAAACCTAGGCGGTCTCTTCGTCATCGGTTTAAGTTTCAAAAATACGCCCGCCAGTTTACCTTAACACGACTACTATGTCGTTTTTATTAAGTCGTTACCGTCAATAAATTAGCGCTGATTATAGTGGTGGCTAATTATAAATGTTCTAAATTTGGAATTAAAAATTAAAAATTGATAAAGATAGTGTGACCTAGTTTTAAATAAAAATTAATGTCATGAAATCGATATTTTGATGTTGTGAATTGCCGAAATAGTATGACACAATGATTTTGTATTTATTAATACAGTTAAAAATATAGCTCCATAATGGATGAATAATTTTTAACATGCTGCGGAAATAGAAATAAATTTAGGCGCATCTATAAAATCAACAAGCTTGAAGTATAGTTTTTTACGTTTATAAGATGGTGATGTTTTAAAAATATTGCAGCATATTTTTTTATGTGAAAGATCATTTTAAAAAGATGGATTGTTTGGTTAATTTTAATCAACTAGTCGATTGGCAAGGCTTTAGAGATATGTTGAATCTATATCGTAAAAAAGATCGAAAAAGTAATGCTGAAAGAAGAGCGTTTGATGTTTAAATCCTTGATGCTTAAGCACTTGTATAATTCAAATGAGTTACGATGTCCTTATTTGAATGTAAAAAATACTAGCAGGTTAAATGAAAAAAATGAACAAATTAAATAAAATGGATGTTAGTAAAGGTGCGTTGATTCGCTCGGAAATTTTTGCTGCGCTTCCTCAAAAAGTTGATTATACGCAATGGTGTGATCCCTCTGGATCGGTAAAGTCTAAGGCGCACTTTAAATCATTGTTAGATACTTTCTACGAAAGTATGCTGCAACACGTGGATAGCGGCGACTTTTCGGCACTAGAATCTCAAGTTGAAAATAATCATACATTCTATGCGCCTTATGTTATCGAAGGTGCAGGAATGGCCTTTGGTATACTTTTTCACTGTCGTTATATTACAGCAGGTGCGCTTGATAGTGCCTATTTTAACATAGCGAATATTAACAGACTATTTTCCTTTGGGGTTGGGATGTGCCTTGGCTTTCTTGGTCTTCCGTTCGAAAAATGCTCCAACTATACGGAACGCCTTAGTTTGCGAGCAATCAAGGATGGCTATGGTTTCTACTCTGGCATAAAGTTAAGGCATCGGCTGTTGGAACATGGGGCAGATCTCATTAATGGCGGGCCTTCCGATTTTGGGCTCTGGAACGGATATGGACGCTCATTATGGTTTGCAAGTTCATCGAACCCAGAAAAGCTTTTTAATATCGTACAAACTCTACCTCAACGCAGTAGAGGTGCTGTGTGGCGTGGCGTTGGGCTGGCAGCAACATTTACAGGCGGAGTGGAACTGGACGTAATCAACCACTTATCCAATTTATTTAAGGAGCGCCGCCGTAATCTCGCGCATGGGGCACAGTATGGGTTGTATTTGCGCGGTAAAGCACATGAAAATTATCCACATATCCAGGAGACCAAGGCGATTCTCTGTAAATCACTATGAATAACAACTTCGTTTCAACAGAACATTTTAATCACATCAGGCTACTTAAGGTGAAACAATGGAACAGCGTATAGATTTAGTGGTTCTCGGTGGCGGAATGGCCGGCATGTCACTTGCACTCTAGGTAAGAAGCAGGTTACCTACAATTAAAATTCTTGTGCTTGAGCGTAATACATTTCCCGTTGAGGAAAGTGCCTATAAAATCGGCGAGTCTACGGTGGAAGTCTCATCTCACTACTTTGCCAATATACTCGGTTTTGGGGAACACCTTAAAGATGAGCATTTACCCAAGCTTGGTCAGCGATTTTTCTGGGATAACGGCTCAAACATTGATATCACATCTCGCCTAGAGTTTGGTTGCCGTGATTTCCCCGTTGCTGATACTTACCAAATTGCCCGAGGGCGCTTTGAAAACTTCATACTAGATAAGTGTAACCACGATAATATTGAGATTCTGGAAGGCACTAAAGTTCTAGATGTAGAAGTAGGTTCAGGGGCATCAGATAATACAGTGTCTTACGAGCTTGCTGGGAATCAATGTCAAGTCAGTTGTAGGTGGCTTGTGGATGCAACCGGCGGGGCTTCGATACTAAAACGCAAGCTAGAGTTGGGTCGCGAGGCTGACCACAAGGTAAGTGCAGCTTGGTTTCGGCTCGGACGTGATGTCAAAATTGACGAATGGAGTGATTCATTAAATTGGAAGAATCGACACGGCGATGGTCCAGAACGGCGCCTTAGTGTAAACCATCTTATGGGACACGGTTATTGGATATGGTTAATTCCGCTCGCGAGTGGTTCTACAAGTATCGGCCTTGTCGCAGACGAACGTATACACCCAAGCGATAACTTCGATTCGTTCGAGAAGCTTGTTAAGTGGATGGAAAAGCACGAACCACAATGTGCGGCGGTCGTGCGAGAAGCAGAGGTTGATTTCCAAGACTTTGGAGTCTTGAAGGAATATGCAACTCACTCTAAGAAAGTGTACTCATCTGACCGTTGGTTTCTTACAGGAATCGCCGGAGTGTTCGTCGATCCATTCTACTCTCCAGGAAGTGATTTTATTGCATATAGTAACAGTTTTATTACGGACCTGATTTGTAGTGACCATGCTGGAGAAAAAGAAATAAATCGCCGAATAGAGGCTGCTAATTCTTTCTTCCTCAGTCTCACTGATGCCTACTTTAAGATATTTCGTGGCCAATATGAAATCTTTGGGAACCAAAAGGTTATGCCATTAAAAATCTGTTGGGATTGGTCAATATACTGGACTCAAAACGCCTTCATTTTCTGTCAAGGAAACTTCGCAGAACTACCAAATAAACCTGAAATTTGGCCTTTGCTCCACTCATTCACAACACTCAACGAAAACATGCAGCGGTTCTTCTTAATTTGGAGTCGCCTCGACACTAAAAATGAACCTACGCAAGAATACATTGATTGGATGCAATGTGAATTCCTTTCGTCACTCAATGAGCGTTTAGTCTCCTCGACCAAAAATACGCAGCCCTTTGAGGAGGAGCTGAAGAATGGACTTGAAAGGCTTTCCCAAGCTGCTGGGGAGATCGTACAAGCAGCTGCTGAGAAGATGCCTGAGCTTGAAGAATTCTTACAACATGTATCGTTAACTGATCGCCGTGAACACTACAACTACATTCTTGATAAGGTCGGTGTCTGACAATGAGCGTCAAAATTTATGGGAAACCATTGACGATGTATATGTATCAGGCCGCGTGGTGCGAGTGTTTATTGTTAGAAGTCAGCGTTTTTTGATCACTTTGGGCGTATTAAAAAATTACTACAGTGGATGGTTATCGCGACTTTTTTGAAATGATGTCTATGAAACGGGCGAACCTGGGCATGGAACGGACTGGTGATCGACCACATATTATCTTGGAGGTTATATGCAGAACTTAATCATAAGATCCGTGCCATTTAGCATGGAAGAAAAAGCGATAGACGAGGCCGGCTTCAACTACGCTTGGAGCCTTGAAAGATCCACTTCGTTGCTTGGGCTCGGCTACTCGTTCTATGTTGAGTTTATCGAAATTTTCTATACCGGCGTTCGTGCAGCGGCACTTAAACTACTTACGGATCCGGCGGTGATACGTGCTGAGAAAGACTACTACACACAGGAAATGCGCCACGCCAATCAGCATAGGAAATTGAATAAAAACCTTCACACTGGAGCCGTGTATCGGGAGCGCTACCATCCGAGGGTGTACGATTTTCTGTATCCCATTTATAAAGACAAATATGAACCGATGTTGGCAGGGATCAATAATAAAAACGTTCCTACAGGAAGAGAGAATGTATTCCTAAAACAAGCAATTTTTGATGTGGCGGTATTTGAGAGCAAGACATGTGTCTCAAGCTTTGTTTTTTTTGAGCAACTTTTCGATAACGGAGTCATTGATTACACTATTCGAAACTCTCAAAACTTGGGTATGCTCTACTTGCTCGGATATCATTTTATAGAAGAGATCGAGCATTGCAGTATTGCAGTCGATGTATATCAATCGATCTACGATGAAGTGCTGTGGAGTAAGGACGAATTAATGAAGACACGTGACCTCGACGACGTAGAAGCGATCATTGCGACGTATTCGATTGCAAAGCAAATTGGCGAAGATATTTCCAGGGTGGATATAGAGGCATCTGCCTTCTATAGCGGCATAATGACAAATCGACAAGAACTCATTCAAGAGGGGTTTCATCCTAACGATGCTGACGTGAAGGAACGGAGAGCCTATTTGATCGATAAATGGGACAAGGAGTGGGAGCCGAAATTGCTTCTCGCAATTAATGAATAGCTCACGATGAAGCGCAGTAATCTCATACGAATCAGTGAAAGGATAGAAAGACATGAATAAAGCAAGATGGGTTCTAGTGACTGGAGGAACTAGAGGTATAGGTGAGGCGATCGTGCGCGAGTTAGCTTCTGCGGGATACCGTGTCGTATTTACTTACAAAAATAGTCAATCGAAAGCAGATAGCATTATTACAAGTCTTACCGCAAAAGGACTTTTGTGCGAAGCATATCAATGCGATGCAGCACAATTTAGCGAAATCAACGAACTGGCCAAAGAGCTTGAAAAAGCATACGGACCACCATATGCGTTGGTCAATAATGCAGGGATAACTAAAGATGCGATACTTGTGAATATGGAACTTGATCAGTGGGAAGACGTGATCGATACAAACCTGAATTCACAGTTCTATGTTTTCAAAAGCTTTGTTAAATCGATGCTGATGCAAGGCGGTTGTATCGTCAATGTCAGCTCAGTCACTGCGCTTAAGGCAAATCCTGGGCAAATCAACTATGCCGCGACAAAGGCTGCCACTATAGCAATGACAAAAACCTTGGCGAGAGAGCTGGGACGTTTCAATATTCGGGTGAATTCCCTAGCTCCTGGTCTGATAGAAACAGATATGACGTCGCAAATCGACGCAAGGAGTATGAAGAGCATGTCCAAGAGCATCCCTTTGGGAAGGCTTGGCAAAGTGCACGATGTTGCACCGGCTGTGCTGTTCTTACTCGGAGACGGCGGTAATTACATCACTGGAGAAACACTCGTGATTGACGGTGGTTTCACTGCATAGTGTTTTTACCCGCCTTTGTCTGGTGCTTGGAATATGTAGAGAATGGCAGGTATCTAATAATAGCTGTTACATGTGTTTCGGCAAACGTTGGGAAATGGTGGATGCTACCGAAGGTAGCACTCTTAAGCTTAATTATCCGGGAGGAGTGAAATGACTGGGATCAATACGATCGTAAAATATGGTTATCTATCTGACGAGCAAAGGTGGAATGCGAATCGATACGAGTGGGAATGGCTTCACGAACTTGAACAGGACGACAAGGATATCGCAATATTGCTCGACTGCCTTGCCGATGGAGAGTACTCCGGCCAGGCATCAGTAGCACAGACTTACGACATGATGCTCAAAGCAAAGGCGGAAGGATATTCCAAGGACTTGTTACATGATTGGGGAGAATTCCTGTCGTACAGCAATATTATCGCTTATGAAGAAACACGACATGGCTTGTCTGTTGGGTTGATAAACCATTATGTCTGCCATGGAAACCTCGACTACTTCGATCATTTGACTGTGAGAGACTACAGTCGGAAATACATATGGTGCTACGAAGAAAGGAGATACTGGAATTTGTACAGCTACGCACTGGCCCATCTGTTTGCAGAAGTGGTCAATACGGAATTGTACAGGGATATGAGGTTACAAATAAAGCACCCAATGTTCAAAGAAGTCATCTCGAATATTATGAAAGACGAAGCGAGGCATATTAGTGCTTGGATGAACGTTATAAAAAATATAGTCGAGGCGGATGAATACCACAAGCGATGTTTTCTAGATGCAATTGATCACGGTCTGAATTATCACAACGCAATGGTACATGAAACCTACTTTGAAGGGCAAAATAAGATGATGCGCTTCTTTGTCAGTTCAAAGAATGGGGAGCCTGGAACCATTGAGAGGATCATAAGATCAAAATACAAGATCCTCAATACACTGTTCGGAGAGGATAATCCCTATAGCTTCGATAAAGTGAAAGAGAACCATTATGCGTTTCTCGCCAAGACGCGCGGAAAGAAGCGGGCCGTATTCTCAGAGGAGGTGGAAGGCAACATTTGTTTCGTTGATTAATCAAGAATTCGTCTAAGTGTTGGGATGAATGATCCCAGTATATAGATAGAAATAGATCTTGGTGAAATCACACAGAAGTAGTGATGTATTAATTCATTAATGATGTATGTCTTTAGTAGGCATGCCGTATTTTCTAGCAGGAGTAAATTTCTTATGAGTGATCAAAATATTTCAATTGCAGCTTTGTTGAAGGACACGATTAGCGAGCTTGTCGATTATGACGCGACCAGTATTACGGATAACACCAATATAGAAGATCTGAATCTAGTTAGTCTTGACTATGTAACCATAATGGTGACGTTTAAGAAGGAGTTCGGGATTGCTGTGGACCTAGACGCTATGGCAGAAGCGGACTTACACACGTTTGATGACATGGTGAATTTCGTGAGTGCTAGTCCATTGGAAGAACCATCTCCAGCATAGGAAGGTGATAGTGTGTGTTGTGCGGGAGCTAGATAAGTGATCGCTGCAATCAGGCGTTGGCTGCAGGGTCGGTGAGATACCGTTTCAAATACCACAACTGCAAGGTAAACGGAATTAACTCAAAGGGGCATACCGCTCTGCAGCCGACGGCGTAGCACGAAGTATTATAGGGTACGACAGTATGGCGATGGAATGGCGGAGAAACGGGAGGGTACGCATACAACGGGTCTGTGGCGTGTAACCGAATTTGAAAGTATGGGGGGTAGCATATATCTGTGCAACTTTGAGTCGGCCCACTATTTGGACGAAATTTTTTCGATGCTGATTGCCAAGCGAAGAATGATCTGGAAAGCAGATTGCCTCGCTGGCCAGTGGGTATGTCTGGTTCTATCTCGCATAGCCACGGTACTGCGGTCGCAGTGGCATGCCAAAACCCTAGTATACAGAGAGTCGGCATCGATACCGAAAGGATATCGACCAAGGGTACGGCTATTATTGTCGAAGGAATATTGGGCAGTCGTGAAAAATAGATACTGACTAACGTTCCTGCCCCCGTAGTTGAAATAGCCGTTTTGATATTCTCTATTAAGGAAAGTTTCTATAAGGCGGCCTTTGCGTCGGTTGGAAGGTATATCGACTTTGATGCGGTGGTTATCGAAGAAATAAACGTTAGTGAAAAAACTTTTCGGTTGGCCATTGTGGATGATCTTTCGGAAACCCTTATAAAGGTTTTCCTTATAGCGGTAGATTTTTTTACAAATGGGTATGTTATAACCAAGTTAACACTTTAGAACAGGAGTTGTGAGTACGTTGATGATAGATGGGCGCGCTGAATGCGGACCATGGAATACTTAAAGTGATTAAACGATCTAAAGGAAAACAAAGATATGTATAGAAACCGAGTAGCGATAACGGGTTATGGGGCGATATGTCCTTTGGGAAGTTCTGCACCAGATATCTGGAAAAGCATTAAAGAATATCGGCTGGGGTACTCCAGGTACGAACATCCGAATAAATCTGTAACGACAAAGTTCTTTGGAAGGATCGAAGAGCCCATTGACGTTAGCAAATTCTCTAAGAAGATACTTAAAAGCATGCCCAGATTTGGACGCCTAGGCTTGATTGCGGCAGACGAAGCCATTGAAATGGCATTTGGAAAAGAATCGTTAGCCGAGCTTGATAAATATTACGAGCCCTTTGATAGAGGGATAATATTCGGTACCGGTTGGGGTGGTGAGGACACGAGTATTGCAAATAATGGTTCCTATATGAAATATGGTGTAGCCTCACCGGTAGCCAACCTCGAGTGTATGCCGAGCGTCGGAACGGGGTTGATGTCAATTAACTGGAACCTCCGTGGTTATCAAAATACACCTGTGGCGGCCTGTGCGACTGGAAATATTGCAATCGGCGACGCGTATGAAGTCATTCGTAGTGGAAGAGCTAAAATGATGCTTGCTGGTGCGGCTGAAAGTGTCTTGAACGATTATAACGTGTGGACTCTCGATGTCCTCGGTGCACTTACCCGTGAGCAGGAGGATCCCGAAAAGGCATGCTGTCCATTCAGTGCAGACCGTAGTGGCTTTGTTCTGTCTGAAGGATCAGCCGCAGTGGTTCTCGAAAATATGGAGGATGCCATTCGCCGGGGTGCGAATATATTGGGCGAGGTGATCGGCTATGCAAATTATTCAGATGCGTATGACATCACTGCACCCGCAAGTGATTTAAAAGGCCGAACAATGGCTATTGACAAGGCTATTGAACGCGCGGAGCTAGAGACAGACGAGATTCATTACATCAATGCGCATGGAACATCAACGCCACTCAACGATGCCAACGAAACGAGAGCGATCAAAGAAGTTTTTGAGGATGATGCCGCGGGTATCCCGATTTCCAGTACGAAATCCTATACGGGGCATTTGGTTTCCGCATCTGGCGTTATTGAAAGCATCTTTTGTTTGAAAACTATGGAGGATGATATGGTTCCGGCTACGGTAAACCTTAAAACGCCTGACGAAGAGCTGGACCTAGACTTTACGCCAAACGAACATCGGTTCGTTGAAGGCATCGATAATGTGTTGAATATTAATTATGGCTTTGGCGGCTGTAATAGCGCGCTGGTGCTTCGGAGGTACAAATGATCGCGTCGCACTCTTTTAGCGAAAGCGAACTTCGTAAATGGGCTTCGTTTTCTGGCGATTGGAATCCGATTCATTTCGATATTGAGCTGGCAAGAAAGAATGGATTAAATTCTACTGTCGTGCATGGAATGCTTGCGATGCTTCAGGCCAAAAGAATGGCATGTGAGATTATTGATGATAGTGGCAACATCGAAATCAATTTTTCACTACGAAAACCAATTCCGTTGCAGCGGGAAATGATCTACGAAGTTAACGAGTACGAGAAACACGCAAATCTGAGTATTAAGGAAAGCGATAGTGGGGAAGTCTATTATATTTCAAGCATTAAGGAGAGCCGCAAAGTCCTCTTGCTGGACGATAGAGCGACAATCTACCGAGAGCTACCCGATGCCGTTTTGAACGAAAAGCGTCTTGAATTTAGTGAAAAGTATCCGGACATACCGCTTGATTGGATCTTTCTCGATGCATTGATATTTGCCATATATGTTGACGGAAATGGTGGCTCCTCACTTGCCAAAGACACCCGAGACTTTCTTGGTAGCGATGCCTACGAAAAAGAGTTCGTGGTGTACCAGATCAGTCACAAGGTAACTGTGGCGCAAAAGCTAATCGGCAAGGCACGCCCACAGTTGAGTGGCTTGGCTTATTCTACAAAGGGCGTCGATCTCGTGAGAATGACTGATGCTGTATACGGATCGGTGGAGTTCTATGTCCTTGAAGGCGGTGATGTCGTCTTAAAGGTAGAGATGGGGCTTATGGTGAAGTTCCGCGAAACGACTGAACCCGCCGTTGAAATGAGTACGGTATAAACAGACGTGCAATTTCGCGTGTAAGCACACGGTGATACTCAAAATTCAATTAACAGACCTGAATAACTCGGGGCTCTATCGTTGATCATTTGTATGTTGAAATAACCAAAGGTGTTTTTTATGAAATACGATCCACTAACTGAGAAATGTCCCCTTCCTTTTTCTGCTTTCCGTAGCTGTGTGGTGCCTCGCCCAATTGCTTGGATTTCAACTAAAAGTAAAAGCGGAGTTTGTAACCTGGCACCCTTTAGTCAAGCACAAATATTCAATATTGACCCGCCAATGGTTTGCTTTACAGCAAACCATTACCCAAATGGGTTACGAAAAGACTCCTCGATTAATATTGAAAATACAGGATGGTTTGTATGGAATTTCTGTACGGAAGAATTAAAAGATGGAATGAACACTTCATCCACAATTGTCACTGATGATATTGACGAATTTGAGCTGGCCGGGCTTGAAAAGGAAAAGGCTGATTTATGTGATGTTAGTATGGTGGCATCAAGCCCTATAAAGATGGAATGCGAGCTTTTTAAATTTGAAACCATTGAATGCCCAAAGTCGGACCAGTCGGAGTTAGGGTTGGGTAAAATTGATATGATTATTGGTTTAGTGCGTCGAATTCACATTAAGGAATCCGCAGTTGGTGAAGATGGAAAAATTGACATTGATACGATTCGTCCCTTAGCAAGGATGGGGTATATCGACTACACAACAGTTAACAATACTTTCCCAATGAAAATGCCGATAAGCAAAGAGCTACTAGAGGCTGTTACGCCAGAAATACTAGAAAAAATAATGTCTGGAGGCGGATAATTAGTCTCTCGCAGAGGTGCGATACTCCTGTGGCCTAGTTGCGTTGGGCCACACGCGACTCAGTGTTATGGACCCGGAAAACACGCAACCACCACCTGTTATATTTACAACTAAAACATATTGATTTTTCACCAAAAGATTTATTACTCCAAAAAAGAGCACATTATTTTTTGGCAAGAATTGTTCTATCCCCCAAAAATAAGACCATGGAATTATTGAGGTCTCCATTTAATCTACTTCAAAGGATATTTCATTATGAAAAAGCGTTATACAGAAGAATAAATCATTAAGGCCATTAAGAAAGGTTAAAATGGCGAAAAAGTCGATGACATTTATCGTGACTTTGGCATATCTTCAGCGACGTTCCATAATTGCTGATCGAAACTTTCGGGACTAGAAGAAAACAAAGCTAAACGTTTACGCGAGCTATACAATAAGCTTTAAAAATTCCTTGGGATAAGTTGATTGAAGTCGAAGCGGTGAGAATGTACGCTCACTCGACCACAGTTAATGATAGATACGACTAAAGCAGTGAATCAACGTTGGTCTATGGACTCTGTTACTGATCAGCTAAGCAATGGACGTCGTGCCCATATCCTTAATGTGGTGAGTGATTATTCTAGAGAGCTAGTCGGCCAATTAGTGCTGTTTTCAATTACGGACCAAACAGGTATCTCGTTTTTTATAATAGTCATTTGAACAACGAGAAAATCTCAAAAGCATTAATTGTGACCATGGCACAGAGCTCGCCAGTAAGACAATGTTTTTCTGGAGTAAACAGCGGAGCGTAAAACTTAACTTTATCCAGCGAGGAAAACCAAAGTGAACGACCATATAGTTCATTGAATTATTTAACCCCTGTTGCCTTTGCTAAGAAGGCGGCATAATATGGAAAATCTCAATAATCGAGCGGTACTAGTCTAGGGGAAAGCTTAGAATGTTGAACTATGTGTCATTTTGCTTGTTTTGTATCCAAAGTTCTCTTGTCTTCTGTAAAGTTAGTCTTTCATTCATTAACACTCTAGTCGACTCGCTTCATTGCAATATCAAACAGCTCACGGATTTTTCTCAGTAGATGATTTTTGGTTGCAAAAGTATCGAGATAAATGGCGTAGAAATACTTTTTTGGGAGATATTTGCGCCACACATCTTTGGTAAATCCGAGGTGTTTATGATTTTTACGTAATTCAACTTGTAAGTTCAACGTGCCCAAGCGTTGCTACATGGCGAGGAGGCTAATGTATTTGGGTATGCTGACCATCAAAAAACGAGAGGAAAGGGATTCCAGTGAATTTTCATATCATTATGCGTCCCGGGAAACGCCACGCGTTAGACCGCAGCTTATTGGCTTATTGAGAGGGACCGAAATAGGCCAAAGTCAGCGTTCGGTCTAAAGTGAAGTGCCTGTTCCACGTATCGAAATCCTCGTGGCGCAACACGTTTAAAGCATGAATGCATCGAAAGTAGATAAGTATGTAAACAAAAAATTTCTAATGTCTGATAAGATGTGCCAACAAAGGGTTATCTAGCTGTGGCCTGATTTTTATATTCATATGAAACAATATATTTTCAATGAGGTGGAAATGAAAAAGCGAGTTGTGATTACTGGGATTGGAGCAGTTTCTCCATTAGGTGGAAATGCAGACGAAAGCTTTGAACGTCTAGTGCGTGGCGAACATGGAATACGCAAAATTGAAAGATTCGATCCAGCAGAATTTGCATGCAAAACTTTCTTCGCTGCTCAGATCGACAAGGAGTTCGATGCATGCAAATCTTCTCCGTTTAGAGATTTGTCTTTGCCTGAACAAACCAAACAGCTAAGAAAATTTGACCGTCATCAAACTTTCGCGTTGATCGCAGCGGCAGAAGCAATTGAAATGGCGCAGTTACATGGCGAAACTGATCCAGAAAAATTGCATCGAATTGGTGTGAATTTTTCTACAGGCGTTGGGGGCCTTGAAAGCGTTGAGCAATGTACCACTACTTCTCGATCAGGATCACGACAATCACCATTCGGAAACTTAAAATTTCTGCCAAATATCGCTGCTGGCTATATTGGTAGTACTTGGGGATTTAGCGGACCGAATAATGCGCACTGCACTGCATGCGCGGCCGGTTCACATTCTATCGCCGACGGCTACAATGCAATAGTAAGTGACGAAGCGGACATAATTGTTGCTGGTGGAACTGAGGCAGCAATTACACCAGTTGGAATTGGAACTTTTAATGCCCAGTCTGCAATGTCTACTGAAAATGATATTCCCGAGAAGGCGTCTCGCCCTTTTACCGGCGATCGATGTGGATTTGTAATGGGTGAAGGTGCGGCAGCCGTCGTTCTGGAAGACCTTTCTCATGCGCTTGAGCGCGGAGCCACGATTCTTGCTGAACTTGTATCATTTTGTAGAACTGGTGATGGAAAAACGGGGGCTGCAATAGCAGCGCCTCATCCTCAAGGGTTAGGGGCGAAACGTGCGATAGAAGGCGCTATAATAAGGTCAGGTCGTCCAGCGACTTCTGTAGATTTTGTGAACGCTCACGCTACGAGTACCCAGGCTGACGCTATTGAAATTAGAGCGATTCGTGACGCGTTAGGTTCTCATGCACCTAATGTTGCTGTCTCAGGAACAAAGTCATGCACAGGTCACTTGTTAGGGGCATCAGGGGCACTCCAAGCTGTTTTTACAGTGCTATCCATTAAACATGGAATTGTGCCTTTTACTAGGAACCTGACGGAACATAACTTAGATCCTGAGTGCGTTGGGGTGAGGCACGTATTTGGTGAATCACTGAGGCAAAAAGTTGATTTTGCACTATCAAATTCTTTTGGTTTCGGAGGAACTAACATTTGCCTCGCTTTTGGCTCATATTCATAGAGGCAAGTGCATAAAAGCTGTTACGCTCATGATCGGTTGAATGCTGATGTCTCCAAAGAGGATGACATCAGCTATCATCTTTAGTTCACATCAGCCTAAAATCGATATGAGCACAACTGAAATATTCCTTCTTGCTCTAGCGTATTCGCATTTTCTACGGCGTCAATCCGCTTTAAATTCACAACGGCATCTCTGAAAAATAGCCCAAAATAAGAGATAATAGCCTGAGTTTAATTTTCTAGGTAAAAATCCATGTCACAACTCGGTTTTTCCGATGCTGAAGGCTAAGCCAAGTGTAAACAAACTCGCTGAAATTTTTTTAGTTGAATTGGATAAATTACTACTTTGGGGGGAACTTCAAAAGCTAATAGCCCGTTACTATACAAAGTCATTGCGGAGCCGTAAGCCTTATCCTTAATGTTACGTATTCACTGCATGCAGCTATTTTACAATCTAAGCGATCCGGCAATGGAAGACAGTCTCTATAAAATAGAATCCATGCGACGCTTTGTGGGGATAACAATCGGTACAGTTCCAGATGAAACAACAATATTGAATTTTCGGCATTTATCAGAGCAACATCAAGTAGATGAAAAGCTCTTTAAGAAAATCAACCGCTATTTTGAAAGGCAGCGAGTTGAACTTTGGCATGAAAATGCATGTTGGTGTGGGTGATGTTTTTGATTTAATCCACAGTATAAAAACCACGGCAGCGAATGTGCATTATATTGTTATGGTCAAATAGTTACTTCATGGTCAAACCTTACGAGTATAAGGAGCGATGAGTCACTTGGCCGATAGGTCAGCGTCCAGAGAAGCGTAGGCAATGTATGGCATCAAGTGATGAATATCAAACGGAAAAGGTCAAGACATCAATGCTGGTGAAAGTGGAGCGCCGTTTCGTCACGATTAAACATCAATTTGGTTATAGCAAGATGAGGTATCGATGTTTAGATAAAAATACCAACAGGTTTTATTTATTAGCGGATTTTAGTAATCTATTGTGAATAAAAACGTTGTTGACCTAAGATCAGAAAGTCTAACGTTCGGTTTTTTATCTGAATTTTAGAAAAGATAAATAAATGGTTTTTTGTTTAATATAGAAAATTCTCAATAAAATTAATAAGCAAGCACCAATTTTTTTGTAAAAATCAGAGATGCCCTAGATATTATATTTATAGGTTGAATGCATATTATTAGTAATATATTTTAATGTGAGAGTCGAATATTAACTAAAATACACCAAAGGAGTGCAAGTGGAATTGAAAACAATTAGTGATCCTTCTGAATATGAATGTATTATAGATGGTGTTTCAATGCTTAATGATACCATTCGAAAAGTGACTTTGGTACTTCCGGAAAAAATTAAGTATGAAGCAGGTCAGTACTTAGAGTGGATACAAGAGGATGGTTATAAAGTACCTTACTCTATAGCAACTGCACCTATATTAGGTAATACAATTGATATGCATATTAGAGAGCCAAAAGATAACTATAAAAAAAATATGCATAATAAAAACTTAATTAAAGGAAACGCTATAAGAATTAATATGCCTAAGGGGAAATGTTATCTGAATTATAAGGAAAATTGTCAATCATATATTTTTCTTGCAGAGGGGACAGGTTTTTCTCAAACTAAAGCGATTGTTGAACAATGCCTATCTTGGAAAATTAAAAAACCGATAAGAATATACTGGAAGGTAAAAAATGAAAGAGAATTATATCTTAAACAACTAATCGAAACTTGGGTAAAAGATTGTGTCAACTTAACATATGTTCCTATTATTTCAGCGGTGGAAAATAAAAAACCTAAAGACTTTGTAGGTGGTGATGTTTCAAAAATAATTATAGAGGATTATAAATCTCTTGAAGATATTTATGTAGTGGCTTCTGGGTCTAAAGGTTTTGTGCATGAGAATTTAATAGATTTAATTAATTTTGCAAAACTAAATGTTGAAAATATTAAGTCAGATGTTTTTGATTATGTACCTTTGCCCTTGTGATTGTTTACTGGTATAGCTCTTTGAAAATACATTGCCATCATAAATTTACCATTGATTTATCTCTGTGTATTTTGGTTGGTATTATCTTATATTAATTAATAATGGCAGTGTGTTTTTTGTTGTAGAATACCTGTGGCTTAAAGGTATATAAAAATTAAGTTTTTTGGCAGTAGTCTAGGGCAATCACTGATTAAGAAACCTATTCATTGCTTGTTCTTAGTGATGTAAAAAATATGTACAAGGTGCCTGTGGGAAGAGAAATAAAAAATATTGAAAAGATAAATATTTTTAGTCAAGGTAATACCTGACGTTAAAGTGCCTGTTGTGAATAGTGAAGGTTTGAGTAATGCTTGATACTACCCCGTCAACGGTGGTTTTATTTTCCTAGAAAAATGTCTGCGATAGTGAACTTCAAGCTTTTTGGTATGGTTAAGCCAATCGGTATTTACAAACCCTAAACTGTAGTGGTCAAGTAAATTTTGCCACGATTTAGTAGCCGATTTTATATTTTCTCTCAGCTGCATTTGGGCTTAATCCGTTGTTATGGCTGTGCGGCCTAGTTTTGCTGTAATGGCCAACAATGTAATCCGTAATCGAATGCTTCGCTTCAGTGAAATTTCGATAACCTAAACTCGGCACCCATTCTGTTTTCAAACTTCTAAAAAACCGCTCCATCGGTGCATTGTCCCAACAATTACCACAACGACTCATGCTTTGCTTTATCTGATAGCGCCATAATAACTGGCGGTACTTTCGGCTCGTATAATGGCAGCCTTGATCTGAATGAAACATCACGCCAGCGGGCCTACCTCGGACTTCATAAGCCATACTTAGCGCCTTTCCTGTCAGCTCAGTATCGGGTGACAATGAGATGGCCCAGCCAATGGGTTTGCGTGCATACAAATCCATAACAACCGCTAAATACGACCAGCGATTATCTGCCCAAATATAAGTAACATCACCACACCAAACTTCGTCGGGACGACTAACAGTAAACTGCCTGTCTAGCTCGTTAGATATGGCAACATGAGGCTGCTCTGCCTTCTTATAGCTGTGCTTGGGCAACTGACAACTTACCAGCTTCAACTCTTTCATTAGGCGGCTTGCACGAGAGCGCTTACGCCAATATTTGTAACTGCTACGATGGACTCCAAACACATCGTAGACTCGGGCTACAGCATGGCTCTCTTTGAGTTTCTCGATTAACGAGAAGTGTTCAGTGAGTACGACATCAAGAGAGCGGTTGCCTTTTTTAATATTTATTTTTCTTCCTCAATTCGGCGGATCTTCTTTTCCTGCTCGCGGATTTTTAATTGATCCGGTGTCATCGGTGTCACGCTGGAGGCAATACCATCACGCTCAGCACGTAATTGTTGAACCTATTTGTTAAGGGTGGATTTGCCGGCGCCCATGGCATTAGCGGCATCTCGAATGTTGTAATTTTTATCGACAACCAATTCGGCCGCTTCGAGCCTAAATTCAGGGTTAAAAGTGGGTCTGGTACGTTTACTCATTGAACACCTATATTATTGATGAGGTGATCATATCACCTCTAATTAGGTGGCCAAATTAACTGTGCCACTACATACACACCAAATCGTCATCAATTCTGTCAATTTTATTAAGTATGTCTAATGTGTTCAATGAGTAAAAATATACTTCCAATTAATAGACTGATAGCTGATATAGCTAATATTGGATTGAATAACGGCCAGAAGGTATACATACCTATAAGCATCGTAACAATGCCCAAAGAAATTGAATAAGCCAAGAAAATAGTAGTTTTTGGGTATTTGAATAAAGCTGTTACTACAGCAGCTAGACAACTAAGGCCGATAATAGAAAGTAGCACTACAGGAAAAACTTGAAAATCCCCCGATATAATCCCCTCACCGTAAAAGCCTATAGCCGCAGTACACATAAGCGCCCATAACAAAGCTGAGGGCACTATAAGGAGAGCTAGAAATATTTTTTTCATGGTCATATCTTTGGTTGCTGTAGTAGTAGATTAAATTTGGCGACTTACCTAGAACTGATAGCGCCACTAGGCTCTACACGATAACGGGGAGGTGGGTGTTTGTTTCATTCGATACCGTTCCAGTAGTAATGGGCCAAGATTCTCAGCCGATAGTTTTCAACGTTTCTAAGAGCATCGGCTCGGCATCATCTCTATCTTATTATAAAACCCTTCCATAAGGCCATTACTTTTACTGATCCGCCACATAGCACGGTAATTGTTGGGGGTATGAGGGGCTGTTAGTGTTTTAAGTAAGACAAGCCTTATGATCTTTTGTTGCATCTCGTGACGTGTTTTCAACACGGAAGCTCAGCCAAGTAAACACTGAGCTTCCTAAAAATAACATTGCAGCTCTTCTGCCAATAAAAAAGGCAGAGCTATTTTTATCGACATCAAACAACAAAAATATTAATTCGGAGATAAATAAAAGAACTAGACAAAACGAAAGTGCAATAATAGAGGTGACTATACTCACTGTTCATTATTGGTAACACTTATATACCACTGACTATGATTTTCTAACATCTTTTTCACATACTGTCGAATAAGATAAATCTGTTATTTTACTGCGACTCTAAATAGTACCTAAGGAAATAGTATGAGTGTGTTGAATGTGAGGTCTATCTTGGCGTTTTCGTTGGCAGTAGTTTGCCACACTGAATTATTAGCCAATACCGAAGTACCCGATTTTTACAATGAACCGGGGTTGAGTGATAGTCGGCAATCGTCTATTGGCTCAGTGAATGATCTCGTTGACCCGTTTTCTGGGCAGCTATCTGTTATGCATACCGATTTATCAATTCCTGGAAACGGTGGTTTTGATATCAATATAGTGCGTTCATATTCAACACATCGAGCACAATCACCTTTTCGGGGTAAATCGGTTGTTGGGCATGGTTGGGATTTACACATGGGGCGCATACATTTTGATGGGCCTTTAAATACCGGTATTTGTCATCAATTAAAAGCGAGCCCCTATTCAACAGGCAACCCAGTACTAGAGTTGCCAAATGGCAGTAAAAAATTATTCCTTAAACCAGAGTATAACTATACGAGTACATTTAGCGATGGTTCAGTGCAGACAAGATCTGTAGATTTTATTACTCAGGATATGTGGATTGCCGATTGCCACGAGACGACCAATGACGATGTTGTTGGCGGCATAACGGTTACTTCGCCCAATGGTATAGTGTATCGCTTCGATTTACCCAATCGGCCTGAGCTTGGAGGCTCGGTGGCATATCTTGTGACCGAAATAAAAGATGCGCGTGGCAACACAGCGACGATTGAATACGATGACCAATATATTGTTCATGGTAGTGCATCGCGGGTGATTAAAAAGATCAGTACCAGTGATGGTCGAGTCGTTAATTTTGATTATGAGCAACTCAGTACGCCCTTTTTAGGGCATCCTAGTGTGCCTTTGTTAACCGCGATTAAATTTGGCGCTAAAGAGATTAGATACCACTATGCTGAAACGGGCCCAGCATTTAACATTACCCCCTTTGTTTTTTTGAAAAGAGTCAGTAAAACCGATGGTGATGATTGGTTGTTTAATTACTATCCGGCTCAAGCCAATATTTATACAACGCCAGAGAGCTTTATTGCAGGGGCACGTTCGACACTATTAATGGATATTACCTCTGAGTTCGGCGCTATTACGCGTTACGACTATCGGTTTATACCCTCAGGTGTTGGCAATGGTGTTAATCCTGCGGTCGTTGAGCGATCTATCAATACTGATATAGCGCTAAATGATGGCGATGCACAAGGCACTTGGCGCTATGAATACCAACTGGGTCCTGTCGATGGTATGGATTACGATAAAACCACCGTCATTACACCCACGAAGAAAGAAATCTATCGTCACTTTGGTATCTATGCGGCTGATCGCTCAGCAGAGATTATCGATGTTAATGAAATCACACAGGCTAATCCAGGTATCTCTGATCGCGATTTACAAAACCTTGTCGATCCCAGCAAAAAACTATGGAAGATCGGCTCATTAATGGAGAAAACCATTGCTGAGAAAGGGGAGGCAGGGGCCATTCGTCAAATAGAAACCTACCAATGGAAATCACATATTATTTCATCGGCAGATGATACCCGATCAGGCCGAGGCCTGTTGGTTAGTCGAGATACGCGCGGCCCTCTTTTAGCTACTAAAACTGTTTGGCGAGATCCTATTGATGTTAACCTTTCAATACAGAAGGGAACTTTGTATACGACAAACTATGATGATTACGATGTGCTTGGTAACCCATTACAGATAACGACAACACGCACAGATAAATTTATACAACCTCCAGTTGATGATGCACCATTTGATTATGCGGTGCCGATTAAAAAAGTGCAAAAGCTAACATATTTTACCGCTGTTAATCAGTGGTTAATGGGGTTGCCTTCCTCTGAAGAGATCTATGACATTGGTTTGCTGAATCAGCTGTCACAAGTGAGTTCAGTTTTTAGAAACTACCTTGCTAATGGTTTGGTAAAAGAAGGAGCTAATAATGGTGTGGTGACACGCTTTAGCTACGACGACCAAGGTAATCTATTGTCACTAACCGATGCCAATAGCCATACTACACATTATGCAGATTACTACCGGGGTATTCCACGTACTGAAAATCAGCCAAATAACGTGGTATTACATCGTACAGTTGATACTTATGGGCGCATTACCTCACAGACTGATGGCCGCCAGCATACGACTGATTATGAATACGATAATCTTGACCGGCTCATCAGCATAACCCCCCCATTAGGTGCTACTAGTACGATTGTATGGCCCAAACAAACCCAACGCTTATTAACTCGTGGTGATTTTTTAGATACAGTCACCTACAATAATCAAGGTTATTTGAGTGCTCGTCGTTTATCCGGCGAAGAATCTATCGTGACGAACAAACGCTATGATGTCACCGGGCGTTTACTCTTTGAAAGTTACCCCAATAGTGAACAAGGTATTAGCTATAGTTATGATGCATTAGATCGTATCGTACAAACGCAAGAGCCCGATGGAAAAACCCAGCGCTTTGTGTATAAATCTTATGACCGTATTGACATGACCGATGGCAAAAACCAAACGGTTGAATACTATTATCGAGCATTCAGTGTTGATGATGAGCGAGAGTTAATGGCTGTGGTAGAGCCTGAAGGCACGACTACCGTCATTACTCGCGATCTACTTGGCAATATTACCCACCTAAATCAGAACGATGTAGTACGCACCTATACTTATAATAGCCGATATTTTTTAGTCGAAGAAAATAACCCCGAGACGGGAGCTACACAGTATTATTATGATGGGGTAGGTAATCTAGTACGCAAGCAAGTCAACGGTGCGGGCAATATTAATTATACTTATGATTCCATTAATCGTTTAACCAGTACCACAACCCGGCAATGAATTACTTTGTGGACTTGTCGCAGGCAAATGCGACAGCACAACGATTTTATGGCGGGGGTGGCTGTCAATTTCCGTGCCGTCTAGATTCTCAAGTGCAAACCGATCGCATGAGTTATGATGCCAATAACAATGTGACAGGTATTTCTCGTGTATTTACGACATCAGGAGTGACCAATTCTACCTCGGGGTTTTTTCAAACAGAGATTAATGCATCCTATGACTGGGTGTACCATTATAATGAGAATAATCTGTTAACGAATGAAACGCTCCACGCTACAGATGGCAGTTATGTTTTTGAGTATACTTATAATGATAATAATGCATTAGAGAGCATAATTTACCCCTCAGGTTTAGCCGTAGATTACGCGCCTGATAATTATAACCGCCCAACCCAAGCGGGCTCTTTTATTTCTGAGGTAAGCTATCACCCCAGTGGCCAGATAAAAACCATGACCTATGGTAATGGATTAACTAAAGCGGTTGATTTAACCTCCAGATTCACCATCAATACCATTAATTTTTCTGACTTAGGCACGTTATCCTACCGTTATGATAATGTCGATAATATTAAAAATATTATCAATACCATCGGTGATTTTAGCGAAAAAACATTAATCTATGATCGCCAAAATCGACTGCTTTCTGCCAATGGCCCATGGGGGGCGGCACAATACAGTTACGATTTACACAACAATATTCAACGTAAAACAATGGGAAGTACGATTACCGGTTATAACTACGACAGTACACAGCGTTTATCAAGTTATACCACGGATAATAATACTCTAAATATGTCCTATGACCGCTATGGTAATGTCATCACTAAAGGCGCTGACAGGTTTGATTATGATCATCAAGGTAACATGGTGAGTGCGAACGCGTTACGCTATATACATGATGGCAATAATCGACGGGTTAAAGCGATTCATAATGGTCAAGTCACACAAACGGTTTACGGCCAATCGGGTGCGTTGTTATACGAAATTGACCTTCAAACCAACACACAGTCTGACTATATTTATCTAGGGGCCGAGCTGGTGGCAAAACGTAAGGTCTCACCGGATATTATTGTCGATACGGATAACGATGGCCTTTCTGATGTATATGAAGTCGCCAAT
>Ga0193959_1000206_pt1 | contig 24245 bp, 11 predicted proteins | sample FB_2_MG_FD_140333 | JGI IMG/M metagenome (GOLD analysis project Ga0193959, IMG submission 140333) | Microbial mat bacterial communities from the Broadkill River, Lewes, Delaware, United States - FB_2_MG | ecosystem: Environmental > Aquatic > Freshwater > River > Microbial mats | place: USA... | reverse complement strand
TTCATTTTTTGCGATCACACTACCAAGCCTTGGGCGAACACTCGGGTTTTCTGATGGTAATACAGGGTTAATTTTAGGGTTGGCCGCTTTAGTAATGACATTAGCCTCGCCGTTATGGGGTAGGCTCTGTGAACGCTGGGGACGCAGACGCATTATTATCATCGCTATATCGGCAGCAGCAGTATTGACGATTGCAACAACCTCTATCATTCACTTAAGACTAAATACGCTAATATCACTCAATAGTGCTCTTGTCTTTTTAATAATAATACGCACCACCCAAGCACTGTTTAGCGCTGGCCTTAAACCCGCAGGGCAAGCGTATATTGCCGATATTACAATAAGCCGCCATCGCGTTAATGGCATGGGCATGCTGGGTGCAGCATTTGGCATAGGTACTATTCTTGGCGGCATAATAGCGATGATTTCAGGAAAAACCTCAATTATTAGTGGCTACATTGTCGTCAATACCCTACTCATAGTAGCAACTCTGGTAGCGCTAAAATATTTGCCAGAATCACAACAGCACTCACCACTGCCGCAAACAAAAACATCCACGCTACCCTATCGAGTACTGTGGCCTTATTTGTTAATTACTTTATGTGGCCTGTGTGTATTTAGTATTTTACAACACGTCACATCGTTGCGCCTGGAAGATAGTTTTTCACTGTCATCTGACAGTGCTATTCGCACGGGTGCGAAAATAATGGTCATCACCATGCTCGCCATGATTCTGACTCAAGCATTACTGATTCGCCTGAAAATATTAACACCGATATCGCTGTTATTAACCGGTGGCATACTTGGCTTAATAGCGATGGTTATTGCTTTACTCGCCTCATCAATTACCGTGCTGATATGTGCTATGGCATTGATTGGCATTGCTATGGGTTGTCTTTTTCCGGGCAATTTAGCGCAGCTCAGTTTGAATGTTGATCAGCATTCACAGGCAAGAGTGGCCGGTGTGAATGGTATCAGCCAAGGCGTGGGGCTTGCTCTCGGGCCTATTCTTGGGGCAAATCTGCATCAGTTATCGCCTTATAATCCTTATCTTGCCTGCTTATTTTTATTGTTGAGCATTGTAGTAATCGTACTTTTTAATCGACGCACAACTCCCACTTAAACGTTAAAACTATAACAAAAATGCGTTCACCCTTTGATAGGGTTATTTCGCAATAATTAATATTATGTGCTAACACACAACTTTTAAACGATTTACGTGAGAACAGTTTGAATGACAACCGAGTATGTTAAAACGCTATTAACCACCACCACATGGCTTTCCTTATTGAGCATAACAACCCATGCACAAGAGGCCACAGAGCCTTTACAAGCACTCACAGTAAATGCACGCCTATGGAGTGAAACACTCATTGAAATACCCGATAGCACCGTTGCTATTCAAGCCGACGCTATCAATGATATTGACCCTATAGAGCAATTGCTCACAAAAACCAGCAATATAACGCTAGAGCAATCCTCGGTACAAACACGCACCACCATACGGGGTATTACCGGTATCGATGGTGGGCTACAAGATCCCGTCGGCCATTTTGTGAATGGTGTGGCACTGCCACTAGGTGGCAATCAGCTGCCTGCCCTTTTTGACCTTCATGAGATCAGTATACTTAAAGGCCCTCAAGGATCACTTTATGGGCGCAACACAGAGGCAGGCGCAATCGTATTAACAACAACAGACCCATCCTGGACACCATCGAGATGGTCAACAATATCAGCCAGCAGCTTAGAGGGTGCACAAAGTCATACACCAACGTACACAATAGCCAGCGGCATTAGTGGCGCACTAATTAATGACACACTCGCAGGCAATATTGCGTTTCGCTTTAACGATGAAAAAGGTCCTTATATCAACCAGCTCGATAACAGTACACAAGGCGGTGATGTTAACCAGTGGAGTCTCTCTACTGGATTAACGTGGGTGGTGAATGAGACAACAGACATTACACTGAAAACAATCATCGACGATAACGACCAAGGTAGAAACCGTTTTCGCTTTTCCAGTGGTGTTAACAAAACACCGCGCTTTAACACCAATGCCGATACGAATGGTTTTGATAATGACCATATTGCCATACATTCACTACAAATAAATCACAGCTTTCAACAGATGGAGCTTACGGCTATTACAGGAGTTACACGTTATGAGAGAGACTTTTTAATTGACCTTGATGCAACACCCGCTGCGCTACCAGCCACGGCATTAACACTGGATAACAACGCACTGTCACAAGAGATAAGGCTAACCTCAACCGCACACGACAACTGGCGCTGGTTAGCAGGGATGTATGTTTATAAAGAAGAGTCTGATATTAACTTTCAGATTTCACCGCAATTTATGAGCACGACACGCAATACCGCTATTGATCAAACAGGCAGCGCATTATTTGGGCAAGTGGAATATGCTATTACCCCACGCACATCAATTTTGTTCGGTTCTCGGGTAGAGCGCATTCGGCAATATGCAACACAAGACTTTAGCAACAATATAGCAACAGAGCGCTACACAGCCCGTATTAATAAAACCGAAGTACTACCGATGGTGAACGTATCCTATCGCCCTTCTCACAATAGTACCGGCTATATATCGTATAAAAAGGGGTACCTGCCAGGGGGGTATAATTACAACACAGCAGGTAATGAAGAAACATTAACCTACAAACCAGAATACAGTACTCAACTAGAGCTAGGCTGGAAGCAATTCGCTTTTAATAACCGTGTACAAACACAATTAGCCTTGTTTAGAACCTCAACAAGGGATAAACAAATAGCCGATTTAGTCCCCGGTGGTTTACAAAAAATTACCAATGCCGGTAAAACAACCGTATACGGTGTTGAGTTATCTACAGATATTGCCATCAACCGCTACTTATCCAGCTACTTTACCCTCGGCTTTCAACGGTCAAAAGCAAATTCACTAACCACAACGCTCTTTCAAAATGGTGGCTTTGTTAATGCCGACCTATCGGGCAATCGATTACCCTTAGCCGCTAAACGTACTTATGCAGCCGGGATACACTATAAAAAACCACAGGGTCTATTGGGTCGCTTAGCTGTTAGAGGCTCCAGCGATTATTACTTTGATAGTCAAAATACCTTAAAACAACCCAGCTATGTCATTATCGATGCAGAAATAGGCTACCAGCTAGGCACCGGCGAGCTTTTATTATGGGCTAAAAATCTAACGGACAAAGCTATTTTAAGTCGAGCGGTTAATACCCCTAATGGCGTTGTTGTAGAAGATACTGCCGCACGAACCATCGGCATTCAATTTAAAACACGCTGGTAACGACTATGACTATTGATTCACAAACAACAGATACACTACTGCCCACAACGACTGAGGCTATGATGAATAGTGGCGAGCACACAAGTGCTATTGCCCCCATTGATACGCCAGAAAGCCTTTACGAACTTATGCTTGCTCCTATCAAATGGCAAATCATTAATGTGGCTTTAGAGCTGGCATTATTTGATCGATTAAGCACCCCTATTACAAATGAAAGCCTTGCTCAGTGTTTGTCGCTACAGCCAGACAAGACACTTCTGTTATTAAAAGCGCTATGTAGCTTGGGTATTGTTGAACACAATGCCCCGTATTTTTTATTAAAAAAATCCCTTAGCCCCTATCTCACTACTGCGTCTGAACACTCAATGTGCGATATGCTGCTGCACTTAAGTAAAACAAAACATACGAGCAATCACAATGTTATAGATATACTTAAAACGGGTAACGCGCAACACATTTCAGCCAATCTCGATAAAGCAGATTTTTGGAAAAACTCTGTCGCTAATCTACGATCATTTCATCAAAGTATGGGTACTAATACTGCTATGTCACTATTGCAGGCACTCCCACAGTGGGCCAAGGCATCATCGCTGCTTGACTTGGGCGCAGGCTCAAGTTATTTAGCAGAGCAGATTTTAAACCAGCGTTCAGATATTGAAATAACACTGTTTGATTTACCTGAATGCATTCGTGCTTTTCGTCCGCTAGCCTCTGCTCAACAAAAACAGATCACCCTATTACCCGGTGATGTTAACAGTGATCCACTAGGGGGAGGTTACAGTATCATATGGTCATCAATGACGCTGTATTATGCGAAAGACCTTGTCAGTGTACTCACAAAAATAAAGCAAGCACTCAACCCCAACGGGGTATTTATTAGTCTCCATGAAGGGTTAGATCATCAAAGAACACAACCACAGACGCATGTTCTAGGCCGATTTATTCCCGCTATGAATGGGCACGATGTATCATTCGATAAAGGCGTGATTGCACAAAAAATGCAGCTGGCAGGCTTTACACAGATCAGCAGCCAAACTATCGCAACGCCCTATGGTGAAATGCAAATGGATATTGGCAACGTATGAAAAACTGGGCATTTCACAGGCCATTGCCTGAGCAATCTACCCTACCCAGCGTTGAGTTATTGCCTGTATAACCGCTTCACGATCAAGCTTATCCCTCATAAGACACAGTGCGACTACCGCAGCAAGTGCACCTTCTGGAACCTGCCGAAAGCAGTGTCGTTACCCTTGATATGTTAATCGCAATAAAATAAAAAAGCACCTGCCAACAAACGTTGACAGGTGCAAGGGGGACTACAGGAGACACCTGTAGAAAGGATGCATTAATGCCCTTGACCGGGACTCCATCGATCCATTGTGTCATTACCGGCGTCAACATAGTTAACGCGATAATTCTGATCAACCGATACGTTACTAAATGTTTGGCTGGTTTCAAATCCGTTAGGCCATTTTATGGTGACATCAACATTGTCATAAATACCTAAACCTAAATGATAGACAAAGTTAGGCCCTGAGCGACGAGAACTATTAGAGACATAATAAGTATTAATAACCTCATCGCTACCGGGTTTAGTCACGATAATATGCGTACCGACCCCATTAACATTACGCCCCTCACCCATCGCATCACCGCGCAGCAAAAAGCCAATATAGTGATTATCTGTGCGGGTCTCATTACTAAAAATAAGTGCATTTGATGTCTCATTGACTGTTGATAAATTAACAGCCACATCAAGTAAGCCGTCGTTATTATAATCAGCCGCCGACATCATCCAGAGATATTTGCGCGTTGCATCAGAGATAAAATCATCGTCTGCTATATATTCAAACACACCCGGCGAGGTTTGTTGATGCAGACTAATGGTTTTACTGATACTCACACTCATTACATCCAATAGTGAGTCATTGTCAAAATCAATCACATTAAGCAAGCCCTTAGTCAATGCTATATTTCGGTAATTAGACGAATACAGATTGAGGTTAGTAGCTCCTGCATTAGAGAAATTAAAGTTGCCATCGTTGCGCAAAATCACTAAATCAGATTTAGGATTATCGTTGTACACCAAACATAAGATATCGATATCGCCATCTTTATCGTAGTCGTTATGAAACACTGCGCCGGTGTAGTAACACTCACTAAGGTCTTCATCATAACTCACCTCACTGAAACTGCCATCACCTTGGTTGCGCAATACACGCTTTGTGGTTGGGCTCCAGATATCCGGCCAGCCATCACCGTTCATGTCCAGCCAATCTGGTGCATCAAGCCCAGTATTATGGGTGAGCTCACCACTGGCAACATCGCGTATCTTACCTTCGCGACTTAAACGCTCCAGTGATCCATCACCGTTAAAGTCGGCAAAAAGAAAAGTATCTTTAACGCCACCAGGATGCTTACCATCAGGCTCACCCAGCCAGCCATCGGTGTGTTTAAAGCGTGGTGAATCTCCGGGATTAGCCGTAATATTTTCATAATAATCCGATTTTGCTTCTGAACCACGACACCAGATATCAGGCTTGGCATCACCATTAAAGTCAACAATTTGTGCCGTCCAAGTACAAGAGATACCACTGACTTCTGACAAGCTATTACTGGCATCATCATCGTGACTAAAGACCCCATTACCATCATTCATCCACACACAATGCTCGCCTTTAACAAGGCTATGTCGTTTGTGAGAGTGATCAATAGTAAACATATCTGTATGACCATCAAAGTTAAGGTCAGCATAATGAACACCAAAACTGTTTACCGAATGGCAGCTGCCCAGCATATCACTGACTCGACTTTGAAGAAAAATTTGCCCGGGGTTAAGCGCGATATCTTGTATAAAGTTAGCCGTTACTTGGCGATCTTCACTCAGTGTGAGCACACAATCACCAGTGCCACTACAAGCACCACTCCAAGCGCTAAATACAAATCCTTCTGCGGCGGTTGCAACTAGTGATACCCCACGGTCTTTCTCAATATTGACATTGCAAGCTGCCTGACAATTGATATCCCCAAGCTCACTGCGTACAGTGCCGTTACCCACAGTATTCACACTCAAACGATGGGTCGATATCGCAATAGGGCTAAAATTGGCCGACACGCTATAATTATTATCGATTGTCAACGCGCAGCTTTCAGCACCCAGACAACGACCAGCCCAGCCATCAAATTGATAGCCCTCATCAGCGACTGCAACTAAAGTAACACGGCTGCTCGCATCATAATCTGCACTGCAATTGCTGCCGCAGTTGATCAACTCGTCAGTACTTGAGATTACTCCATTAGCTGGTGCTAAGATATTTAGGCGGTACGTTGTTTCACTGGCCGCTGTGGTTGATATTGAAAACCTGTGCACCTGAGAACAGCCAGCGGCATTACAACCCCTAATAGCATAGTGGTACTGTGTCGCAGCGGCGAGGTCTGTCTGGGTATAGCGAGGCTCACTGCCCTGATAAATCACACCACAACCGCCTCCTGCACTAGCACAAAGTGACAGCTGATAATAACTCGCATCACTGATCGCACGCCATGCCAGAGCAACACTTGAGGATGTTGTGGTGATATCATCACTGGGTTCGGGGATATCCGTTGGCGCTGTAGTGACATCACTACCTTGCTCAACCCACAGTTTAGTCGCCCAGGCGTTAGAGCGATGTTGCCAATTAAATGCGCGCCATGGAATATTGCGCCCAGCAATTTTTTGATCGCATCGACTATCGCTTATCCAAGATTCAACATCGTCCACCAAAGCTGCTAATGCGGCTTTTTTATCCACATCACGTTCAAAGTGCAAACCTAGCGCTAATGTGAGCAATGTTTCCGGCAAGTGTTGATCTGCTTTTCCTGCCCCATTATTAAAGTGAGCAATCGTATTGATTGACGCACTGGAAGAGCCGAAATAATACAATACCGGGCTATTATCACTACAGCCATCGGCCCATGCCCGAGGGTTAGAGTGTGTATCGACAAACTCGTAATTATAAGCAGTAGCTAAAGTATCACGGGTTGTCGCTGTCAGCGATTGCGGTGCCATACCATGTAGCGCAATCGCCCTAGCTGCACCGGTAAGAAATTGCTCAACCTTTTCGCTATAACTCTCGCCCAAGTGTAAGCCATACACCTGCCAGAGTGCATCACTGATATTTTCAATCATCCAGGGAGAAAACGCACGATCGCTCGGCACCACTGTCGATTGTTTCGGAGCCCAAGCAACTTGCTGCCCGACATCAATGTTAGCATCGAGACCTTCATCGAGGGTAATTGTCCAAGAACCATCGCTATTATTACGCGTATCAACAACATTGATATACTGTTTAATATTTTGGTAGCGATAAAAATACAAGCGATGCCCAGCGCTCAGTAATTCAGGCTCACCAACTGTGTTAATCACAATCGATCGAGCCCCTGCTGCTGCCGCAATAGCCAGCTTACCTAAATAAGGTGCATTGCCTTCATGAGCATGCCAGCTGTGCCGAATACTGCCATCCATCGGTAGACCATCCGGGTTACTTTCATATTGAGCCCTATGTATATTATCAATACCGGTTTTAATACGCGCTAAAATAGCCTCGTCGCCAGTAATTTCATAGGCATTAACCAGCGTGAGCAATGTTAAACCAATACCGCGCTCTGACAGTGACTGGTTAAGGCTGGTTAAGGGTGCTTTTAATCCTTGATTGGCGTAGCCCGCTGTTTGCCATGCTGTCTCGGCGACATCATTCACCAACTGAGAATCAAAAGCATCGTTATCGCCTGTCAACGCCCAATGCAGTTTAAAGGGTTCGGCATAAATGTATTTTTGATCACATACCTTAGCGTTAAAATCAAATCCACCTCGGCAATCACGGCGATCTGCATTACCGGTGCGCTTTAATTTAGATTGCCAAAACTGATAGGATTTAAACGCCTCGGCATAGATATCGGCTCGCCCGGTACGCATCGCATATTTATACAAGGTAGTCGTGCGATCAAATAACCAGTTAGCCGCTTTGGATTGAGCAAAATCAAAATCCTTCCAATAGTGTTCAAACTGGGTATCAATATAGCGATCAAAGGCATCACTTTTTGAGGCCACATAAGGTCGAATTAACCCTGTTGCCGATAGATATTCCGGGTCGTGTATCGCCAGAATACGGGGGTAAAAGTGACTATCCTTGTCAGCAGTCGCACGTGTCCATCCTGTACTGTGCGGCTGTTCCACCAAGTCATTAGCTATTGTGCGTCCTGCATTACTAATGACAAGTACTACATCACCTGAGGTCATATCCATATCCTGCAGTTGAATACTCACTGAGCGCAGTGAATTGTCAGCCCAGTGCCAACGCAATCCCGGCTCAATATAAATAGGTTGTTCACGCCCATTAACAGTAACGGTAATATCATCTGTTGTCCTAACGACACCCTGCGGCAAGGGTAAACCAAACGTAATGGTTTCATTGGCTGTGGGTGACACATCCACATCACTGGTGAGCCTTACCGTCGTACTCAATGCCAGAGCCTCGGCTGCCCAAACAGCCGCCACTGTTTTATTACTGTTCATAAGGATCGAGCAATCACCCGCACCAGAGCAATCACCCTGCCAGTGGCTAAATCGATACCCTGTAGCAGCCGTTGGTATTAACGTAATACTACGCCCCGTCTCAAAACGCTCGCTACAATCACTACTACAACTTACATCACCAAGCTCACTGGTAATTTCACCGCGATTATCTGTTGCCAGATTTAATTGGTAGTTCGCAGAGGTTGTCGCGACATAGTTAGCGGTGACTGATTTATTAGCATCCATTTTAACGGTGCACGTTTCACTGTCATCATTACAAGCACCACTCCAGCCAACAAAACTATTACCAGGCTCTGAATTTGAGATCAGCACTATCTCAGTACCCGGTTCCACAACGGCCTGACAATTGCTGCCGCAATCAATGTTGGCATTAATGTCGAATACTCGACCCGTGCCGACCGTATCTACCTGTAAAGTGTGGCTGGACGTCGCCTGCCCTGTGATACTGCTTGCGCTGTCTCTACTATTGTTTCCGCTACCCCCGCCACTGCCACACGCGGATAGCCCGGTTACTATCAATGTACTAAAGATGAATCGAAAAACTATTGTCTGCATCTCTACTGTATCCTCTTAGCTCAGGTACTACTGAATAACTGAGACTAACTAATGATATGAATAAATTAAGACGACCACTTGTCTCACTTGGTTAATGCTAAGCAGATTCACATTTAGCAAACGACATTCCCTGATCGGCTAACCTGCGCATTAATGATTTCGATATAGCTGACATCCACTGTCATTACTCAAGCACCCTGCTTACTGCTACAAACAGGCCATATCGATGAAAAGTAGTTTAACTGGCAAAGGTAAAAAAAGTGTTTTGCTTTTGCTACAAATAGCTAACATCTTGCTTTTGTGCGCAATATAATAAAGACATTAAATTAAAACGAGTTTAACAGTGAGAACTTATGCAGACAGAGAGCAATAAAAAATTATTTTTTATTGTTTTTTCGATAATCACTAGGAGAAATGCGCTCTACTTTTTTAAAAGCGACAGTAAATGCAGAAGATGTCTTATAGCCAATATCAAAAGCAATCAAATTAATTGGCTTTTTAGTATTAACTAACATGTCTTTGGCTGCATTTAAACGACACATCACTAAGTATTGATGTGGGGATCGACCTACAATCTGTTTAAACAAACGTGAGAAATGATACATACTTAAATGTGCAAGTTCAGCCAAATAGACAAGTGATATGTCTTTATAAAAATAATTATTCATATAAGCAATAGCCGCATCAATTTTATGGGCGCTGCGACCAACACTATATAACAATTCTGTATGTAACCTATCAACACTTTCGACACTTTCGACACTTTCCCCTAGTGTATCTGCTGGCAAATGGTCTAACCTAGCGTGTATATTTTTACCGTACTTAAGCGCGACAGCCAATTCATATATGGTCAAATTTTCAAACTTATTCATAGTAAATCCATAGTTTTTATTGTATCCAATCTGGAGAATAATTTAGTCACTCAATGACCAAATGGTTTGCAAGCGGTAAGTAGATGGCTGTTCACCTTTGACTAAAACATACCACAGTGTGTTTTTCCTATTGGGTACCTGACAGAGACCACCACTGTCATCACTACGCTTGCTGCGGCAATAAGCCGATTGGCTGGTAGGCGGCATAGCCGGTCTTAGTGTTAAGCTTACAGGGGCATCTTGTTGATCCAGCTTCACTGAAAATGAAGTCACTGCCTCAGGCACAGTGAAACGATAAAGCACACCAGAATCAATAGATTCTGTAGTAATGCTGTCGATAATGGGCATATTAGCTACAAGTGGTTTTAGCGGTTGCTCATCGATTAGCAAGGTGTAATCACCAGAAAAAGCACTTTGTATTTGCACATAATTAGGCTGTACTGAGCCGTCGTAAGCCTTGCGACAGACCTTATGCTTAGCACCATTAAAAATCACTGTGCAATCACGGCTATTGCGATACACCTTCGCTCTTAAATCAGGAGTGTTATCGATATACAGTGAAAAATCAGTACTGGCGTCGCTGATTTGCGCAAACAACACAGAGTTAGGGCTTACCGGTGGCAAACGATAAACGGCCTGTACTCCTGCATCTTGTTCAACATAGAACTGCTCACCGAATTGAACATCAATACTCTCCGGGCGCACACGTTGTGCTAAAGCATGCACGGTATAGCGTGTTTGTGGTATCCCTGAAATCAGGATATACCAAGAGGCATCGGTGGTGTTTTCCAACACACAGGATTCAGTTTGATCAAAACGTCGAGTGGCAATACAGTCCCATAACCCAGAGGGTGGGTTTGCCCCGGCCTGATGTACTTTTAAATTGATTTGTGAAGGGCTAAGATCACCATCAGTCGCAATATCCGTTAACGCTATAGCAACACTGGCATCAGTTGCGCGTGTATTTATTTGATAAAGTGCGCCAATATGCTGCTGCGCCTCGCTTAATTGTGCCGTAATACTTTCGCCGCTTTGCAATATCTGTGGCTGTATAAACTCAGCGTTGATGGTGTAGTGTGAATCAATAGCGCTATCGAGAGAAATAAACCACTGATTAACATCGCGATTAAGTACTCTACAAAGGGACAAATCGCTACTGTCTTTTCTCAAACTACATTCAAATTGATTCAACGATGGCGGTTGATCTGCATTAATATAGAGAAAGTCATTTGTCACAGGACCATCGAGTGTTACGGTTAATACCGCGCTCTCAGAGGCCAGAGAGGCATCGACTGCGAACAACTGTCGATCACCGGCTGTTGTTGTAATGGTTTGACTTTCGCCGGGGATTAACTCAACCGTGTTACTAAAAACAGCACGACGTAGAAATACGGATAACTGGTAGTCGATAGCGTCACTATTAGCCCCGAGAGTAATATACCAAGTAGTGGGAGCATCATTTTCCAAATAACAAAAACCATCATCCCCCACTACCTTCCAACGAATACATTCAGCAAGTGTTGTCACTTGTCGATTTTTACTCACAAACATCTGCATCTGATGGCTAAGACCAGTTAGCCTTACCCAAATAGCTTTATCTTCATCACTGGTTTTAATTTCATAAATTCTCTTTTCATTTTTATTCAACTGACCACTGAACACCTGCGGTGCGGTATGAATAATAATAATTTTTTCAGCGACTAAAGCGTTATCACTATTCAGACTGCCCTCTACCTCAATACGTGCATTCAAGCCAATATCAAGTGCACTACCATTCTCAAATACCGTATTGCTACTGGTAACAATAGGGACACCATTTACTGAGAAATGCTGCTGATCATCAATGCCTGTTATTAGCCCTTCGAGTTCAACCGTCTGACCAATAGTACCAAGTTGAAGCGCAGCAGATTCTATCGCACTAGCAATAAATACCCTCTCTGCATTGAGTGAGCCCTTGATATGAATGACTTGTCCATTTTGCAATATTGCAGCAGTGCCAGAAATGGTGGCATAGTCTACGGTTAAATCATTAATACGCAATGTTTGTGCATTAGTATCTAGCTGTTGAATAACCCCGGTCAACTCACTTTCAACCGTCTGGTTAAGCACTGCGACATGTGTTGCAACCAATTGGCCCTCGGCATTAAAAAAGCCACTGATACGACTCGTCTGCCCAACTTGTAGTTGTGCAAATAAAGCCACACCGTCAAAGCGTGTACTTTCATCCACCCAAATGGTTTGGCCAAGAATGGTAAACTTGGGTTCTAGCGGATCGACCTCACTGATAGGACCCAATATTGTGGTATTAAAAACAACCGTGTTGGCGATGCCTGTTTTACCATCGGCATTAATACTGCCTTGAAGTACAATCACCTGGCCTGCAAATAAATCTGCTTGCCCGCCAGTTTCGTTATCCAGTGTAAATAGTGCATTACTCGTATCATAGCGAATGCCATTAACAACAATACTGCCAAAACGCTCAATTGTGCCTATCGATGTGACTTGTATTGAACCATCACCTGTACCATCGGTGCCAGAAACACTCAGGCCACCACAGGCGCTGAGATAGACTATAGCACTGGCAATCAACCATCGCTTCAACCACTGATATATTCCCATTACTTCGGCCCCGCTAATGCATTCTCACCCCGGATAAGATATATACCCACACCTAAACGTTCTGTATTTTCATCCGGCACATCTTGCTTTTGTACCTGTTCAGCAAGGCGCTCATCAGCCACTTGTAGAAATTGTTTGCTCTGCTCGTTAAGCCATATAAGAAATTCATCGATAGCCGCTGCTGGAATCGATTCAACCGTGCGCATTTCAAACCGGCTGGGTTGATTGGTTTCCTGACTGTAGAGGTTGTAATTAATCGTATTAAGATGATCGAGCAACATGCTAAATCCATGGTGAATTTTATTAGGGTCAAGTGGGTTGGGGTCACCGTTTAGACCCGCGTGGTAATTGGGGACATAATAAGGTTTTAATACACGTAAATAGCCCGTGTCGGTATCTGCAATAACATTAGAATGTTTGAACTCCCGCAACACCGTAACCGCTGCCATGCCAACCCCGCTTGCTTGAACTAATGCCGAGAAACTGGGCGTTGGCCCCTCAGCCATTAATTCGAGAGGGTTGCCTTCATCATCGAGATACTCAGGGTTCGAATGCCACTCAAGTAGTATTTTGGCCAGTTTATTAGGGCTCTGATTCGCGTGGGTTGTATCAGCTCCTGGCACCAGTGCCGCCTTTTCCCGTAGGCTTTTCACTTCTTTGCGCTCAATTCCCGTCATCAGTGCAATGCGAGAATCATTCGTTGGCCGCCCTTGTAGACCATACTCTTGAGCAGACACACTAAAATACAGTTCCTTCGATAAGTTAGAAAACTCACGATAAGACACCCCGTTACGCAATGCCAAATGGACAATAGCGCCCATTAACCCATGAAACGCTTCTAGTGTTGTTGTTTTATCATCATCGCTCATATTTGAGAATATACACCCAAATATAGAAATCTACAATATTAAGACACCACGATAAGTGACAGCTTGAGAGACCTAAGTCACAAGAATTACTAATAAGACGTTAGAGATTGACAAAACCGGGGAGTCACCGGCGCTCAAAAGTGATGAGATGCAGATATCGATAAACGGATATTTCGAAGAGCGCTCTATGATGGGTGCCGGGGCTCATTGAGCAGGCACAAGGGTTAGCGGTAATAGGTAGTTTGTATAAAGTGATTAAACAAGCTTCAGGTGGTGACGCATAATGAATTGACGAGCAATAAAATAAAGCGGCCTTAATAGAGTAAACACCCGCACGAAATAGCGATAAATGAATAGAGCTGCCTGAGTCTGCCAACTCAACCCACCGCTGTCATATTACTCCTGTGTAATATAAAACAGTATTTCCGCACGTTTATCGTGTGCTGATAACCAAGAGCGAATGTCATCAGCGCGCTGTATATCAGCCTCATTGACTACTTTTGCCAAGCGTTGGCGACGGCGGTGCACACTGGCATCTTTTCTGACTTTGCGCTGCCACGCATCGGTAAAAACCGCAGGGATATTCTTAGTCAGCTGTAGTGCTTTTAATAGCTCCCACTCACCATCATCAAGCCATGCTTCATCACAGCTACCACACAGATCTAATCGATTAGCCCGGCTACCTGTGATCGTAAACTTGGTCATCAATTTAGCACACTTAGGGCATGTTATCGCACTGGGATTATCGCTATCGGTAGCAACCTCAGCAGGTGGGTTATCAGGCTGATCATTCATCGTTCGCTCAGCCCATTCACGATAATAAAGCAGGGATATAATAGCACCACCACACTCGCCGCAACCGTGAGCGGGAAGATCATCGTCTAATTTTGTCGCCGTTAAATCGGCGTGTTTACACCGTGGGCATTTCATCATTAGTCACCAAGAAATTACTATTAAAATATACCGCAGAGCATACCGTAAAAAATACAATCTTCAGGTATTATGCTAGCACAATGAGTACACCAATTCCTATTGCAAAGGCAGGCCAATATCCGCCGTGGCCATCTAGATGTTCTAATGTTTTAAAAACAGCCAATGCAATGGCAAATGATATGGCAGCCCCGATTAAAACATCAAGGGCTAGCCCATCGAATATAAGCCCTGCAATTAGCATAGCGCCACCCCAAAAAATAGCCGCACGAGTACCATTTGACGTTTGATTAAAGTACCCCATAATTGCCATTAACAAAAACACTTTTATAATCATTATCAGCCTTATTTACTTTCCTTATCGATTGTCATTATCTGCTCAGCCTATTGTAGGCCAATATAGTCACCACTGACACGTACCACCTTTATTAATAATATCTGTAATTGATTGTAACAACTATCGGATAATGTGCACACTCTGTGTATCAATGACTACAAAACAATGACAAATGCAAACGGATTCTTGTACATATCTTAGGCATAATTTTCCTCTAACGTCAATAATAACCAGCACATACTGTATCTCAGTATGATCAGCGGTATGACGAGTCACTATGAATCAAAGAGGAGCCACAATGAGTCTAACACGTCATACAATAGTACCGATTGTAGTACTAAGCATTGGGTTAAGTGCATGTGGAGGCAACAGTAAAAACAACAAAAAAACGCCAGCGCGCGATACCACTGCCCTTTCAAGTTATCAAGGCACATGGCTACAAGAGGGGGCCGGTTTAAGTATTAATATTAGCGGTGATCATTTAACGGCTTACAATTACACCCGCAACACCTGCTCGATTATTAGTCGCTTTAATAATATTCCGCTAGATGAGGCCAGCAAGGTATTAACAACTATTAATGCCGGTGAGGATGGTACTGGTTTTAGCTTTTTATTTGCCGGTGATATTGAAGATAATCGACAAGTATTCAGTGCTACTACACTATCTGATACTTGTAATAATGCGCCTGATCCAAATGTATTTAACCCTGAATTTATTTTTGAGCACACCTGGCATACCTTTAACGATTACTACCCGTTTTTTCAGCGACGAGTGGTAAACTGGCAAAACCAATGGGATACTCTAAGGCCCCAAATACATGCGCAGACCACTCAAGAAGAGCTAGCCGAGATACTAGCTGACCTACTCTCACCTATTGATGATGGTCATGTATCATTGTTTATTAATACCAGTGAATTGCAAACTGCTTACTTCCCGGCGACATTACGCGGCTGGGATATACATGCAAAAGCCTACGATAATGAAGCCGATATTGGCATCGATACGGCCTATCAACACATTCAGTTATCGAGCCTAACCAACATCGCCCGCTATTATGGTGAGTCTGCTATAAGCTATGCCGGTGATAACGAGCTGCCTGTTGCTTGGGGTATATTAACCGGCAATGTTGGCTATATGAATATCCTAGAGATGGATGTAGATGTCGAAGACGATAAGGTTTTATCCATCAATGAGAAAATCGATATTATCCATCAACAATTCACCACCATTTTAGACGACCTTAGTGATACGCAAGCACTCATTATTGACCTGCGCTTTAACCCTGGTGGGTCTGATGTGTTCTCACTGGCCATAGCCAGCTATTTTGCCGATCAAAGGCGCGTTGTTTTTAGTAAAGAAAATTATAATATTAATAATCCTACCGCTAAAAAATCTGTTTTTATCACCCCTAACAACAAAGCTAACTACACCAAACCCATTACTCTAATTACAGGCCCTAATACAGCCAGTGCAGCAGAAACCTTTACGCTCGCGATGAAATCACTACCGCATGTTAAGCACATTGGCGAAGCCAGTGCAGGGATACTCTCAGATGTATTAACTATTTCATTAATGAATGGCTGGAATTTAGGCTTATCTTATCAAACCTACTATGCCCCAGATAATACAGTGTATGAAGCCACAGGTATTACACCGGAAAATACCGTACCTGTGACAAGTTTTGCCGGTATTCAACAAATTGGCGCACAACCAGCTATTGAAAAAGCGTTAACTGATTTTGGGGTTGAACGCAGCCTGTCTGATGAAGATTTTACCCGTGCAGTTGATGATATTATGTCAACCACTAAGGTACCGGGTTTTAGTGTTGCCTGGATAAACGACAGCCGTGTAATTGGCACACAAGCCTTTGGCTTTGCCGATCAACAACAACGCCTAGTCACCAGTGAGACGCCATTCACTGTAGGTTCTATTAGTAAAACACTGATAGGCACCGCAGCCATGCAAATGATTGAGCAAAATATTATTACTCAAGATACAACACTAGGTGATGTCGGCATACCATTAAGTATCGATAGCCCAGTGTTTGATGCACAGGCAATCACCTTAAAACAACTTGCCACACACACATCAGGGATAATCGATAACGAGATTACCTATGGTTGTGGTTATTATATCAACGCAAATAATGACAGTTTATTTGCGCAGTTTAATGAACAGTACAGTGACTGCCCAAGCCCTGTAGAAACAAACCAACGTTTATTTCTCAATAGCTTACTCAGTAACAGTGGCGCACTATATCAAGAACAACATTTTATGTTGCGACCAGATGACAAGCGCTATATCTACACCAATACAGGCTCAGCACTAGCGGCCGAAATGCTCAGCGCGGCAGCGGGTATCGACTTTGAAAATTGGACTGAAACGGCCATTTTTACCCCACTGGGAATGACCCACACACACTGGTTCAGTGATCGCTTTAGCCAACAAGATATTGCACCGGCAACACGCTACATCTTACTCGATGACGAAGCAATGGCATTACCAGAATACCACCTTGCCACATGGTCTGACGGTGGGCTTAAAACCAGCGCCTCAGATCTAGCGCGTTATCTATTAACGATTGTTCGCAAAGGTGAGCTTGATGGCGAGCGCATATTAAGTGCTAAGAGTGTTGATACGATGCTCAATATCAATATTGACGAACCCACGATTGAAGGCCAACGGCTATTTTGGACAAACGATGGTTTTATCATGGGGCACAATGGCGGCGACCCTGGCACCTACGCACTAATGTTTTACGACCAGTACAATAAACTGGGGCTAGTCATGATGCTTAACTTAACCGATGAACTTAACGATGAAGGTGAAATTGACGCGTTTTATCAACAACTCTCCAATCTGAATCATCTCGTGTATCGCCGGGGCTTAAGCCTTATAAAAGACACTAACGCACCACAATAATAACCGCGATTAAACGCCCATAAATTAGTCTAGTGGTTATCGTGTTATAATAATTACAGCTACTGGTTATCGTATCTAATAACCAGTAACCGTATACTTCTGTAAAAGCGTTTTAGCATACATGCTAAACTAACAATACGATAGATAAAATCACGTTAACCAATGCCAAATAGGGTTGTCGTCATCACACACTACACGATCATGCTCTAGGTCAAACCCCACTACAAAAAGACGTAGTGCCTCATCGAAATGAAAGGCAGGTAAAGGTGCATTAAAGTGTTCATGACAAGGGTAAATTAAAAATACCGAACCACGGCCACTTAAATATTTTTGACCATAGGCATACAGTTGATAAAAATCACTTTGGCTTAAATCATAGGCTTTATCTGTGCTGTTCCATGTAGTTGCATGATATTGGCTTAATCGCTTCCATTTGCAATCAAGCACTGTCAGTGCTTGATTATTTTTCTCAATCACCATATCGGGCTTTAATTGAAACAATGAACGGTCATTATGCCTATCGATGAGTGAATGCTTTGTCGTTTGTAAAACGAGCTTAACATCATTAGCTAATTGCAGCTGGAGCACACCGGCAACGTATTTTTCAAACAGTATATTCATCGGCAGCAAAAACGATAACCCATGATGCAGCCCCGCCATAGCAAAAGGTGTTTGCATAGACAAAATAAATTCACACCAAGATTTACAGCAACGATAATGGTGCATGGTGCGATCCATTTGCCAACGCCTAAGGTCCTGCTGGTAGTGAACAGAAGCTGGAACAGTCTGAAAAGCCCGCAACAAATCGCGAGCTAAACGTTGGTTTTCTACTGACTGGCTCGCGTGTAATACACGATTAAGGCAAGTATGCAGCAACCGGTTTTCAGGCCGGTTCTCAATAAATTCATCGTACTCAACATTAAACCGATGCTGTTTACCGGGCGTTTGCCGCAGCTGACTCTCAACCTGTAGACGGCCTTTTAAATAGGCTACCTCATCACGTACCTGGCAATAATCACGGCGAACACCACGTCGTACCAACTGTTTAACTGTATTTAAAAAATAACCAATTAATAGTTCAGGCAATGGTTGCTTAAAGAGTTGAAGTGGCGCCCATTCAAAGGTGCGCATATTAAGTTCATAAACTCGCGCTACCATTTTTAGCAACAAACGCCGACTTGCTGTTTGCGTATTATCATTCAGTGATAGCGTATGTTTGGGCAAAATTTCAATCTGTGTACCACAAGGTGTTACCAACGAACCCACATAATTAAGCACTTGAAGATGCTGTGCACCACTGGGGCGAACTAATGGCTTATGGTGAGTATCGCCACTGGCTTGTGCCAGCAACCAGTTCCATGCAGACATTGGAATAAACTGTAGGTCTAAACCCAAGCCGGAGCTGGTCGGCGTATACATAGGTGCTTTTGCAAGTAAACCGTACTCGCGAATTGCGACGATACTCACCCACTCTTCTCATCAAATGGGCTATCGTCGAATGCAACTGGGTGCTCAACAGGTGCATATACCCCCTGATAAGCGGCAGGCTCGTGCAACGCATCTAGATTAAGTGTCCAACGGCGAGTTGGTTCGCCAATGTGCACCTGCCAATTAGCGCCAAGTAATTGTTGCATTTCAGTTGTCGTGTATTTTTCAACAATAAATTTAGGCTGATGCTTGCCTTTAAGGTGATCCCCGAGTACTTGGTGTATAAGTGCCCAATCATCATAGAAGTATTCCTCTAACAACGGGATCAAATGGGATTCAAAAATCACCGCTAAATCCTCGATACTTGATTCAACACTCAGCCCCATAAAATAACTATGGCCAATACAATGGTCGCGATCATAAAGCAGCTCTATACGTTGATTCATCGCTTTTAATAGCAAACCAATATCAACACCTGCCACGATAATATCCTGTAATAACGCAATATCTGGCATCACTTCAATAAAGGTGAAACGCCTGCGCAATGCGATATCAATTTTTGCAAGACTGGTATCTGCGGTATTCATCGTACCAATCACATAAAGATTCGCCGGTACCGATAACGACTCTTTACTGTATGGTAGTATTGCACTTAAGCCCTCAGTCTCACCGGCACGTTTATCCGGTTCAAGTAAGGTAATGAGTTCACCAAATATTTGAGCCGTATTGCCACGATTAATTTCATCGATAATTAGCACATGCGGTGCAGCTATTACCGGTGTTCGACGCTCACCGGGTTCGATCCCGTAAGTATCGCGTAAATAGGCCGCAATGGCTTTTACATAACTGCCACAATAGAGTTTTTCAGGCCGTTCACCCAAAACCATTTTGCGCACGTGATCAATATTAGCCGGAAGATCCCGATCACTGACCGAAGCCTCCGGCATACAACTGAAGGTTTTTCCGCCACGATAGCTTAGCAAAAACACTTTACCCGTTGCCGTCGATAGTGATAATGGCTCTTCTGAGCAGGTTTCTTTTAGCTCATCAATGGCTTTTTCAAGCCTGCCCACAGTGGCATTGGGGTTAGCCTGCTGGCAAATACGTTTAAATATCCCAGGCTCTACCGAATAGGCAATACGATCATCAATCGCCTCGGCTCTTAAACCTTCGACAAAATCTTCATAACTGACACTTTGGTGAAATGTTGTAAATGCAATCTGCCCGGTTTTTAATAGTTCATCGAAGCGCTGTTTAAGCTTTGCTCTGCTCGCACGCTCAGACAAGCCCTCAGCGGCGATATCTTCGCTAAAGCCTGGGTCAATAATATTTAAGGCCGCCTCGACGGTAGCGTAAGTTTTACCCGTTCCAGATGGGCCATACAAGATTTGATTCAATGGCGCAGACGGTTGTGATGCAAGCTTAACTACCGCTTTAGGCTCAGCGATGGTGGGCTCGCCAAAGGCAGCGGGGTTATCGCCAGCTAAAAATTCACCGAATCGATAGGTAAATGTATTCACTAAAAAAGGATCTTCACCCTCTAAGCCACGCATTTTCACTGCGTGTAAAATGCGAGCATTCAAAGTTAACCAATTATCAGATGACTCAATTTTTTGGCCATACCCCGAGCTATTCCAACTTCTAACAAAAGCTTTTAAATGTTTGTCGTTTAACAATGTCGATAGCGATTCAGGCCGGCAGGCACAAAAAAATCGCCGAATAACCCCTCTGCGCACTAATTTTATATGCCCTTTTGCTTTAGCCTCTTGCGCCCACTGGATAATACTATCTAGTGTTTCAGCCGTAGGGTCTTGCATAATTTTTTTACTGATAGCAACAAGTTCATTACGTAAAAACTTGAAATCATCATGACTGAACATTCCCGGCCCGACACTGGCGATGCCATTGCGTTGACTACGCCAATAGCGCTCTAAAAAGATAGCCTCGTCAAAGTCACTAGCTGCGAAGTCAAGTGTTGCTAGTTCGCGACATTGTGCCGCATAGTCAACGACTCTATCTGCGGGAGAATGTTCTTTATGGTAACGGTACAATTTAATGACTTCGCTATCTTCATCGGGAATAATATCAATATGCTCACCCAGTGCCCTCGACAAGGTAATAAAGCCATCAATGTTACCTTTGCCCCACTGGTTTTTAACATAGAACGTCTTGCCTTTACTATCTTGTAACGGCGTGTCGATAAAATACCGATTGAGATTATCAGTGGTGGTATGCTGTTGCTCACGATAAGCAATCTCATCTAAAAAAATCGCAGAGACCATCGGGGTTGGTGCGAACCGTGCCAGTAGCTCTTCATAGGCTAGCGCATTCTTATTCATATGGTGTTCTACAACAGCCAATACTAAACGCCCCTTACCTAAGACCTCACCATTAAATCGGTAGTGTGTTTTATCTTTAACCAATATTTATTCCTCAGCCCCATAGACGGCAAGACAGCTTACCAAACAGTGATTTAATAATATGCCTATAATATCATACCCACCCCACCTAAAAGCGCCCAAAAACGTCGCCAAAATCAACATCATAACTAAAGACGGTGGCATTTAGATGGCCTCTAGATGGCCTCGCCCGGCCAGTGGGTAACAAGCCACCGGTACGCAGGCACGGGGGTACAACGGTTCACTGACTATTTGTTTATCATCAAAATAAGACGACCTTCAATCTACCTTAATCACTATGCTGCCAGTAATAATAATCAATATCGTTTAAACCCTATTGTAGTACCAACAACTAGCGCCACAACATTCGTCAGGCTCAAAGCCACTATCAATATGTACCAGTATAAATACACACCAAAATAATCGAACCCGTATAGCCGCACAATATTTATTGATCATTTAAAATTCATATTAAAGTTGTAAAAATATTTACATAGACCGACTATTTTTTACAACTATTTTACTTAAAGCATCCCACAAAATCCTCAAAAGAAATACTAGACGACAATCTAATAGCAACACTTAAAAATAATAAACACACTTTTAATTCTTATGGTATAACAGCGCCCGCGTCACAAACGTGTCATATAAAAAAATAAATAATCATTTCATAAAAGAGGGAACAATGAAAAAAATAACATTGCTTTTACTAGGGGTTTCTTTAGCGATACCAACCATTGCAAAAACAAAACTAGAAATAGAAAACGACCCACGCTATCAATCTAAACCTGCCAGTGATTCTACGTTAACACTAAATAAAGCCGTACTTGAATCACTTCCATTTAAAACAGACAATAAGGATTTTACTCATGCAGAGAAAGGGCTTATAAAGCGTTCTGCAAGTGTAAAAATACCATCGAGCACAGACAGCAATGTTACTGTTTGGGACTTAACAGACTATCAAAAATTTATTGATGCCGATTTAAAAGTATATCCTATTAATTCTAGGAATATTCCGTCTACTGTAAACCCCAGCCTATGGCGCAACGCCCTGCTAAATATGAAACATGGCCTATACAAGGTCAATATTGATGACCAGTGGGCAGCCGCTACTGATATTGCAAAAACTGGTGATATCTATCAAGTTCGAGGCTACGATCTCTCTAATATTACCTTCGTTAAGGGGCTCTCTGGATGGATTGTGTTTGACCCACTTATTTCACCAGAAACAGCAGCAGCAGCATTGACACTAATAAATACTGAGGTCGAAACGCTTCCGGTTAGCGCTATTATCTACAGCCACAGTCATGTTGACCACTATGGTGGTGCTAAAGGTTTATTAACACCAGAACAAATTAAAAATAACAGTGTACACATTGTTGCACCTGAAGGTTTTACCGAGCATGCAGTTTCTGAAAATGTAATCGCCGGTAATGCGATGGGTAGACGTGCTGTTTACATGTATGGTTCGCTACTAGCACGCGACGAAAAAGGCAGTGTAAGTGGTGGTTTAGGCATGACAACCTCAACCGGTGTCGCAGGGCTTTTATTGCCTACGCTCTTTGTTGTACCTAAAGGTACTAACAGCGGCAATGCTAAGGTAGCGGCAAATATTATTGAGGCTGACACAGATACCGATAAAATAGATGGTATCACTATGAATTTTCAGCTAACCCCCGGCACCGAGGCCCCCGCTGAAATGAACACATGGTTTCCCGATACTAATGCACTCTGGATGGCAGAAAATACTACTAACACACTGCATAATGTCTTAACTCTGCGTGGCGCAGAAGTTCGCGACCCGCTGAAATGGTCAAAGTTTTTAACACAAACAATAGAAAACTGGGGGTCAAAAGTTAGCGTTAAATTTCAAAGCCACCACTGGCCACTGTGGGAAAACACAGCGATTAATGACTATTTTGAAAAACAACGCGATATCTATAAATTTACCCATGATCAATCTGTGCGCTTAATGAATCACGGCTACACCGGTGAAGAGATATCAGAACAAATTACACTACCTGCATCACTAGAAAATAACTGGCCAACACGAGGCTACTACGGCACCTTACGTCACAATAGTCGAGCGGTATATCAACGCTATATGGGTTGGTATGACGGCCACCCATCTGATTTAAATAATTTACCCCCTGTTGATGTTGCTACCCGCTATATCGATTTCATGGGTGGTTTAGAAGAGGTCCTTAAAAAAGCGAAAAAATCCTATCGTGATGGTGATTATCGCTGGGTTGCCGAGGTGATGAAGCACGCTGTTTTTTATAAGCAGGCAACAACTAAAAATGCAGAAGCCGATGATTTATTAATCGCTTCAAAACTATTACTTGCCGACACACTAGAACAACTTGGTTATCAGGCTGAATCAGGCCCATGGCGCTCAATTTATTTACAAGGTGCACTGGAGCTACGTCAG